>Ga0209828_1001258_pt1 | contig 23162 bp, 21 predicted proteins | sample MaitaG_FD_187429 | JGI IMG/M metagenome (GOLD analysis project Ga0209828, IMG submission 187429) | Marine algal microbial communities from Maine, USA - Maine_Asex2 metaG (SPAdes) (version 2) | ecosystem: Host-associated > Algae > Red algae > Unclassified | place: Maine, USA | collected 2015-01-05
TGGATGATGACGCCATGGATGATGACGCCATGGATGATGACGCCATGGATGACGACGCCATGGATGATGACGCCATGTCGAGCGACAATCCCGCTGACCCTGCGATCAACGGTGCAAGCGCAGCGGCGTTCTACGAAGCCATCAACAACCCGGTTGGCCCAGCCGACGACGGCCTCGAGCCGTTCGTTATCACCATGGCGAACCTCGAAGGTGCTGGCATCTCATTCCCAGAGATCCGCGAAGGCATGGAAATTGCTGTCGAACAGATCAACAACGAGCTTGGCGGCATCGATGGCCGCCCAGTCGAGTTCGAGTCGTGTGCCCATGACTTCGATCCAAACGCAGCCATCAACTGTGCGAACGAAATCGCTGAGACGCAGCCGAATATCAATGTCAACGGCATCGAGTTCTTCACGCCGGCGCTCTACCCAACCTTCTTGGGCGCAAATGTGCCGACTATCCAGACGGTTCCAATCTTTGTGGCCGACTTCACCCAGCCCGAGGTCATCTCCGTATGGGGTGGCTGCCCAGTCGCCTTCCCCGGTGCCGCTACCTACACCGTGGAAACACTTGGCCTGACCAAGACCGCAGTGCTGTACGCCAACACGCCTCCTGGCCTCGAGTGCTACGCCGATACCGAAGAGCGCTTCTGGGACTTCCTAACGCTCGACAATCCGGATCAGTCCTACCAGGGCTTTGCCGACGTATCGAACGATCCTTCAGACGACGATGCAACCGTGCAAGCAATCATTGAATACTTCGGTGACACGCCTCCAGAGGAGACCGGCATCTTCTTCGGCATCTCTGCTGCGGACTGCAATGCAATCATGTCGGCGATCACCGCCTCCGGCGTTGACACCACCGTGATTGGTGCAGGCTCCTGCATCGATGACTCGGTGCTCGCAAACCCAGCGTCGATTGGTGCGACCTTCGGCCAGCAGGGCTACATCTCCGAGCGCCCTGACCTGTACGACGCCTTCACCTCGTGGGAACTCATGTGGCGTAATGACCACCTCGAGAACGCCCCTGGCCGCACCGTGCCAGTCTCGGCCTTCCTGCGTGTAGGTCACTCGACCGGCCTCATGGTCTGGGAAGTATTCAACGACATGGCTGCCGCCGGTGAAGACATCGACGACGCAGACGCTGTGATCGCCTGGATGCAGAACCTTGAGAATCAGCACATGGTGGGCACCCCACCGGTGACCTGTACCGACAACACCGAAGAATTCCCAGCGATCTGTAAGAAAACCCTCACCTACACATTGTGGAATGGTGACAACTGGGAACTCGGCCCACTGAACGGCGAGCTCATCAACGTTGGTGACATCCAAGCGCGGGTCGCCGAAGGCAACCCCCGCCACGAAGCTGGCGAGTAACAACGAGATAGGTCAGTCCGCTACGGGCTGACAACCAAGACGACTGGGGCGGTTCTGCGTTCAACGCAGCACCGCCCCATCGTCTCTGGGCAAGGTCAAACACGTTCGCGCTGGGGAGCGCGATTTCTTGGGGAGAAAAGTTCGTTGGAAGCCTTTTTTGCAGCGCTCATTGCCGGCGTCGGAGCCGGTGGTGTCTATGCGTTGCTCGCATGCGGCATCGTGGTGGCCTTTCGAGGGTCCGGTGTAATCAATTTCGCGCACGGCGCAGTGGCGGGTTACGCCGCATACAACTTCGACGAGATTCGAGAGCCCGGCCGAGGCAATATCTATCTGCCATGGGTTGATCCAATACCCGAATGGGGCGTGCTCCAGAAGCTGCGCCTCAACAACCTGCCGGTGCGCATCCACATCATGGAGGATCCGCCGACCTGGCTGGCCGTGCTCTTGTCGCTCGCCATGGCGGCACTGATTGGCGCCATGATGCACTTCTTGGTCTTCCGGCCATTGCGCAATGCGCCAACGCTGGCCAAGGTCATTGGTTCGGTTGGCGTGTTCATCTATCTCGGTGCGGTAGCGCTTAAGAACTTCAGCAATGTGAGCCGAAACGACCCAGGCTGGTGGGGCTTCGATAGCACCAGCGACCCATTTACGATCCCCCTAACAGACAAGACCATGCCGGGATCCAACTTGTGGTTGGCTGGTTCGGCCCTCGTCGTTGGTGGTTTGCTCTACGTGTTCTTTCGTTACTCACGCTTCGGCATTGCAACCCGAGCCGCCGACGAGAACGAAAAGGGCGCGGCCCTGCTCGGCTACTCACCGCAGCTCCTCGCCGGCATGAACTGGGTTCTTTCTTCTGTCCTTGCTGGCATCGCCGGCATCGTGTTCTTGCACAAAACGCAGCCATCACAGATGGCGCTATTGGTCGTCTTCGCTCTGGCAGCTGCCCTTATTGGCAACCTGACATCGGTGCTCGGGGCAACCCTGGGAGGCCTCGCGCTCGGCATGGTGGCAAGCGGCGGTGTGGATCTCTTCCAGAAGGACTTCTGGGGAGATGGCGTCAAGGAATGGCTACCCGCCGACGGCATACGCCAATTCGTGCCGTTGCTCGTGATCATCATCGTGCTCTACACCCGTGGCGGAAAGCTCCCGGTCCGCGGATCAATCAGTACTGGTCGCCAACCCAGTGCTCCCGCCACCAAAAACGCCACCGTTGGCACCATGGGCTTGATCGGCATTGCCTTGCTGATATCAAACATCTTCGTTTCCAAATGGGAGTCGGCGCTCAGCACGTCGCTCATCTTCATGCTCTTCATGTTCAGCCTGGTTGTCCTCGTGGGCTATCTCGGTCAGATCTCACTTGCGCAGTGGAGTCTCGGTGGGGTGGCGGCATGGACAACCGCCCGGTTAGCTGCCGATGGCATGAAAATTCGCGAGTTCGACTTCTTTGCCAACGGCGGCCCAAATTGGCCACTGCTGCTGGCAGCGGTTGCGGGGGTGATTGCATCGGTAGTTGTCGGCCTGGTGGTCGGCTTGCCGGCACTACGCATCCGCGGCGTGCAACTGGCGGTAGTGACGCTCGCTGCGGTAGTTGCGATCGAGAAGCTCGTGTTGCGCAACGTTGGGCTTATGGGCGAGGGCGCAGCGTCGAGTAATCCGATGCCGATCTTCACCATATTTGGCAGCAACTTTGGTGGCTTCAACGAGAACTCAAACCAGACCGACAATTGGAAGTTCACCGTCTTCCTCATTTTCCTGGTTGCTGCCGTCGGCGTGCTCGTTGTCAACCTGCGGCGCGGTCGAATTGGGCGTCGCTTTCTTGCGGTGCGTGCCAACGAACGAGCGGCTGCGGCTGCGGGCATCAATGTTTCACAGACCAAGCTGCTGGGCTTCGGTATCAGCTCAGGAATCGCTGGGCTGTCTGGCGTCATGTTCGCCTTCAAGCTGTCGCAGCTCACTAGCGAGAACTTTGCGCCACTCATTGGCCTGACCCTGCTTGCGTTCGTGTACCTGGGCGGTGTCACCACCATCACGGGTGCAATCTTTGGTGGTCTGCTCGTTGCCGGTGGCCTCAACGGCGAAATTCTTGGCTTGCACTTCGAAGCTATTGACCAAGCGGCGATCAACATCGCCGGAGGTGCATTGCTGATCGTGAACGCCATCGCCACCAATGGCGAGGGCGTTTCATTGGTGAACGCCACGACCGGTAAAGAGATCTTGCAAGGACTCAGACGGGGACCAACACCGGTAGTCGCTGACGCCGACAACGTGCTCGAGGGAGCTGCAGCATGAGTGACAACATCCTCGAAACCAGCGGCCTGACCGTCACCTTTGGTGGCCTGAACGCCAACGATTCCGTCAACCTCATCGTGCCTCGCGGCAAGTTCGTCGGTCTGATCGGCCCAAACGGTGCCGGAAAGACCACATTCATCGATGCCATCACCGGGTACGTGCCGATGTCGGCTGGCGGCGCAACCTTTGACGGCGAAAATATTGGGTCGCTCAAACCTCATGAACGGGCCCAGCGGGGTCTCGTTCGCACGTTCCAATCACTCGAGCTGTTCGAGGACCTCAGTGTCCGCGACAACCTGTTGGTCGCTGCCTACCCGACCAAGTGGTACAGCTTCATTCTTGACATGCTGTACATGACCCCCAAAGACCAAGAGATCGAAACCCGAGTTAACTGGGCCCTCGAAATCATGGGGCTTACCGACGAGGCAGACCACATGCCGACGGACCTATCCCATGGTCGTCGCAAGCTCGTTGGTGTTGCTCGAGCACTCGCTGCTAAGCCGGACTTGATCCTGCTCGATGAACCAGCAGCTGGTCTCGACACGGCGGAGTCTCAGAACCTGGGTCGACACCTTCGTGAGTTTCTCGACCACGACATGTCGGTCTTCTTGATCGACCACGACATGGGCCTGGTTCTCAGCGTGTGTGACTACATCTATGTGCTCGACTTCGGCAAGATCATCGCCGAAGGCACGCCGGCCGAAGTACGAGAAGACCCAGCAGTAAAGGCTGCCTATCTTGGGGCAGAGGCTGGCGACGTGCAGGCAGCGGCCGGCGAAGCAATAGCGAGTGCTCAAGCGGGGAGGAGCGAGCAATGAACGCAAACATGCACAACGCCGAGCCATCGAGCATGGATCCAAACCAGCTCCTCAGGATTGAAAACTTGTCCTCGGGCTACTCCGGTGTACCCGTGGTCCGCGGCGTCAACATTCAAGTGAACAGCGGCGAAGTCGTGGCGATGCTTGGCCCGAACGGCGCTGGCAAGACCACGACGCTGCTCACAATTTCGGGTCTGCTCAAGGTGCTCGAAGGCGATGTCATGGTGCTCGGAGGTCCAGCAACCTTTGGAGCGCCCCACAAGGCAGCACGCCGAGGTCTCGCCCACGTGCCCGAAGACCGGTCCCTGTTTTTCGGCTTGACCGTGCAAGAGAACTTGCGGTTGGGTCTTCGTGGCAACCGCGCCGCCCAAGCTGCTGGTTTTGAGCGAGCACTCGAACTGCTTCCGGCACTGAAACCCCTGATGAGCCGCCGATCTGGCTTGCTGTCTGGAGGTGAGCAGCAGATGTTGGCCATGGCCCGTGCGCTGGTGAGTGAACCGAAGCTGCTATTGGTCGACGAAATGAGTCTGGGTCTCGCCCCGATCATTGTGGAACGACTGCTGCCGATCGTGCGAGACATCGCCGACGAGACCGGCGCAGGGGTGCTGATCGTCGAACAGCACGTGCATCTTGCGCTCGACGTGTGCGACCGTGCCTACGTTATGAGTCACGGCGAGATTGTGCTCGAGGGTTCAGCTGCAGAACTTAAAGAACGGCCTGATCTCCTCGAGGCGAGTTATCTCGGCGGGGAGATCGACGCATGATGTCGGTACTGGCAAGACTACGTTCAATCTTTCCCACAACGCTGAGCTTCTCGTTGGCCATCGCCGCGGGCCTGTATCTGATCGTGGTGCTTGGCACCCTAGGGGACCCAAATGGCGGTGCGCGTTGGGCCTTCTTGGTCGCACTCGCTGGTCTGGCTGTGCTCACCAGTTTCCGACGTTCAAAGATCAAGCCGACTGCCGTTGTTGTCCTGAAGTGGGTGCACCTGTTGTTGGCCGTGCTCTACTTCTGGGGCGCAGTCTTTGGCAAGTGGGCTAAGCGTGGCGATCCAGATCAGGGTGTCTTCAGTTCCGACGGTGGGACCGGCTTCGGCCTTATCGCCGTAATTCTTGGCGTCGCCTTCTTGGTGCTTGCGATTATGCGAATCATGGGCAAGAGCAAAGTGTTGCCCGGCCTGGGTGTTGAGCAGCTCACCGTGATTCTGGGCGTAGCCGCCTGGATGAATATCCTCGCGTTCATCGTTGGTTGGCTAGCCACCTTCGAAGCAGGAACCGGTTGGGGCGTTGTTGTTGCCTATTTCCCCGCGTCGCTTATCCCGCAGCTTGGCTTGATCACCCTTTCAGCAGCTGAACCAGCGACCGGTATTGCCCCGCTCGAGGTGGGCAACCGACGCACCCTCTCACTTGTTGCCCTACTTGCGAGCATCGGCGTAGCTGCGTTCCCCTTCCTGGCCTACCTCAATGCCGGAAGCATTTCACTGAGCGCCATGGACGGCACGGCCGAAGGCAGTTTCTCTGGGCCACGGTTCGGCTACATGCTGCTCATCATCGGTGTTGTCGTCGCCGTTGCAGCCTTGATGAGGATGCGACCAAACGGCCTGTCTGAGCCAGGGCCGAACGGTCTGCTCGGTCACGCACTCCTGACAATGGGATTGGTGGCCTTCTTGGTGCCGTTTGCAACACTCATTTCGACTCTTCGCCAGGACGGCATCAGCGCCGGTATCGGGCTGTGGCTTGGACTACTCGCCGGGCTCGTGCTCATTGGTGTCGCGTTGGTTGAAAATCGCACTCGGGGAGCCGTCGCGGCCTGACCACACTCCTGCTACTTGGCCTGCTCGGCGTTGGTGTCGGCGGGTTCTACGGGCTCATTGGGGCTGGCATCGTTGTCGGTCACAAGGGCGCAGGAGTCATTAACCTGGACCAAGCCGCGTTGGCGATGTACCCCGCGTATGGCTATGCGACACTCCGGGAGTCAGGCGACATCTATCTGCCCTGGTTCGATGTCATTCCCGGGCCGCTGGATCTGCCGGTGCGAATATCTTTTGGTGAACCAGTGTCCAAGCTGGCGGCGCTGGGCGGAGCGCTAGCGCTTTCGGTTCTGCTGGGTCTGGGACTGCACTTTCTGGTTTTTGGTCCGCTGCGACACAGCCCGCCGATCTCAAAGATCATCGCATCGCTCGGGGTTCTGTCGTACTTGCAATCGATAGCTGCTCATCACTTTGGCGTTCGGGCCCAACAAGTCGATGGCATTTTGCCGAACGGCAGTATCGAAAACGTGCTTGGACTTGGCGGCGACCTGGCCTATGACCGCATCGCAATAGCGCTCATCGCGCTGCTGATTGGCGGAGTCCTGTGGGCCTACTACCAATTCACGATGACCGGATTGGCCACTCGCGCTGCCGACGAGTCTGCGCAAGGCGCGGTCATGTTGGGTTGGTCACCAGAGAGATTAGCCTCGGTGAACTGGTTGATCTCTTGCGTCATCACGGGGTTTGCGGGAGTGTTGTTCCTGGATATCACGTCGCTGTCACCTTCTGGCTACACGCTGCTGATTGTGCCCGCACTGGGCGCAGCTCTGCTGGGCAATCTGACCTCGCCCATGCTTGCCACCGTGGGCGGCATCGCTATCGGAATTGTGCAGACCTCGGCCGTGAGAATCACCCGTTTCGACTGGTGGCCCGATTGGATCCCGAGTGAAGGCGTTCGAGGCGCCGTGCCGTTGATCATCATTGTTAGCTTGCAGTTTGTGCGGGGGCACCAGCTTCCGATTCGCACCACGCTCGTCACCCGACCGCAACCGCGGGCGCCGATACCCCGGCGTCCGCTGCTGCTTGTGGTTGCACTAGGTGTGATCATCACGTGGTTAGCAGCGAACGCTCAGGGGGCGAGCGAAGCCCGGCTCATCACCACATTGATCGCAGGCTTGCTGATGCTTTCCTCGGTCGTGCTCGTTGGCTACCTGGGCCAGGTATCGCTCGCCAACCTGTCGTTTGCCGGCATCGCTGCCTACGTGGCCACTCGACTGGCTTCGGACGGAACGGCACCGGAGTACAGCATCTTTGCCGTGAACGGCCCCGGCCTGCCTGATCCTCTTGCTGCGCTGTTCGGTATTGCGGCCGCCACGGTCAGCGGCCTCGCGGTCGCGCTGCCAGCGTTACGCATCCGGGGCATCCATCTGGCCGTCGTGACATTGGCAGCTGCGACCGCCGCAACCGGTCTGGTGTTCGCCAACCCCGCTCTGGTCGGAATTACGGCTGGCGCCAATACTCCGGTTCCGCGACCATCATGGTTTGGCATCGATGTCGGAAGCCGAGATCTGCTCACCGGTCGCAGCGACAACTCGGCCTTCACGGCATTGGTTGCCATCTTGCTCCTGGCTTCGCTGCTTGCGGTCATGAACTTGAGGCGCGGAAGTATTGGGCGGCGGATGCTCGCGACTCGAGCCAACGAACGAGCAGCTATCTCGCTGGGCATCGACGTAACCCGGATCAAGCTGCTTGGTTTCGGCATCTCGGCCGCGCTCGCTGGGACTGCTGGCGTACTCATCGCGTACTCGGTCACCGTCTTGTCACTACAAACCTGGTCGCCATTCGGTGGCATCACGAATCTCACGTTGCTGTTCATTGGCGGGGTCGGCTCTGTCGCCGGAATGATCATTGGAGCGGCGCTCATACCGGCCGGCGTGTTCTCTTCTTCGGCCAGCGAGGGCGAGTTCTTGCGGGGAGCAGTGTCGGGCATGGTGATGATCGCAATCGCCATCAGACTGCCCAACGGTCTGTCCAGTCTCGGCCAGCCATTCGCGGTCAAAGCCCGCGCTCGTTGGCGCAACCGAGATCCCTATCAGGCTCAACGAATTGAAGACACCCCAGCGGTGTCTTCAATTGGCTCCTATCCTCTGGACAGCCATGACTGACGCTGAGCGACCTGAAGAACCGAAGCTGGAGAAGCCGCTGAACACGCGACGGCGCCTTTCGGTGCCGCCTCAGCCGGTCGGTGACCCGCCAACCAAGTTCGCCAACATGTCCTTGGGCCTCAACGCATTGTTCTGCAATGTTGTCGGCCTGATCTTCACGCTCATTGGAGCGTTTCTGTCCGAGCGCCTTGGGGCGGCGGGCTGGATTCTCACCGTCTTTGGTGTCGCCGTTCTGCTGTGGTCGTTCATGATCACCTTGTACGCAAATCGGCGCGTGTCTCGACGTGCCGAAGTTGAGCGGATCATGAAGACAAACATCGTGATCATCGTGGTGGGCATCGTTGTGGTCGCGATCCCCGACTCGATGACCAGCGACGGCAAGGTCCTGCTCGCCATCTGGACGTGCATGACCGCGGGGTTCACCGTCGCCCAATTCTTCGCCCGCAAGCCACTCAAATAGCCGGATCTCGTGAGGTCGTGCCTGGAACCTCTGCGGATAGGTCACGACATATCTGGTGGGCTTCTTGAGTTCAGCAACATAGCGAGCTTCGCTCTCGTACCTTTCTGCTGAAGCTCCTGAACCGGCCCATTATGAGAGCCTTGGGTTTGGATTTGAGCGCTGGCCATGATGAGCTGGTTTCATGAAATTTGGTTTGGCATTTGCGAGCAGCGTCGGAACAGACCCGGCTTCGGCTCTTGAGATAGCGAGGACTGCCGAAGAGGTGGGATTCGAGTCGGTGTGGGGCGGCGAGCATGTGATCTTCCCATCGAAGATTGAGTCGGCGTATCCCTACACCGCCGACGGCAAAGTGCCGGCCACACCCGAAACGTCGATTCCTGATCCGCTCATCTGGTTGGCCTACGTGGCCGCAGCTGCGCCGACACTGCGGCTTGGTACTTGCATCTTGATTTTGCCGCAGCGCAATCCGCTGGTGCTCGCCAAAGAGTTGGCCACGCTCGACCACCTGAGCGGCGGGCGAGTCGAACTCGGTATCGGTGTTGGCTGGCTCAAAGAAGAGTTCGATGCCCTAGGAGTGCCATGGGAGCGGCGGGGTCGCCGCAACGACGAGTACGTAGAGGCTCTTCGCATGATCTGGTCGGGCTCGCATGTGGAGTACCACGGCGAGTTCGTGGACTTCGAACCGCTTACCTGCACACCCCGGCCAGCCCAGGGCGCTGACATTCCCATCTTGGTCGGTGGCGACACCGATGTTGCCATTCGTCGCGCCGCTCGCTTGGCCGATGGCTATTTCCCCGGCGAAGGCGATCCAGCGCGACTGGGTGAGCTGATCAGCGCAGTGCGCGTTGCCTGCGAGAACCGGGACCGCGACCCGGGCGAGGTTGAGATCAATGCGATGTTCGGTGCCCATATGCAAGAACCGGCGGCCGGCGTTGAGGTCATGCAAGAACTCGGTGTGGGGCGAGTGATGGTCCCTGCGTTCTTCTTTTCAGGAGACGGCGGCCTTGACCGTCTCCGAACCTTCGCCGATGCCGCAGGGGTAGGCCGGATTCGCTAGCGCTCATCCTGTTTTCGAGTTTGTAGTTCGACGGTCCCCTCAAGCTTGGTGGCGGCGGTAGGCCGGATTCGCTAGCGGCTATCCGTGTTTTCGAGTTTGTGGTTCGACGGTCCCCTCAAGCTTGGTGGCGGCGGCAGGCCGGATTCGTGTTAGAGAGCGCAGCGAACGGCGTGCTCCATCCTGTTTTCGAGTTTGTGGTTCGACGGTCCCCTCAAGCTTGGTGGCGGCGGTAGGCCGGATTCGCTAGCGGCTATCCGTGGTTACGGGCTGAGGACTAGAGTCGTTCCCAAACGTTGGGGGAACAATGGAAAACTGGATTACCGACACCGAGATCAGCACACGGTTCACGTGGTACACGAGAGCGAATGCCGACGAGGTTGGGCCAGATCCGTTTAGCCCACTCGGCTGGAGTCTGGGCTGGAATAAGGGCTGTGTGCCTGGTGTAGCTCAGGGCTTCGTCGACTTCGGCGTGATCGACGCCGACGAACTCGTGCTCGACCCTGCCGAAGTGTTCGGCAACTGGGGCGGGTACTTCTACAACCAACTGTCACTGCCCCGCGTCATGGGCGCCCGCATGCCAGGTGCCACACCAGCAGCGATCGACCAGGCCTACTTCGGCGATCACCCCGGCGTTCCCGAATACGTACCGCACCCCAACGACGAAAGCCCCGTTCACGAGGCCAAGCTGGCCGAAACCATGGGTTGGGCCATGAGCACAGACAGCTTCCCGGCCCAGGAAGAAGCATCGGCCAAAGCCAAGGCCGCCGTTGCCAGCCGCCCTGACTTGGGGTCGCTCTCCAACGGTGAGCTGGTTGCGCGTGCTCGCGAGATGACACACCTTCTCTACGAGGGATGGGTGCCCTATTGCCAGTCTGCTCTCGGGGCCTCGCTCGGCCCGGGTGCTGTCCAAGCAATCTGCGGAGCTATTGGTCGCGACGGTGACGCCGTCAAGGTCATGACTGCCATCGGCGGAGTCGAGTCTGCGCAGGCCTCGTTCGCAATGTGGGACATGAGCCGCAGCGTAAAAGCGTCAGCCGTGCTCATGGCTGCATTCGATGATGGAGTCGACGGCATACTTGACCGCCTTGCTGCGTCCGACGATGCCGCCGCCGCGGATCTGCTCGCCCAGTGGGAAAAACTCATTGCCGAACATGGCCATCGCGGACCAAACGAATGGGACATGCGAGCGCACTCGTGGACGACCAAGCCAAGCCTGGCGCTTGGCATGCTGGACCGGCTCCGGCACCAGAGCGATGACCGCTCGCCCCACGATGCACAAACTAAAGCTGCCGCCGAACGCGAAGCGCTATCGGCAGAGCTGCTTGCGATGGTCGAAGGTGATCCCGAGGCCCATGGTGGTCTCGCCGCTGGCATCCACTCGGCCAGTGTTTTCTTCAAGGCCCGTGAGATGGGCAAGAACGCATGCATCCGAGCGATACATGAAGCCAAACTGGCCATGATGCAGGTCGGCGAACGCATGGTCGACCAAGGTGTCGTGACGGACCCTCAACAGGTGTTCATGCTGCTCGACCGCGAGCTCGATGGCTTCTTGGCCGATCCCGGATCGTTTACCGAAACGATCGCGGAGCGCGATGGTGACTTCGCTCGGCTCCACGAGCTCGAGCCGCCTTACATTGTGGGCCTCGAAAGCGGTGTGCCACCAATCTCTGAATGGGGGCCCCGTAATCCGGGTGGCCAAGTGCTTGCTGTTGCCGGCGAAGTGCTGCAAGGCACTGCAGGCGCCCCCGGCGAAGTCACTGGTGTTGCCCGGGTGGTCCTTGACCCGTCTGACCCCGCCGCCGTGGAGCCAGGCGACATCATGATCGCTCCAACCACCGACCCGTCATGGACCCCACTGTTCCTGTCGGCAGCCGGCGTCGTGGTCAACGTTGGAGCCGTGGCCAGCCATGCCGCGATTGTGTGCCGTGAACTCGGTGTGCCGTGCGCAGTTTCGGTCATCGACGCCACGGCGCGTATCCCCGATGGCGCCACCATCTCGATCGATGGCTCCACGGGAACGGTTACCGTCATCTCGCTCTAACAAGGTTGCTGTTCCGGGCCCGGTGACCGCTCCCGAAACGTGCTTCCTGGGATTGGCGAGAGCTAGTTCTCTTGGCGACTGCTTCGCTTCGCCATCCACGAAATCGTAAGACTCACGATGAATAGCGCGATCGAAACCAGCAATACGGCAACGTTCACACCCGACGGGCCATCCTCGAGTGATTCAACCGACGCGCCCGCCAAGGTGAACGACACGGTGCCCGGCAGCGAACCAATAGCGGTCGCAAGCAAGAATGAACCCGGGTGGATACGTAAAAACCCGGCGGCGTAGTTGACCAGGTCATAGGGCAGAAACGTGAGTCGCATGAGCAGGACCGTCGCAAAGCTCTCGTCGCGCATCCGTGCTGACCACCTGCCGAGAAGCCCGGCCGCGTCTTGGTCGTCCTTCGACTCAAACCCGAGCGACCTTGCCACCCAATACGCCATCATGGCTGATGCATTTGCGCCAACAATGGTCGCAACTATCCCAAGGACTGGGCCAAACAACAAGCCGCCTGCGACCGTCATAAGGGTCGCCGGAAAGAGCACGAGCGGGCGAATGGTGTACACGAGAATGAAGGCAAGTAGCGCCCACCATGCGCCTTGCGCTACATCGATGAATTCCTGAAGCGCCCCGACCGTGCCGAGGCCGGTAGAGCGTTGGTACAGGATCCAGCCCGCTACTGCACCAACCCAGGTGGCAACGACAAGACCACGTTTCAGAGTCTTTGTCATGATGCCCAAACCCCGTAGTTGGCGAGCGCACTACCCGCTGTTCGACATTTGTTGCTTGCTGATCAGGCCGGTCGTGCTGCGGCATCGCGACCGGCAATCCACCCAAAGGTGAGTGCGGGCCCAATCGAGCCGCCTGCACCGCCGTACACCATGCCCGTTGGCGCCGCCATCACGTTGCCTGCTGCCCACAGGCCTTCGATCACGCCGCCCCGCTGGGCAAGTACCCGGGATCGGGCATCGGTCTTGGGGCCGCCATTGGTTCCAAGCGAACCCTGCTCGATCTTGATCGCGTGAAAAGGACCTTGTTGCAGCGCCCCGAGTGTGGCCTCGATACCGGGCAACGTCTGGTCACCGTTGAACGTGTCGTAGGCGCTCTTTCCCCGATGGAAGTCGGGGTCGTGGCCTGCGTCGGCATGGCCGTTAAATCGGGCGATCGTGTCGGCAAGCGCCGTCGGGTCGATGCCAATTTTGGCCGCAAGGTCTTCGGCGGTGTCACCGCTTATGATCCAGCCAGGCACATCGTCGCCCGCCGGTGCCGAAGCGACATCGTATTTCTGCTTATAAGCGTGGTCGAAGATGAGCCATGCCGGCAGGTTGGGGTAGTCGAAGCTCACCGGGTCGAACTGGTGGAACACGCCACCCAGGGCGTTGTAGTTGCCGGCCTCGTTACAGAACCGCCGGCCGGTGTTGTTCACCATTAGGCTGCCCGGGCGGGTGCGCTCAAGCAGGATCAGGCTGGCCTTTGGGGCCCCGAACTGTTCTTCGCCGGGCACGCGTGTGACGGGCACCCACCAAGAATTTGCCATGTTTGACAATCGCGCTCCAGCCTCGATCGACATGATCAGTCCGTCGCCGGTGCTTTCTGGAGAACCAGCTGGCCCGGTCATGGGGCCACGCAAAAACGACTTGGCGAGCTCGGGGTTGAACTCGAAACCACCGGTGGCCACGATCACGCCGTTCGAGGCTTCCACGTTGGCTTCGCCGGTCGGCGTGGTGAAACGCACACCAGTAACCCGGTGGCCGTCGAGCAGCAATTTAGTGGCTTGCCACCCGAGTTGAGGTTCGATGCCACGGTCAAGGCACGCTCGCAAGAGGCCACCGACAAGCGCAAGGCCCATGCCGTTTTCGCCATTGGCGATTCGCTCACCGAGCAGCGCCGGATCGGGCGAAGAGGTCGCGCCACCCAGCGGGGTCTCTCCAAGTGCTACCGGCGTTGCACCCCGTTGGTTGCGAATTTTGGGCGCCCAATCGCCGAGCGAAGGGTACGGAAAGACCAGATTGTCTACGGACCTTCCGCCGCCCGGCAAACCACCAGGATGCTCCGGGTGATAGTCGGGATAGCTGGCCAGCAAACTGAATTCGCAGGGCGTGTGTTCGTGCACGTACTGCAAGGCCTGCGGTCCGCTGTCGACGAACGCAGCCGCCATGTCTGAGTCGATCAGGTCAAGGGACAACGCATCGAGGTACGCGAGCGCCTGTTCCCGTGAGTCATGGACACCTGCACCGGCCTGCAAGTGATTGTTGGGCATCCAGATGATCCCGCCGCTCATTGCCGTGGTGCCACCAATGAGGTCGCTCTTCTCGTACAGCCCGACCGAGGCACCAGCGTCGTGCGCAGCCACTGCGGCAACCAACCCGGCGACTCCGGTTCCCAAAACAATCACATCATGCATCCCCCAAACCTACGTCGCTTCACAGGCAGCGGTCAAAGCCCCGGTGCGGGACCTGCTTACTGAAATGATTGGTGCAGGACCAGTAGTCGGAAGGGAGCGATCTCAAAGCCACAGCGTTCGTAGAGTGAGACCGCACCTTCATTGGTTATCTGGGTATTTACTTGCGACATCGTTGCTCCGTTGCGCCACGCCCAACGAAGCGAATGGTGAACGAGCGCTTTGCCGTAGCCGAGTCGTTGGGCTTTGGGGTGCACGGCGACTCGTTGCACGTAGGCGTTGGATCCGGCGAGCCCGGTCACGTGGTACCCGAGTGCAGGCACTGACTTGGTGACCTGAAAGCGATGCCGCGGGGTTGCTCTGATTGCATCGCCAAGCGCCATGCGGTCAAATTGCCAGAACGGCTGAAACGCCAGCGCGTCGAGCGCCAGAACGCTTTCCCAATCGGTCCGTCGGGCTCGACGAGTTGCACTTCGATCCACGTTGACTTCGCCCGTGAGCGGTCGGCGTAGCAAGTGAAGTTCTTCGTGCAAGGAGAACCCTGCGGTGAAAAATGGCTCAGCCTGGGCTGGGCTCAGCGCAGCCGTGTACGCGCTGGTGTAGCCCTGGCTGCGTGCCTTGTCGACCGTCTTGTGCACGGCATCGAGTGGAAGAGACTCACGAACCGGAAACGGAATGAGGTTGGCAACGTGAGTCGAGGACTGCCACTGGCCGATCTGGACTCGGTCGCGGCCCACATAGACCATGTTGCGCGACGCCATACTTGAGAGTACTACGACTGACCCCGTATCTCGGCTTGGGAGTCCGAACTTGGAGTCTGACTCCCAACTTCTCCTCCCAGCGGGCCAATAGAGTAGCCGTGTGTTGTTTGTAACGAACGATCGGTGCTTTGAGCACAGCGCTGGCGAAATGCATCCGGAAAGCCCACAACGTTTGACCGCGCTTAATAGCGCCCTCGATAGAGCCGACATTCGAGAAGCCGTCACGTTCGTCGAGGCACCAATGGCGCCGGTTGAGCTGCTCGCTGGGGTCCACACCAACGAACTCGTGTCGATGATCCAACGCGTGAGCGAGGCCGGTGGAGGCCGTATCGATGCCGACACGGTGGCCGCCCCTGCGTCCTTCGACGCTGCTCGCTATGCCGCAGGCGCCGGGCTCGAGGCCATCGCCCGCCTGCAAAATGGCGAAGCCGGGACTGCTTTCTGCGCAGTTCGCCCACCGGGCCACCACGCCACAAAGGCGGAGTCGATGGGATTCTGCCTGTTCAACAATGTGGCTATTGCCGCTACGGCTCTCGCCGACGCCGGCGAGCGAGTGTTGATCGTTGACTACGACGCCCATCACGGAAACGGCACGCAAGATATTTTCTACGGTGATGGCCGAGTCCTGTTCGTCTCATTCCATCAATGGCCCTGCTATCCCGGCACCGGCCGATTCAACGAGGCAGGTTCTGGCGAAGCGGTTGGAACCACCATCAATGTTCCGCTTCCGCCCGGAGCGACCGGCGATGTCTATGGCCAAGCATGGGATCGGCTCGCCGCGCCCCAGATCGCCAAGTTCGAACCGACATGGGTACTGCTATCGGCAGGCTTCGACGCCCACCGTGCAGATCCGATCACCCAGATGGGTCTCACTGCGGGAGATTACGCATCGCTCACGTCGAGGGTCCTGCAAGTTGCGCCCGCAGGCAAACGAGTCGTGTTCCTCGAAGGCGGCTACAACCTCGAGGCCCTTACCGAAACCTCGGCGGCCGTCATGGCCAGGCTCGTAGGCCAGGACCTTGCAACCGAGCGCGAGACCAACGGCGGTCCCGGAGTCGAGGTCATCGATCTTGCTGTGGACTACTTCGCCCAAATCGCATGACCTTTCGCCACCTCGGCGACGTCCTCGCCGAAGTCGAACCGCTCGGTCAAATGTTTGCCAATGCTGGGTATCGGCTGTATCTGGTCGGGGGCATTGTCCGCGACCTGTGGATCGATGAGCCGCTCGATGCTGCCAGCGATATCGACCTGACCACGAACGCACTCCCGGCAGACATCAAGCGATTGGTGAGCCCGGTCGCCGAAGCCCTCTGGAGCCAGGGTGAACGTTTCGGCACGATTGGGCTGCGCGCTCTAGGCCGCGACTACGAGATCACAACTCATCGAGCGGAGAGCTACGCAAGCGATTCTCGTAAGCCCCAAGTCACCTTTGGCGATGACATCGCTATTGATTTGTCACGACGCGACTTCACGGTGAACGCAATGGCTATCGAACTTCCTGATGGCGAGCTCGTTGATCCCTATGGCGGAGCGGCCGACCTCGAAGCCGGGGTATTGCGGACCCCGCTGAGCGCAGAGATCTCTTTTTCCGACGATCCGCTGCGCATGCTTCGCGCCGCCCGGTTCGGCACCAAGTACTCACTGGACCCTGTCGAGGAGCTCGTGGCTTCTGCCGAGCAGCTTCATGACCGGTTGCGAATTGTGGCGATCGAGAGAATCTGTATTGAGCTACGCAAGCTGCTCGACTTGCCACTCGCGTCACAAGGCTTGCAGTTCTTGACCGACGCTGGGTTGCTCACCGAAGTTTTGAGCTACGGGCAGGAGTCGGCCAACGAGCGGGTTGTCTCTCGCCTCGCGCAGGCCATCGATGTTGCCGACCGTTTGCCCGCCGACTGGCGTCTGCGCTTGGCCGGCATTGGCCTGACGGTCTACGACGACGCCGATGGCGTTCGAGCGCTCTGCCGCCGGCTGAAGCTGTCGCGAGAACACGAACGATTCGTGACTCATACGAGTCGATCCGCCCGGTCGGCACTCGACGCTGCCGACACCGAGCCGGCCACAGTGCGGCGTTGGATCGCTGCGTGCAACGACATCGCTGCTGCGCTCCAGCTTGCGCAGGCAGTTTCGCCCGACGGCGGCGCGGGTGGGTTTGTCCAAGCAGTCAACGCGCTCGTTGCAACAGAGAGCATGCACAAAGTGTCCGTTCTCGATGGCGAGACCATCATGAAAGAACTGGCTATCGCGCCCGGGCCAGTCGTAGGTCAAGCCCGGGCCTTCCTGCAGGATCGCTGCTTCGAACTCGGCCCACTCACGAGCGAAGACCAACTCGAACTCTTGCGAACCTGGTCACAGGGCTAACGAGGCTTCAAAAAGATCTTGTGGCCAGCTGAACACGAGTACGACTTACGCCCGCCAAGGCAAGCCTTGTTCTGGGTACTTGCGCCGCCTCAGCTGACCACGTTGATCCCGCCACCGAAACGAAGCAGGTGTTCTTGTCAACTCGCCATATTGCGGCACTGCGCTTGTTGGTACTGCATCTGGGCATGGATGCGAGCTTCTTCAGACATTGCCAGCTCAGAGCGACGGGCCCGCACCCGTGCGCTCCGGCTAGCTCGTTTATGACTGAGACGGCCGATCAGCCTCGCCAAGGCTCCACCTTCGTGAGTGCTTGTGCTGTGGTGCGAAACTGCGAACGTCATTTCGTCCTCCCGAATGCCGGGGATTTGGTCATGGATCTATCGTGACCGATCGCAGAGACGTCATTTGTGCGCCAGCGCACACTTTGCAGGTGCCCTTCGTCACTAAACGCAGAACGTGCTTGGCGACCTACGATCGAATCACTGTGTTTCGTGTACCTCCACCACACTCTGGCAACTCAGAGGGTCACGTTGATTACCGGCTGGCACGCGCTTCGGTGCTCGCGGACTACCGCGACGGACTGCTCGACCGGGCCGAGGTCTGCGATGCCCACCCCGAACTGGTGCGTGCTGCACGCCAAGTCGGCCGCCGAACCCCGGGTGAATGTCCCGTGTGCGACCGGTCGCGACTCGTGCACGTGACCTACGTGTTTGGTCCAAGATTGCCGAAGCATGGCCGCTGCATCAGCCTGCGTGGTGAACTGACTCGCCTGGCGAAACGGCCAGGAACCCACGTTGCGTTCGTTGTCGAGGTTTGCCAGGCGTGCTCGTGGAACCACCTCGTCAGGCGCTCGACACTCGAGCGTCCCAAGGAGTCACCAAAACCTGACCCGGACCAGAAGTCAGGCTCAGTGATCACACCAATCGAAGCAGCAGGCGATGTCGACTAACTCGAGTGATCTCTCAACGAGCGCTCTGCCTAAGCTGTTGAGACTGTGAACATCAGCCGCACCAAGGAGATCCAAGATGGCTAAGCGTCGAACGGCGCCCTCCCTGACTTCACGCAAGGTCGCAAAGGGTGCGGACCCAATCGTGATGGTTACGGCGGCTGATTATCCGTCGGGACGAATGATTGGCGAGACCGACGCCGACATGATCTTGGTTGGCGACTCACTCGCCATGGTGGTGCTTGGCTACGACGACACGCTGTCGGTCACCATCGAAGACATGGCGCACCACACCGCTGCGGTGGCCAGGGCCAAGCCAAAGCAACTGATCGTGGGGGATCTACCGTGGATGAGTTATCACGTGTCGGTTGAAGACACGGTCCGCAACGCCGCCAAACTCATCCGTGCCGGCGCGGGGGCCGTCAAGCTCGAAGGCGGGACACGGCGTGTCCCGATGATCGAAGCACTCGTTTCCGCGCAGATCCCTGTCATGGGCCATGTTGGGCTTACTCCACAGTCTGTGCACGCCATGGGCGGCTTCAAGATCCAAGGCAAGAGCGCAGCTGCTGCGCACTATCTCGTCGACGAAGCAAAGGCGCTGCAGAGCGCTGGCTGTTTCTCGATCGTGCTCGAGGGGGTGCCCCGCCAAGTTGGCGACCTTGTTACCGCCGCTCTTGACATCCCAACGGTCGGTATTGGGGCCGGCCCGGGCTGCGACGGTCAAGTACTTGTGCTGCACGACCTGCTGGGCATGCAAGACGATTTCATCGCCAAATTCGTGCGCCAATACGCAAACCTCAAGGCCGACAGCATCGCCGGCATCAATGCGTATGTCGCCGATGTCCGGTCAGGCGCATTCCCCGACGACAGCGAGTGTTATCACATCGCTGATGGCGAAGCCGAGGCGCTGGGCCTCTACGGCGGCAGCCAGTAGTTTTCTGAAACTGTCTCACCAACGTGTCATTGTGGGGTGGTGAGGCAAACACGACTTGGCAGCGATATCCTTGGCGGCTTACATCTTGACCCTGCTGTGAAGTCCACAGCCCTGATTTCAGGTCCAGAGGGAGGCTGCTCATGCGAGCATATGAATTGATGGTCATTTTTGACGGTGACCTCGATGATTCCGACGCCGGTAAGGCGTCTGATCGAGTACAGGCTCAGGCAACTGAGAATGGCTCATCGATCGCGAAAAGCGATTGGTGGGGCCGACGCAAGTTTGCTTATGAGATCGATCACAAGGTCGAGGGCTATTACCTCGTACTTGAATTGACCTCAGAAAATGGTTCGTTCATCAGCGAACTCGACCGGTCACTCCGGCTTGCGGACGATGTCGTCCGCCACAAACTGCTGCGTCTTCCCGACCACGAGGCTGCCAAGCGCGGCCTGATTGGCGCCGCATCCTGAGAGGAAGCAACTAATGGCTTTTGGAAACAATGTACAAATCGTTGGCAATGTCACTCGTGACCCCGAGCTCCGCTACACGCCGAGCGGCGCGTCGGTTACGAATTTCTCAATTGCCTACAACCGTCGCTACGAGCGCAATGGCCAGCAGGTCGAAGAAGTCAGCTTCTTCGACGTGACCTGCTGGGGCACTCTGGCCGACAACGTTGCTGCGTCAATCTCTAAGGGGCTTCGCGTGATCGTCGAAGGTCGTCTCGACCAGCGTTCATGGGAAACCCCCCAAGGCGAGAAGCGCAGCAAGATCGAAATTACCGCCGACGAAGTCTCACCGAGCCTCAAGTGGGCTTCGGTTGAGGTCGCCCGCAACCCCCGCGATGACAACTTTGGCGGTGGCGGCGGAGGCGGAGGAAACTTTGGCGGTGGCGCCGGAGCCCCTGCACAAAATCAGCCGAGCCAAGCGCCGGCACAAGCACCAGCACCAGCCCCTGATTACAACTACGACGAGGAACCTTTCTAATGGCAGGCCGAGGTAAGCCAAAGCGCACAATGAAACCTCGCGACAATCCCCGTCGCGGCAAGAAGAAGGTTTCTGTACTCACCCAGGAGAAGATTGAATACGTCGATTACAAAGACGTCAACGTTCTTCGCCGATTCATGAGCGACCGGGCGAAAATCCGGGCCCGTCGTGTAACCGGCAACGACACCCAACAACAGCGTGAGATCGCCCGTGCGATCAAGAACGCTCGCGAGATGGCACTGGTTCCGTACACCAACCGTGTCACCACTCAGCGCGGTGGTAATCGTCGTGACAACGATCGTGGCGGCCGAGCCGATGGTCCAGCCCCACGTCCAAGTGGCCCTCCTCCGGGTCCTGGTGCCGAAGGCGACGATGTCACTGAGACCGACGCAACCGAACAAGACGCTGGCGAATCAGCCGATGTCGAAACCGAAGGCGGCGACGAATGAAGATCGTTCTGCGCAGCAACGTCGACGGTCTTGGCAAACGAGGCGAAGTTCTCGATGTCTCCGACGGCTACAGCCGTAACTACCTGATCCCACAGGGCCTTGCCATGCGTGCCACCCCTGGTGCCGAGGCCGAGGCTGGCGCGATGCGCCGAGTCGAGGACCAACGCAACGCCAAGAGTCGCGACGCCGCGAATGCACTTGCGCAACGCATTGGGGCAACCCCTATGGTGATCGCAGCTCGGGCGAGCGAAGAAGGCAAACTCTTCGGCTCCGTTGGAATCAGCGAAATCGTTGGGGCCGCCGAGCATGCCGGTATCGAAATCGAACGCCAAGTGGTCGATCTCGATGAGCCAATCAAGGAACTCGGCGACCACTCGGTCACGTTGGTTCTGCACCCCGAAGTCAAGATGGCGATCAGCGTTTCCGTCATCGCCGACGAGGGGTAGCCGCCGTTCGCTCCGCTCACTAACCGAGTTTCTCGCCTAGGGCTCGAAACTCGCAGTGCGCTGAGCCAAAACCTAGTGAATTGAGAATTTGGAGGATTGCTGCACTCTGGTGTGGCGGTCCTCCAAATTTGCGTTTTTGGGCGATTTTGGCGAGGACCGTCACACCCCTGGGTCATGATGGACTTATGACGAGCACGACGGTTTTCCACAAGGGAGCCCAAATCGTGCCCAGTTTTCTGGGGGGTTATCCCCGTCGGTGTGGACAACAATCCCCATTTCGACGTGAGCTTTCCCCATTATTGAGCGATATCCACCAACTTCCCCAGGGTTGTCCACTGGAGAACGCTCCGTTGTCAGGCAAGGTGGGGGAGCTATGAATCAGCCTGTTGAGCAATACGGCGCGCCGGGCAATGTTCGGCCAATGCCCGTGCCTGTCACCACCAAGGTGCCGCCCCAAAACATCGAAGCCGAAGCTTCGCTTCTTGGTGCCATGTTGCTCACAGTCGATGCCATCATCGACGCTACCCAAGTCGTCGAAGCCGCACACTTCTACAAGCCGGTCCACCAGTCGATCTTCTCGGCGATCACCACGCTGTACAGCCGAGGCGAAGCCGTCGATGTCATCACCGTCAACGACGAACTCAAGCGCGCTGGCATCGACGACGCAGTCGCCGGCACCGGTGCCCTCATGTCGCTCTCCGCGGGCACGCCTGCGGCGACAAACGCCACGCACTACGCCCGCATTGTGTACGAACATGCGGTGCTGCGCTCACTGATCACCACTGCGCACGAAATCGCCGAGATCGGCTATTCGCAGCCCGACGACGTTCAGCGTGCTGTCGACGAAGCCGAGACAATGGTGTTTAACGTGGCCCAAGGTCGGGTTACTGATTCGATGGCCTACATGCATGATCTGCTCGGCGAGACCCTCGACGACATTGAGCAGCTTTATGACCGTGGCGATGCAATCACTGGTACGCCGACCGGCTTCATCGACCTCGATGAGATGACTGCGGGACTGCAACCAAGCAGTCTGGTTGTCGTCGGGGCCCGCCCGGCTATGGGCAAGACTTCGTTCGCGCTCAACATCGTCGCCCATGCTGCGATGGTCGAGCAGCGTCCCGTGCTCATGTTCTCGCTAGAAATGAGCAAGCTGGAGCTCAGCAAACGCATGCTTGTGTCCGAAGCCAAGGTCGACGCCACCAGCATCCGCAACGGCCGCCTCAAGGACGATGACTGGACCAAGCTGGCTCAAGCTATGGGTCGCCTTGGCAAGGCACAGCTATGGATCGACGACGATCCCACGATCACGGTCATGGATATTCGGGCCAAGTCTCGCCGTCTGAAGAGCAAGGTCGGCGACATGGGCATGGTGGTCGTTGACTACCTGCAGCTCATGTCAGGTCGAGCGAGCGCCGAGAATCGCCAGGTCGAGATTTCTGAGATCAGTCGCGGGCTCAAGATTCTCGCCCGCGAACTCGAGTGCCCGGTAGTTGCTTTGTCGCAGCTCTCTCGTGGTTTGGAGCAACGCACCGACAAGCGGCCAATGCTCGCAGACTTGCGTGAATCTGGCGCCATTGAGCAAGATGCCGACATCGTCATGTTCCTGTACCGCGATGAGATCTACAACCCCGATACCGCCGACAAGGGGCAGGCCGAGGTGCTGATTGCCAAGCATCGTGCCGGGCCGACCGGTGTGGTTCGACTTGCGTGGCTTGGCCATCAGACCCGCTTCGCGAACATGGCCCGCGGGTAGTCCGGATTCGCTAGCGCTCATCCTGCTTTGCAGCCTCTAGGTCTTCGGTCCCGGACCGCTGTGTAGTCTGCGGGTAGTCCGGATTCGCTAGCGCTCATCCTGCTTTGCAGCCTCTAGGTCTTCGGTCCCGGACCGCTGTGTAGTCTGCGGGTAGTCCGGATTCGCTAG
>Ga0209828_1001259_pt1 | contig 23160 bp, 22 predicted proteins | sample MaitaG_FD_187429 | JGI IMG/M metagenome (GOLD analysis project Ga0209828, IMG submission 187429) | Marine algal microbial communities from Maine, USA - Maine_Asex2 metaG (SPAdes) (version 2) | ecosystem: Host-associated > Algae > Red algae > Unclassified | place: Maine, USA | collected 2015-01-05
GTACATCAATACAATATTTCCCTTTACTGCTATTGAGCTGCTTAGCATACTGGGTAGCCAATTCATCCCAAGGGATCAACTCTGCCAATTTTACCCATCGGTTATCTTTATCTAAATGCTGTTCAAATGGGGTACTAAAACCCTCCAAAGTAAGCTGATTTGCTGGTGTATACTTAACCATAAGTGCACAATTTTAAGCTTCAACATACAAAATAGCTTGCACTTATCAAAATTAATAAAAATAATTTATCTACGTAAAATGTTGATAAATAATAATTTATGAAAGAAAAAAAATGATGGTTTGAGAAAGTCAGCAAGCCCTACATAATAACTAAGCATAATTTAATAAAACTATTTTAAAAAAAACAATACCTAAATTTACATATAATTTGCTTTTTTAATTGGCTTGGGAAAGGGCTGTACTTTCTTGGCTATTACTCCAATAAGTTGAAAGGTATTGTCATTTTCTGGTTCTTTTTCAATTTTTACTTTTTCTTCTTTTCCAACCTCAACGCTAACTTCGGTTTCTATTTCTACTGGTTCTACATTTATTAATAATTGTGTTGTTTTTATGTGGCCTTCCATTCCGTTTGTATCTATAATTATTTCTTCTTTTTCAAACCCATCTTTTTCAATTACAACACTAAAAACATCGTGTTTTTGAAGTGAAAATAAAATACTCCCTTTTGTAGTTGTTTCAATTGTTACATCTAATTCTTGATAATCTTTGAAAATATTAATCTCTCCAACTAATACATTTACAACTTGTTGATTATCATCTTTAAAATTAAACTCGTATTGAATTAAATTTGAATCATTGTTAATTGGTATAGCTGATTGTATGGAAGCTTCAAAAACAAGTGGAGCAATTTCAATTGGTGGCTCTGAAGAATTGTTTTCAACCATACTTTTCAACCTTGCACCAACTCTGGCAAATTGGTGTTGCTTTTTTGAAATTAACTTTTGAATCGATTCTGCATTTGTGTTAATCTTTTTTTCTTTCTCTTGGATATTTGCTGCTACATTATGAACAATTTTACGATCAATTTCTAAAGCCTCGTTAATTGCTTGTATTTTTAATTTGCCAGATGATTCATGTAATGCGGTATTGACAATAAATGGGCCTAAATTTTTGCTTACAACTTTGTTATGTGTTTTCTTGTTTAATTCAGAATCTTGTATAACCTCAATATCTATTCTTCTTACAAATATTAACTTATCCGTATAGCAAGGTATATTTATTTCTGCCTCATCTAACATATCAATATCCCAAAATGAACTTTTTAATAAAGAATCTTCAAACCAGGGGCGAGTAACGTTTACAAAAATTAATTCAAAGCTTATTGATTCAATATCCAATTTTGCAAGGCCTCCATTTCCTAAAATAGCTTCATATTGGGCTACTTTTTCAGCATTGCTTATTTCCTCCAATTCTTTCTTATCAATATTGATTTTTTTCCATTCTAATTCGTCTGATTGATACAAGTTGTTAGGCATGCAATGAGTAATATTAAATTCTGCATCACTACCAATATGTGTTCTTTTAGTGTTATCAATTTTGCTTTTTATATCTGAGTGATCTATAACAAAACGTTTAATTTCAGAAATTATAATTTTCATAATTTCTTGTTCGGTAACCTTTCTATTTCCTTCTATTTCCCATTTTTCAACTATATCTTTAAGGTCATCAACCATAAGTTCAATCTGCATTTCCGAAAAACCTTTACTGAATTCGTCCATCGAATCTTTAATGGATTGTATTTCTTTGGTAATCTTTAAATATTTGTTGTAATATGTATCGTAGTCCTTTTTAATATTTCTATCAATTTTTGAAAGTGCTTTATCAAAGACAGGGTGACCATAGCACATATTCACATCTAAAGAATCTGGATCAATAAGTTTTAAGTATTTAAGTATTTTTTCATACCTGTTAAACAAATAATCATCAGTATTACTAGAAATAGTCCAAAAATTATCTGAGCTTGGAATGGTGTTGGTTATTTGTGAAAACTCATAGAGCTCGTCATAGTATTTTAATGCTTTGTCCGATGCACTACTACTATCTAAAAAAAGGAAATCCTCATTTGTAAAGCCTGTAGAAAATGGAGCAAATACAATTTTGTATTGCTCCATTATTTTTTTATCAAGTTGATTTTCAAAAAAATCTTCTTTAATTTTTTCAAAAATTGCTGACAGTTTTAACATTATTAATATGGGTTATTATAAGTTAGCTAAACCCATTCTTCAATATCTGGTCTTGGGTTAGGTGATAAAGGTAATATGTGGCATTTAAAACCGACTAATTGCATACCTTTAACTACAATTCCTTGTCCACTTTCATCAAGTTCAAGGTTATTAGTTTCATCTTTTGATTCGTGAGAACCACCCAGAGAAAATGGACCAAAGCTAACCTTTCCACCAGCCGACCATTCTTTTAATTCATTGAAAATTTCTTTATTGCTTTCACCAAATTTTAAATGTAAATCTTTTACAAAGATTGCAGTAGTGGTATAAGCTGGTATCATTCCATTTGAGGGAGTTAAACCGTCCGAAATCATACGTTCTTTAAATTCAGGATTATTTTGATCAAAGCGCCAATAATTACTTATCAAAAAATTTACATTAAACCAAGGTCTTGAAATAGGCACTTGTGCGACTTTAAAAGTTAAAGAAAATTCACTTTTATCAATTGTCTCTTTAGTAGATTCATAAGCTCTTTTCCCATCTGCTCCTAATGTAAATCTACCTATTTTTAGTCCAACGGAACCTTCTGTTTTCCTCGATTTAAACGAATAACTATTGTCTTCGGTATTATTACTAAAACTAAATTCTGTCCACCCTTCATCATTTCTAGCAAAACTACCAGGTATTAATGAAGTATAATAAAAGTCTGACCCTGATGATAATCCCGTAATTTTAGCTTTTTCCATATCATCTAAATATTCTTGCTTTAGCATCAACATGCTTCTACCTTCAACTTGTGATATGTAGGCAGCAATTTGCTCATATTCATCTTTATATCCGTTGGTAACCCAATCGTTTAATGCTGCTTTTACTTTGTTTCTTAATAAACTAGCATTTATAGCCCAATATTGTACAGCAGCAGGGTTGTTACCCGCTAATGCATTTACTTTGTGAGTATTGTATTCTAAGGCTACATTTATATAATTTTCTAATTTTTCATTGTATTTCTTCACTAACTCACTCTCTTCAGTCACTTCTGTTTCCTCTTCAGTAATCAGATCTTTTTTTGTTACTGTTTGTTGCAATAATCCTCTTAATCGCTCTATTTTACTTTTAGTATCAGCATCTGGCTCAAAATTAGCAACCTGGCTAAATTTTAAAGTATGGTAATAGGCTTGTGATAAGGAATTTTCTACATTCCAAACATTCATTGCAACCGTTCCTTTTATCCCACTAGTGTCCGGGACCATATCACATAACCTTGCTAATTGTTCCGCTTGCATATACTTTCTTCCTGCATCTGATGCCATTAACTGATTCATTCTTTCCTGAGTTAATTCTTGGCTGTCTCCTTCTTGCTTTTTAACTACTCCAGTAAAGCCATTTATTAGAAAATCTAAATTTTCTTGTGCATAAGGGGTGCCGATTGAAAGCCAAGCTAAATAGTTGTCATCGGATTTCGGTACAGTATCGTCTCCATTGGTGAGTAAGTCATACAACTTTCCTAAAACGGAGTTCATTAGTTCTTCTGGTAATACATTTTCTATTGCCATAATTTAGTATTTTATGATTAATTAATAATTAGTTGATGTGAAATAATATATATTATATATGCAAAATCAAAGTTTATTGAAGATAATTCCTAAGCAACAATTCTGGCTTGAAGTTGGATATTTCAGCAGTAATTTGCTCAAACTCATCTTTATAGCCAATTGAAACCCAATCAGTCATTGCAGCTTTTACTTTGAGATGTAATAAATTCTTATTAGTTGCCCAATTATTAACGGCCTTACTATTTTTACCGTGTGTTGCTTCAGTCTTGGCAGTATTATAGATATGACAAACTTCATTGTAATTAGCTCTTTTTTCGAGATATCTTTTTTCCATATCAGATTTTGTTAACAGGTGTTTTAAATGTTTTATTCTTGCTTGCTCCTCATCGGTCATTAGTTCTTCGGGTGACACTTTTTCAATTGCCATAATTTAGTATTAAATGGTTGTTAAATAAATTAATATCATACCAAATATAATTAATTAAGTTTATCTTTAAGAATGTTTATATAAAAATTTGGAACCAAAAACTATTCTATAAATTTTAAGACATAAATATATATTTATATATTGCAAAGTAAATTCTAAGTTTTTTATCATATTTATTAATTAAAAACAACTGCGATGATAAACCGAAAACATCATTTAAAAGCTTCTTTAGTCAAAGTTCCTCGTCAACCAATATTCGGAAATTATTCTTTTGAGTTTACCTATTACAAATCTTTTTTTGTTAAAAAAATAGATCTTTTAAATAGATTAAACCTAAGTATATCTTTAAATCAGATTTCTATTTTGAACTAAATTTTAACTGTTATGGAACACATAGAAATAGCATTAGCTGAAAAAGGAATAAGGGAATATGGTGGATTATATAATAATAACCCTGAAATATTAAAATATGCTAAAGAGAGTGGATTGTTTAGTGATGGAACAGATGAATTGCCTTGGTGTAGTGCATTTATGAATTGGGTAGCGAAAAAAGCCAACTTAGAAATGTCGAAAAAGTCAAATGCACGATCGTGGTTAGAAGTTGGTTTAGAAATTAATGAACCTGAAAAAGGAGACATTGCTATTTTTTGGCGGGGTTCCAGAAGCGGTTGGCAGGGACATGTTGGTATTTTTTGGGAGTTTACACCAAGTAGAAAATACATAAATCTATTGGGTGGAAACCAAAGTAACTCTGTAAATATTGCAAGATATGGAGTTCAAAGGTTACTTGGGTTTCGAAGATTACGAAACCTATACCCAAATGACTTGCGAATTGGAAGCATGGGTGCTGCTGTTAAAAGCTTACAGACTAATCTTAACCAAACTGGTTACAATTGTGGTAAAGTAGATGGACATTTTGGCAAGCAAACAGAGGCTGCCCTTATAATGCTTCAACAAAACGGAAACTTACAAGTTACTGGCTCATACAATTCAGCTACAAAATTGTTGTTAGAAGGGATTTTAAAAAGCCAGCAATCTTCTTTTGAAGTAGAAAAAAGCACAACGCAAAATAAGAAAAAACAGATTGGAACTTCTGGTGTAACAATTTCTAAAAAAGATATAAAGGAGAAAAAAACGACTTGGAAGTCAAAACGTATTTCAACTAAAAGAAAGCGAAGCGCCACAATTGAAGATTTTAATTTTGAAGACATATTTGATGAAGATGTCTTTGAATTTGAGTGGGATGATTGATAATTTGTTGATAATCAAATAACAATAAAGATAACTAAGAAAAATTATGGAATTAGATAACATTTTAAAAAAACTAGAAGAACGTGCTATAGGTTACTCTTCAGAAGACTCCCAAATAAGTGGTGATTTTTTTGTAAAATTTAAACGTGTCTGGGAAACCATAAGGTCTACAGATTTCGAAAATTCAATTGTTGATTTCTATTCATCATCCACCAATAATGACGATAGTGTTAGCAAGCTTAGTAGCGAAATGGCTTACCTCAAAACCTTCGACCTGTCTGACTGGGTGGTTGATTTAAATAAATCTAAATATATTGGTGAGGGAACCCAGAAAGTATCTGATACTTGGCGTATGATTGTAAAAGCCGCGGAGGTGGCTGAATTAGAAGACGAAGTTAATGAAGAGAAAAAGAAAAAATACAAGGAACAACTTAAAACGATTGACAGAAAAGCAATTCGAGATGCTGAGGATCACCTTGAAGAGTCGATAATAAATTTTAATGAAAAACTTACAGAAATAGTTTTCAATGGAGGAGAACAGGGGCCTCAACTATGGGGGCAACTTGGTAAAATTTACAAAAGGAGGGTAAGATATGCAAGAGTTGACTTAGAAATTGCCGCTGATGAATATAATGACCTTACCGCCAAAATGACCGCACTAGGGGAAGATCCTGCAGTATTTGCGATTAACAGGGCCGAGGAACGGTTGGAAGAGTATAGCAGTCAACTTGGAGATAAAGAAGCAGTGCCGCTTACTTATATGAATCCATCAGATTGGTACGAGCCAAAAGCAGATGGTTGGAAAAAAATATCGGATGTTAATACTAATGAAAATATAAAAGGAGTAACTAAACGGAATAATGTTGGTATTGGACTTGGCCTAAATTTAGGGTTTTGGAAGATAGGGCCTAAAGTTGAGATAGAAAGTGAAAAGCAGGAAACTGAGAAAATCAATGATAATCTTACAGTTGATTGCGAATATTTAATACCTAGAGTTCGCCGTCCTTGGATGGATACCAGCTTATTAAAAGCAGGCAATTGGTATATAAAAAATCATCCTAAAAATTCTGTATCCGATGGTAATCCCATCCAAGATAAGGGGAACAAATCTCAAATGTTTTTACCTTCGGTGGTTACTGGTTTAATTTTAGTGAAAAATGTAAAAATACGATGGAAAAAGAACACCGAAGAAACTGAAAATTTAAAAAGAGAAATTAGTTTGGGTGGTTCATTTGGTTATGGCTTAATGCAAATAGTTGGTAAATACAAAGGCGGCAAAGACAAAAATAATCTAATAGTAGAAGTAGAAGAAAACGGTATTACCATAAAAGGTATTCAATTGATCGGCTATGTTTGCAAAGTCTTGCCTTCCAGCCCTCAATTAGATTCAAAAATTTCAGAAAGCAATGAATAATTTAGAAGAAATACGTTGGAGTTTAATTCACGAAGTATTGCGTCACTCAGGAAAGCTGGAAGAACAATTTGGTGATGTTCCTTTTCTTTCTTTTTGCCCCATTTCAAAAAGAAGCTATAACAACGAAAAAATTAATGAAATACAAGAGAAGTTTGGCAAAAGTGCAGTTGAGTTCTCTGAATTAATACACCTTATGCCAAGAGTTAGAAACTTTACCTTAATTGAAAATGGCGATAATTTACTGGATGAGTTCAATCAATTTTTAAATACTGCTGAATTAATTTATCCTCATGCTGAAGAAGAATATAAAAAATTGCCAGATTGGGTGAAGGGACAAGAAAATGAAAATGAAATTTTTGAAGCAAAAGACATTCAGTTATCTAAAAAAAGACAAAATACCCGTGCAATAAAGGCTAAATTATTAAAAGCAGGGGAAGATGCATCGGAAGTTTTAAACGATTTAAAGGAAATTGATTTACAGTTAAGAGAAAATCGGAAGCAGTGGGATATTGACGGAAGAAGACTGGAAATTGAAGAAGAAAGGGATAAACTATACGCAACTCAACCAGAAAATATGTTAGTTAGATGGGGAAGAATTAAAAGGGATGTAATGAACGCAACCTTGCTGTCTCATGAGGCCTCCTCTATTGAGTATGCAGATTACAATGTAAATTTTGATAATCTAAAAAAGGATTGGGTTGCAACAATAAATTTTAAACACGACAAACTCATAGAAACAATAAACTCTATTGCTGGACAAATAAAATATAAAAAAGAAGATAAAGCAGAAACAAGTTACTTCTCAAATTTAAAAAAACTGGTTAAAGAAATAGATGAAATCAAAATACCATATTGTATAGTAAAAATTGCCAGGCCATGGTTAAAAAAAGAGGTTTTCAATTTTAATGAATTTCCTTGGAGATGGCATATGAATTATTTTCATACAAGGTCAGAATTATCTAATGGCCACATAAATAAGCTGGAATATAGAGGTTCATTGCCTTCTTATATTACACATCTTGTATTTATTAAAGATGTGATTTTCAAACCTAAGTTTAAAGCAGGTCGTACTTTTTTTATTGATGTAGGGAGTCTAAAAGTGCCAAAGCCTTTCTTACCATATATTAAAAATCAAAATAACGAATCATTTCTTGCTTGCTTTATTTGTGAAAGAGTGCCAAAGTGTCCTAAATAGTTATGAAAGATATATTAGCCTTAATATTCAGAAGATCTAAAAACTATGGGACATTTACCTACAAACAGAGGTTTCGTTTAGGTTTATTTATATGTTTTTTGTTAGTTCCTTTACTTTCTTTAACAGGTGCGCTTATTTATGTACAATTAAAATTAGAGGCCTATATAGATTGTTATGAAGATAAGGATAAAGATGGCTTTGGAGCCAATGATGTTTCTGCTGTATTGATGCGCAAAAGCTGCAACAAAGGTTATGTGCAGAACAATACCGATGCAGACGATTATAATTTCAACTGTGAAAAAAGTACTGATGAAGCTTGCAAAGTCTATAACTTGTCAATGGATCCTTTAGAGGTTGATATTAATAATTGCATGTGTGTAGATGGTGGAGTAATTGTTGGGTGTAAAGTTAAGAACTCCGGAAAATTTGCAGATCTAGAAGGTGTGTTAGTTACTTTTTATCCCGATAGCACAGATTTGTCCAAATCAAAGAAAGAGTTAATAAGCCTAAATGCTGGGGAGGCCAAAACTGTTTACTTTCCAAAAATTACCGCAGAAGATTTAAAGCCCGGCTATTATCTTTCAAAAATAAAAGTAACCCATATTAATGTTACAGAAGACAAAAGTGACGATTATGCCGTTTTTCCCATGCAAATGTTCAAATGTAAAGAATACCTATTGGCAGAATTAATTGAAGAAAAAGATACTTTACTTGTACAATATGTTGTTGATGGTATTGAAGAACAACCTTGCACAAAAAATCTTTATCAAAAAACAAACAAACTTTCACTTAGAAGTAGTTCTAATTCTGTTTTTATAGGTAAACTTAAGGGGGGAAATCTTTCCGAAATTAAATTTGCTGATGTGAATGATTTGCAAGAAATGGAATATTTAAAACAAGAACAGGAAAAGAAAGCAGCAGAAAAAGAAGAACGTTTAAAGAAAGAAGCAGCAGAAAAAGAACATTTAAAAGAACAGCAAAGAGAAAGAGAACAAAGGGAAAAAGAGCGATTGGCAGAAAAGCAGCGTGCAATAGAAGCAGAAGAACAAAGGCTAATACATTTAAAAGAAGAAGAGCAAAAGCAAAAAGCAGCAGCACTTTTAGCTAAAGAACAACAAGCTTTAGAGGAAAAAAAAAGAAGACTAGAAGAGAAAAGGAGAGAAAATGAACAAGAAGAAAGAAGGCAATTAGAATTAGAGCAAGAAACGCGGAGAGAGGGAGTCCGACAACAAACTACAATTTTGTATACCGCACCAGATGTTTGCTACAGGGCGGCTTTTAATTATAGAGGAGAAAAATATCCGATAGAATCAGTTAGTGGAAAACAAAGTAAAGAAATAGAAAACCTAGTTAAGGAAATACAAACCGAAATTACAAAAATAAAAAATGGAGGAATGGGTGGTCGCAAGAAAAAAAATGAGAACCTATTAAAAGAAAGAAATAGTTGGATTAATCAATATTGTAAAGTTTTGCGAGATAGATCACTTACCAAATATTAGTATGTTTAAGTTATATTAACAATTCATTCAGTAATTACAAATTTTAAATTATGCTAAGTAAAGATGAAAAATATATTTATGGGATTAAGGCAAATAGTGATAGTATCATTAATGATTTAAGTAATGAGTTTTTCCCCGAAGTTGAAAATTTCATAATTTCAAATGGTGGTACAAAAACAGATGCTAAAAGTGTATTTAAAGATGCGTTAATGGACATTTGGGAAGAACTACAATTTGAAGAACTCAAACTATCTATGCCATTAGGTGCATATTTCTATTTAAGTTACAGAAATATTTGGCGGCAAAGAAACAAGGTGTTTCAAAATAAGAAGTTAACTGACCTTAAAAAATATTCATCATTTATTGCGCAAGCAGGCAAGGGTAAAGAGAATAAAAAGTTTATACAAACAAATGAAATTGAAAATGAACTCGTTGATATTCTAAAACCATACATTAGTTCATTTGATAGCAAATCGCGTTTAATTTATCAATTGAAGTATCTATACGATAAAACTGATGCGGAAATTGCCAAAATGTTAAAAATGGCATCAAAGGAGGTAGTATGTGACGAGGTTAATGAGTGCAACATAAAACTAATTGAACACATCAAATCAAATTCGCAATATTCAAATATTGCAGAAAATGTAAATTTCCAAAACGAATTAGAAAATGTATTGGTTAAACATTATAAAAGGGAGGCTAATATAGATCCGGACTATAAGGGGGACTTTGAAGAGATATTAGATAGTTTATTTGCTTCAAAAATATCTCAAAATATAGAACGTGATACATCTTTTGAAGGTTCAAGCCTAAAAAAACTACTTTCAAGAATTATAACAGTAGCTTTTGGTTTAATAATGTTATGCGGTGGTTTTTATTTCATCAACTCAAGAAATTCTATCACCTCATTAGCAGACTATTATTATTTTCCGTATCAATATGAAGATGATAATGTTACAATTAGTAAACTTGGAAATGAAACGGCTTTTATAAATGATAATAGTGTAAAAATTAAGAGTAGCCCCTCTCCTAAAGCAAAAAAAGTTGTTAAAAATGATAATGCTGCTAAGATGTCAATCAGTAAAGAACAATCAGTAGAAAAAACAACAGATACTAAAGAAAATTATATAGATCTCTTGCAAGTACCAAATAACAACTCCATTGGAAATTCAAAACTACTTTTGACAAAAGCCAGTAAGGAATACGAATCAGAAAATTACAAAGATGCAATAAATACGTTAAATATTGTTTTAAATAAAACGACTAACCAAAAAGTAAAAGATGATGCCAATTGGTATTTAGCTCTTTGTTACCTAAAAATAAGCAATAAAAAGCAAGCTATAAAATTGCTAAAACTTCAATCCGAAGCTTCAACGCATTATGATATTGCAGAAGAATTGATTAGTTACTTAGAGACACTATCCTAACTTATGTGTGAACGCATTTTTTAGTTTTTGATTGACACTATCCTAACTTATGTGTAAACGCATTTTTTTAGTTTTTGATTCTGTCTTCAGACATAGTGTTAGCTTTTTTTACTCATTATTTAGTAATATGTCTTTCACTCTATTTTCCAATTCTTTCTTGTTTGGCAGGTATAATTGATATTCACCTACAGTTAGTTAGGGTAGCGTACATTTTACAGTATCTAAAAAAAGATTTTCAACTGTTCACATTTACCCTCCGAATATTTTATCGCTCATTTTTTTCATACTGAAACCTAAAGTTATGAATTTGATAATTATATCTGTTACTATTTTTATCAATTGCTACTGATGAAAGCAAAGTTAATACTGCTTCATAGTTTGGCATCGAATTTCTTATTTTAATTGTTTTCCTAAAATCTTTGTTTAATCTCTCTATCCAGTTGGTGGTGTAAATCATTCTTCTTATTCTATAATAATATTTTAAATAAGTAAAGTAAAAATAGACATCTGACCTGTCTTTTAATTTTTTACAGTAATTGTAATGCTTGCCCATTTGCTGCAAAATTCTGATAGCTTTTGTTTTGCTTTTACAAGGTTATAGTCTTTTTCATCAGGATTTAAGACTTCTCTAAAATATAGGGATTCTTGGTTGTTTCTTGTATTAATGTAGAATTGGCATTGGGTAGGCTTTCTTCAAAATTACTAATTGCTTTGCCCTGCCTTTCGTGCAGTTTGTATTTAATTTGGGTACTTAATTCATCTCTACTCCAGCCATTTTTTATGGTTTGTTTAATGTAAAAATAGGTTTGCTCTGCTTCTTTAATTTTGCTGATTAATACTTTTATATCGCTCCAGGGTAATTGTCTCCCGAGCTGGGGGATAATTGCTTCGTTGATTTTTTGTGTGCCTTGCTCCACAAATAAAGATTGATAAGATGTCTGTGTAAAGGTTTTGTAAAATTGGCTTATATAATATAAGTTGGTACGAAAAAAGCCTTTTACTTCGGGCAGTTATTTTTCAAATCGGTGGCAACTTGCTCAATTAGTTTATTGCCCCATTTGCCTGTTGCCAATTTTTCTGAAATATCTTTCCCCAATTCCCAATAAAATTGTAGCAAAATAGCACTTGCCGATTTTATTGCTTTTAGTTGAGTGTTTCTAATTTTGGATTTCAGTTCTTTTATCCAGTCATTATATTCACTATTATTTATAAGGTTGCCAATATCATTATTTTTTCTCGGCTATAATTAATGTTTTCATTCATTCACGATTTTAATTATAATAGATTTCTCTGGTCATAAGTTGCATTTTTCTGGTAACGGGAGTCTGTTCAAAAATTCGGTTAACATTTTCCAAATATAAAAGATTTCAACTATTATCGGCCAGAGCAGAACGCAGTAGCTAAATTTTTGTGTCAGACTTATATGGAATTGAGATAGGAGAACAAATACCAATTTCCTTAACCCATAAGTCTCAGTAGGCATTCGCCCAAACCTTTATGGAATTTACAAACTTAAAGGTGGAGAGCTAATCGCTTAAAGCTGAGTTTCAATCCTTGTTTATTGGAAGTGGGTAATTAAGACCAGCATCAGGATCGCTCATTGTATAAGATGGCTTACTAACTTTTTTCTCAACCAAGTCTATACCTTGATTTGATACTACTCCTATTTACATAAATACAGCAACTATTGACACTCAAAAGCTTTTTATGCTGCTGTTAGAAAGGAAAGTAGATAAATGCTACCACAATTGCATTGAGATATTTTCGATGTGACAACTTTTTGGGCGTATCTCGAAGGTACCCATAGTAGTGAAGAAATCGAACTTTTAGAAATGCATAAAGATGGAATTGTAGTAGCTGAATACTGGACAGAGCTTCCGCCGAAAAAACAACTGGAGCAAAAAATACAAACAGCATTAAGAGAAGCCAGAGAAAGAATAGCACGAAGAAAACTAATGGAATAGAAACGTATATCCTACTACCTTATAATGAATAATCATTAAATCAATTTCTTTTTCATATATTAGAGCTCTAAAGAATAAGATTAACTAATGAAAGCCAGTTCGATTAAAAACATTATCCCACTAATATTAAGTCAAGCTCCTCAATTAAATTTAACTGGGGAAGTTAAAAACCTATTACCTAACTCAAACTTTCAAGTTTAGTAATTATGGGAAAACTATTTCTATTGGGCGGCTATGACTTAGAAATGTTGGAGATTAAAAAACTCTTGTTGACCTACCGAAAGCAAAACAACAATGCTATTGAAATAGCAGATTTGAAATTAAGCTGGGGTGCTAAATTATCAAGTTATCAAACCTATTTAAATAAGGCCGAAAACTACACCACCATTTACGGAGTAGAATTAATTAAAGATATAGAAGCACCAGATAATTATGTAGCAATTGACCACCACAATGAGTTAGCACATCGCCCTGCGGCCATAATACAAATTGCAGAAACTTTAGGTGTAGAATTAAACCGGCAGCAACAATTAGTGGCCGCTAATGATAGTGGCTACATACCGGCCATGTTGGCTATGGGCGCAACCGAAATAGAAATTGAAGACATTAGAAAAGCCGATCGCCAAGCACAAGGCGTAAGCCAAGCCGATGAGCAGCAAGCAAAAATTGATGTACAAAATGGCTATTGGCAAAAAGATGTTTTAGTGATAAAAACCAAGTTAAACCACTTTTCACCAATTACTGATCGTATTTGGAAGCACACAAAAAAAATAGTGTTTAATAAAACGGAGGTGAATTATTATGGAACCAACAAACCCTTATTAGTTAACCATTTTGAAGAGATGCTTAATGCCAATAAAGCCTACCACGGCGGCGATGAAAAAGGCTATTTTGGTTTTTGTGATTATGCCGAAAATTCTACGTTTTATGTTAAACAAGTTATAGATATAGTTACTGATGAATAAAGACAACATACATAGTTACCATAATTTTTTATTTCCATTTAAGTGGGAGCTGAAAGGAAGTTCAGATAAAGCATCGTTAAGCAAACGGACAGATTTATCGAAAATTGAGCATTGCATAGATTTTGACTTTTGGGAAAAATTTAAATTTGATTTTAAAGCCACTCCAACGCATCATACTTATAATGATTATTTTTATTTTTATAATGCAGTAAGAGATGTTTTAAATAAAGATTATCCACACGATATACGAAAGCAAAAAAAAGCGAATAATGCAATTTCAGGCCTGCAATATCAATACAAAGAAGTTAAATTGACGAATGCTAAGTACAGTATTGCTATAAAAAATAAAGCAACCTTGCAACTAAACATTAGCGATATTTTACTCAATTTTTACGAAAATGGAGTTGGCGTTTTTACGTTTCAATTATACAATACCGAACATTCAACGTTTGATGAAATTCTTAACATAAACGAATTTGGCAGAAGAATTTGTCCCCAATTTTTAGATATTAATACCTTTTATGTAGATGAATCAAAACGTAGTTTTTTAGCAGATACCATTTCATTAGAAAACATTAACTCCCCTAAAGGTTTTAGTATTATTGAAGATTTTAGTTACTACAATTTAAATACCAATTTACAACAAGCGCCTTTTAAAATACCAAATCATATACAATATTTAATGGGTGATAAATTCAGCGGTGATGCAGATAATCCTGATGCAGCAATAATCCTTTCGCCTATTTTAGACGACCGTATGTTTGTAATGAGCTATTATATAAATGATGAAATGTGTTTGAAACTAAAAGCAAATAAAAGTAAAAAAAAGGTTGAACCAGCTTACAAAAACTCAGTAGAATGGTATAGATATATTTTTGTTGATACCAATTTTGCCACCTGCCAAAGTAAAGATATGCTAAAGGAGTTAATAGCAAAAGCAACTTATGATAGATGGATATTTAATTTAGAAGAAGATGACTTACAAAAACCAGATTGCCAATTGTTTGGCTTATCCCGCTATTCATTTAACGCAATTGTAAATAGAGGCGATTATACCACAGACATAGTTAGCACCCACTTTCAAAATATGTATTTCGAGTTAACTTTACTTTGTTTAATACAACGCGCCTACCTAATTAATTTTGGTAACGAAATTGCCCGCATTACTGCCTTAATTGAAGAAAAACAAAGCAACCTGCCCCGTTTAAAGCAAGATATTTCTAACCTTTATTTGTTATACATAAAATTTGTAAACCGAGTATTTTTTAGAGAAGTAACTCCACAAGAACAAGGCATAGAATTGTACGCTTTAATACAACAGCAAATGAATTTAAAACAAGATATGGAAGATTTAGGGCGTGAAATGAACGAACTAAATACTTATGTAGAAACATACGAGCAGGGGTATTTAAATAAGATTGCTACTTTATTTTTGCCAATTAGTTTGGTTGTTGGCTTGTTAGGCATGAGTACAATTAGTACAACAGATGATGGGGAAAAAGAACCTTGGTATGAAAACCTGTTTGAGTTTTTCTCTTATGCTACCATACCCTTTACATTGGCTATTATTGCTTATTGCGTTTATTATTTAATTAAAACTTGGAAAAAATGATGGAAAACTATTGTGAATTGTTGGTTACATTAATAGAAACGATTTGTGTTTATGCATTAATAGCTTTTGTAGCTTATTTGCTATATAAATTTTTAGATAAAATTATCGAAATGATTGATTCAGCTTTAAAAAACTGTTTTAAAAATAGACAGTTTGAAAAAGAATTAAATCATCATAAAAAAATGAAAGAAGTTTCGAAAGCAGAAAAACTATTAGTTGAAATTAATACAAATTTAAAACCAATTGACAAGAACGAAAAGCAAGAAGAAAGACTTAGATATCTGATAGATCAACTAAAAGAGAATAAAAAAGTTAACTTGAACAATATTGCAGAACATCTAATTAATCTTAATAACACAAAAAACGAAAGTAAAGATGCATAAACTAACCATTCAATTAAAACAACACACTCCAATCCTCCACTTTCAACACGACCAAGTTGGAGCAACTTTACGAGCAACCGAAGTAAAACCAAAGTTGGATAAATTCCTAATTCAGCACGCTTACCAAAACAAGTTTGATGATTACAAAGAATTTCTGCAAGGATATAAAGGTGAATCGAAAGATAAAATGAAGCATGAAGCATTTGCCTACCAATTGAGCTTTACAGCTAAGGAAATTCAAATGTCCGACAGAAATAACTTGCCGGGTTACTTTGCTGAAATTGGCAATAAAGGTGAAGTAGGTAAAAAGCTATCTTTTGCAGAAGGTTTACAAATGCACATCAAAAGTAGAAAAGCGAAACTGTTAGAAGTAATTAAAGAAAATATTAATTCCTTTTTAATGCAGCATAACTTTGGTACTCGGCAATCACGAGGTTTTGGTTCTTTTACGGTTCATCCAGAAGATAAGCTTTACAAACCAGTAGCTTTAGATTATCGTTTTGAAGTTGATAATTATACTTCTGCTAAGTTTGATCAGTGGAAGAATCTCTTTAATAATATTGATTTGTTTGCCCGAAGTCTTCGTGCTGGACTAAACTTAAAAGGAAAAGGAGCTAAAACGACGTATTATTTCAAGTCATTAGCATTTATTTATGCTAAGAATGTACTTGATGCTCAATGGGATAAAAAAACTATTAAAGAAAATTTCTTCCCAACTTTCTTAATTGAGCAGCAAGCAGAACACAATCAAACAGATATTTTATCTTACAAGGGCAAGGAGCTATTAGTCAAAGATTTATTTGGTTTGTCTACTGTTGAGAGTTGGTATTCTTATAAAGGTTCAATAGTGAAGGAAAGTAAAAAAGAAAATGACGGCAAAAAAGCAATTGTAGAGCGTTTTCAATCACCTATATTATTTAAACCAACAAAGAAAAGTAATGGAAGTTTTTCTGTACATTTTAATTTTAAAACAATATCAGAAAAGATGCTTGATCAAACATTTACAGTCGATTTCAACCTAAAAAAAGATCAAAGGCCAAATTCAAGTTCACAAAAAAGGAAAAAAAGTAATAAAGCTTTTCAGATAAAAACTCCTTCAGTTTTCGATTTCAATGAATTTTTCGAATACATTTTAAATAATGTAGATATTGATGATCACGTCGATTCCATCTATCATGGCGCACCCGAACACAACATTTTAGATAACATTTACGCACAACTAAAAGAACAATAATGGAAAAACAAAAATACATTGGCATAACTATCGGACCCATAAGTGATACGTTAATGAAAGCCAAACATACTCGGGAATTATGGGGCGCCAGCTTTTTATTTTCCGATACCATAAAGCAACTATTGATACTTATTAAAAACAAATATAAAGAGCAAATTATTTTGCCTTACTCTGATAACAGCATACAGAATGCTAATCCAATCAATTATGGAGCAGGCTTATATCCTGACCGAATTATACTAAAGTCAGAAGATGATGAGTGCTTTGATGAGTGTAATCAATTTATCGAACAAATAAAACTATCTCTCATAGAAAAACTAAAAACAAATAGTAATAACTTTAATGATCAAGCTATTCAAAAATTTATTGATAATTATTTTAAAATTTATGCAATTGAAATTGAAGTAGAAAAAGACGACACATCTAATGATGATACAAATATAACCAATCCAATTTTTGCTGTTAATAATGCCTTAGATTCAGTAGAACTAAAATCAAATATTCTTCGAAAAAATGAGAAAGAACCCAAAGTTGGCGCAGATGGGAAAGTGAGATTATTCAATCCTTTAGAATATTTTTTAGATAGAATTAATAGCACTAAATTTAAGTCGGATAATTACAGTAATGAAGATGTGGGCAGATACAAACATATTCATACAGCAGATAATGATAACAATAAAAATTTTCCAACGGTTGCTGAAATAAGTACACTTCCAATTCAAAGTCAAGTATCAACAATTAATTGGAATAATCTTAGAGAAAATGATAATGAAAGCATCATAGATAAATTAAAGGCAGCATTAAAAGCAAATGACCAACGCAATCTATTCAAGTTTCGGCATAAATATTATTGCATTGTGCAGGCTGATGGCGATAACATTAGCAAAATAATTCGCAAACTAAAGGATGATGAAGAGCGAAAAGAATTTTCTAAAACTATATTTGAGTTTAGCCGAAAAGCAGCAGAAAGGCTCTCAGATTACGGAGCAAAACCTATTTATGTTGGTGGCGACGATATGTTATTTTTATGCCCTATTATTTCTATTGAAAATGAAAATCCGATTTCCTTGTTTGATTTGATTACATCAATTGATGAAATTTTTGATAACGCGTTTGATAGCTTAGTTGAAAAATATAAACTAACACAAAAGCCATCAGTTTCTTATGGTATAGCGGTTCATTATGTAAAATATCCACTGTATGAAGCTTTGGAAAAAGCAAGGCAAATGTTGTTCGGTAAAGCGAAAACGGTTTTTGGCAAAAACAAAAATGCAATTGCGCTGTACCTGCAAAAACATAGTGGTCAATATTTTCAATTAATGCTTTCTAAAGATAAAAATAGCAACAAGAGCTTTCATACCATAAAAACACTAATAAATCAACAATTAGAAAAACCTCAAATGCTCAACACCATGATTTATAAAATTAGAGAAGCCGAGGTGTTACTGCAATCTGCATTAACCGATGCAACAGCACCAAACCGCTTAGATGGCTTCTTTGAAAACTTCTTCAATGAGCCTATTCATAAAAAAGAAAAAAGCAAACAATATATTCAAAACATAAAACAACTTTTAAACGATATTTATTTTGATCATTTAAAAATTCGAGAAAACATAGAAAATGAATCAGAAGAAAATCCAAATATTGAATTATTTGAAAATCCTGATTACACATTAAACCAATTTTACAATGCCCTGCGCATTATTCACTTTATACAACAGGAGGACAGCAATGACTAAACACTATTTAATTACATTTAAACCATTGGGTGCTTTTTACTTTGGCGGAGAACAAACTTTTGGCTCGGGCGCACAAACTAATTATTTTGTAAAATCCAATTATTTTCCACAACAAACTGGCATTTTAGGTTTGTTGCGGTATGAGTTGTTGTTGCAAAATGGATTATTGAATGCCGGTAAAAGCAAAAAGTTATCATCGGGTGCAGCAAATTTAATTGGTTCTAAAAGTTTTCATTTCAATGGAAGCAATTCAACAATTGACTTTGGAGCGATTGAAAGGATATCGCCGTTATTTATTTTAGATAAAAACAAGAAAAAATTATTGCCTGCTCCATTTGACATAAGGAGTAACAGCAAGTATTTGACTTATGAATTTAGGGAAAAAGCGGAAAGTAAAACTAACTTAAAAATTGATGCAAAGGCGGTAACTTTAACTTATAATGAAGGCAAAAAACATTATTCTGAAAAAGATGGAATCTACCATCAATTTATTAATAAGGATAAAAAGCTATTTCAATATTTACCAAGAAAGGATGATTTTGATAATCCGATATATGAAAAGCGGAGTGATGAGGATAAACTTTATCAAGATTACATCTTTCTTGAAAATCAAAAAATAGGTATTCACAAAGCAGGAACAGATGAGAGCTTTTACAAGCAAACGAAATTACAATTTAATGAAGGTTATGCTTTCGCAATTTATGCTACGCTTGATGTTCCGGCAGGTAAAACTTTTAAATCGAATACGGTTTTTATGGGCGGTGATAAATCAGCTTTTGAAATGACCGTAGAAGAAGTACAAGAATTTAAAACGCCTATCTATAATGAAGCTGTTATTAATACAAATAATGAGGACATCAAAAAACTAATATTAACCAGCCCTGCTTTTGTTGATAAAGGTATTTACGACCATTGTGTGTTTGCCATTTCGGAACAACAGTCGTTTCGCTTTTTACAAACTTCAGTTGAGGAAACTGAATGTTATTATAATTTAGATAATAATAAATATAAAATGAACGCAAAGAAATCAGCTCCTTATAAAAGCGAACAATTTAATTTGCTTAAAGCTGGTAGTGTTTTTTATTATAAAGATGAAAAATTGCAAGGCTTAGAAGACGAACTAAATAAACACCCACAATTCAAACAAATTGGTTACAATTATTATCAAACAAAATAAAATTAATATAAAATGAAACAAACTAAAACTAGTGCTTACCTTTTACGTGCTTTAAGTAACATGCACGTTGGTAGTGGCGATAACAATTATGGCATTGTAGATAAACAAGTGCAACGCGATGTGATTACTGAATTCCCAACCATCCATTCAAGTGGATTAAAGGGAGCTTTTCGTGAGCTGTTTGAATCTTCATTAAACCCGAAAGCAGAAAAAGAGGAAACCAAAAAAACTAATGATGAATTAAAGGAAAAGATAGCCTATATTTTTGGTTCTGAAAAGAAAGATACTAAAGAAGAAGAGCAGGAACAGGATGCTAAAAATAAGAAGGTGAAAAAATTTAAGGCAGGTAATTATCATTTTTTCAATGCTAAGTTATTGGCTATTCCGGTTAGATGTAATCAACAACCTTTTTACTCAGCTACTTCTAAAAATTTACTAACAGATTTTGTTGAACAATTGCATTTATTTAATCATTCAAGTGCAAAAAAATATGAAGATGCTATTAAAATTTTAAATGAGATAAAAGTGGATGCAAGTGAACCCGTTCATTTTACCGGCGCTACTGATTTAGTTTTGGAAGATTATGCTGCCAAAGCAGAAAAGTTGGTTAACGATGAACATTACAAATCTCTCCAAGAACTCTTAGGAGAGCGTTTTGCTTTGTTTGCACATGCTGACTTAAAGAGAATTATTAAAGACCTTCCAATTATTGCTCGCAACAATTTGGAAAACGGCGAGTCTGTCAATTTGTGGTATGAAGAAGTGGTGCCGCGCGAAAGTCGCTTCTATTTCTTAATTAAATATTATCAAAATGGAAATGATAAAAATCTGTTTGAAGATGAGATAGAAGAGCATAGTAATATTTGTCAAATAGGTGGAAATGCAAGTGTCGGTTATGGATATTCTTCAATAATAAATTTATAAAAAATTGATAATCAGTAATTTGTATTCTAATTTTATATTTTGTAACTTGCGCCTATCAATTGATAGTCTCATTAATTATTCCATTAAAATTAGGACAGAGACGTTTAAATTGTTACATAATCTAAATCATTATGTTAACAAAAAACCGCACCCTTTGGGGTGCGGTTACTTATTGAGTTACTTTTTTTCTTATATCTGCTCTCATCGAGCATCGTTCGTTTTATCAAAAAAATGCAAACTTATAAATATCAAAAAAGTTGATAACAATTCTGACTCAATAAAACCTGCGATAAAAAAACAGAAAAAAAGGAATATGATTGTTACATATTCTAAATCATTATGGCCGTCCTTTTTAGGAGGCTTAAATAAATGTTTCATATAAATTAAATTATATTTTAAAAAATAAAAAAATGTATTTTTATTTGATATGGAAATCATAAAATATTCTGCTTTGCTGACAAGGAAACATTTTCATCATAAAATTAGTTCAAAAAGAAAAATAGAGTAATAATGAAAAATAAAATAGAAAAATATATACCACAAGCCATAGAAGCAGTTAAGAAAGAGCTACTGATAGCATCTAAATCTGAAAATCAAAATGATAAAAACGGCAAGAAAACCAAAGTTATAAAAAGCGAGTACAATAGCTACATTAGCAGTTTGGCGAGTGGTTTAGTACAAAGTGGTTTGTTGCCAACTTTGGCATTTTATACCAATTTAAATTCAAAGTCAATCGAACCAAGAAGGCTGCTATTGCAAGCTATTTACAAAACCTTGCATCAAGAAAAGTTGGAGGATAAGCTAACAGGAGATGAATTGTTAAAAGAAGCCATTTCTAAAAATGAAAAGCCGCTTGAATCCTTCCAACTAAAAGAAGACATTAAAAATGCAGCGGTTGCCATTAAATTGGCTATCCGCACTTTTCCTTTAGAAAAACGAACTGAAAATTAAACAACAATGAGAGCAACAAACACAGCCAACGCCGGTTGGACTTTTTATAAATATTACTATCAACCCGATGTGTCCGGAGGAGGAATGGGAAGGAAAATTGATTACCTCGCAGCGAACGACAACACGGCTAACGAAAGCATTTTTCAAATACGGAACAAACTGTTAACCGAGTTAGTCATTCCGGCAGGACAAGAAAATTGTTTAATTCCAAAAAGCCAACAATTTAATTTGTTCACCAACTACCCGGGTTTGTTAATTGGCAGCGGTTACAATCATGGTACTAACAAGAAAGGCGAAATTAAGCTCGGCTTTTTGTTTGATCATACCACAGGCTTGCCTTACATACCGGGTTCTTCGGTAAAGGGTTTACTACGCTCGGTATTTCCTGGTAAAGACAAAGAAAGGATGGAGGCAGCTAAGCAAAAAATGGAAAAAGAAAAAAAGGAAAAGGAAAAAGAAGAAAAGGAAAAATTAGTGCAGATATATAAAAGTTATTATGAGGATAATTTAAGCTATCTCCAGAGCATTTTAAAAGCGTTGAATATCAAATTAACCGATACTCAAATTATTCAATTAGAATACGAAATGTTTGAAGGTATTACCGATGTTAAGAAAAAGGAATTAAGTAAAATTCAAAACATAAAATCCAACCGTAAAATACCCATTTCAAAACGCGATGTGTTTCACGATGCGATAATAGTTGGTCCGGTAGAACAGCCTTTTTTGGGTACAGATTTCATTACTCCACATAGAGAACCATTGAAAAATCCGATACCCATATCTTTCATTAAGGTATTGCCCTACATTCAATTCTGTTTTCAATTTAAACTAAGCGAATCTAAACTTAACGATGTTGTTATTAGCGCATCTCAAAAAGAACAATTATTTAGAAAAATAATTTTAACCATTGGCGCAGGCGCAAAAACCAACGTAGGCTATGGGCAGTTTGTAGAACAAGAAAACAGAGTAAAAACAACCGAACTAAAAAGCAGCGGTGGCATAAAGCAAGCGAACCAACAAGGTGGAGGAAGACAGCAAGGCAACAGAAACCAACCTATTAAACCTATACAAAGCGGACCAGGTTTACAAACCAAGTTAGATACCAATTTAGCCATACCAGAAAACTTGCAAGCCCAAATTACCAAAGCCAGTTACGGCAAAATAATACGTGGTGATGAAGTGTATGGACAAATAGTAAAAAGCGACCGTAAATTTTATTATGTAAAAGTTTTGGTTGAAGAAAACAATGAGCTGATTACCA
>Ga0209828_1001262_pt1 | contig 23150 bp, 24 predicted proteins | sample MaitaG_FD_187429 | JGI IMG/M metagenome (GOLD analysis project Ga0209828, IMG submission 187429) | Marine algal microbial communities from Maine, USA - Maine_Asex2 metaG (SPAdes) (version 2) | ecosystem: Host-associated > Algae > Red algae > Unclassified | place: Maine, USA | collected 2015-01-05
GGCTATTCCTGCATTCGACGCACCTCGGGTTCGAGTGGCGTAGTCAACGCATCGCGATCGACGTGCCGACCGACGCCGCCTGGGACCGCGCGCTCGACTCGCTTCGTGCCACGAGCGACCCCGTGAGCAATCCGTGAGCAATCCATGAGCGAGCAACTGCGAGTCGAGAGCGAAGCGGCCATGCAGGTGCTTGGTCAGCGCCTCGCCGTTGAACTGCACGCCCGCGCGGTCATTACGCTCTCAGGTGATCTTGGTACGGGAAAGAGTGTGCTTGCGCGTGCCATCATCGGCGCGCTCGGGCATGACGGGCCGGTGCTGAGCCCGACCTATACGATCATCGAGAGCTATAACGCGGCCGGGCGGCGCATTGCCCATCTTGATCTCTACAGGCTGGCTGACCCGGGCGAGCTCTACGACATCGGCTTTGACGATATCGTCGCCGAGCACGACCTGCTCCTCATCGAATGGCCCGAACAGGGCCGCGGCCACTTGCCGATGGCCGACCTTGCCGTGCGCATCGAGCACGGTGGCGCCGATCTCAGGCTGGTTTCACTCGAGCGCGTGTCCAGAACCTGAACCAGCCGACATTCCTGACTGGAATTTGTGGTCAGGTCACCTAGGCTCGTGTGTGCGCACGCGGCGTGCGTGAGGGATCCTTTGGTGCATCGAAGACAATCAGGCAATCGCCAGTCAAGCATGGAAATGTCCGCCCGACGGAGGCGCCTGCTTGGCTGGGCGGGCGCCGCGCTGGCAGGTGGCAGCGCGGCATCCCTGTCGAGCCATGTGTTCGGGGCCGCCACGCGACTGACCGCGTTCCGCCGGGTACAGCAGGACACCGTGGTCCTGCATTTCGACTTCGACAACTCTCCGGGCGGCCTGGGCGACGCGAACCTGTTCTGGCTGGACGATCCCATCCGGTTGGTGATCGATCTGCCGGCGACGATGCTGACGCAAGCCACCGGGAATCGCGAGTTTGCCGATGGCGTCGTGAGCTCGGTACGTTTCGGCGAGAAAGCCGACGGTTCGCTCAGGATAGTGGTCGATCTGCGTCGGTCGGTCGATGCCACGCATCGGTTCGTGCCGCGCAGGGATGGCACGCGGCTGTTGATCGATCTGGGTGTCAGGGGGGATCCGACGCGTGCGTCGGTTGATCTGATCGAGGCTCCGCCTGCGCCGTTGCGCGACATCATCGTGGCGATCGATGCGGGCCACGGTGGCAAGGATCCGGGTGCACTCGGTCAGCGACAGACGCGCGAGAAGGACATCACCCTGAGCGTTGCCCGGCGGCTTGCCTCGCGCCTGTCCAGGACCCGTGGCATTCGTCCGGTACTCATTCGGAATGACGACACTTTCATCGGCCTCAGGACGCGTATCGCTCTAGCGCGAGCGGCCCGCGCCGACCTGTTCGTCTCGATCCATGCCGATGCGGTACCGCGGGTCGAGGCAAAGGGAAGCTCCGTCTACACCCTGTCTATCGACGGTGCGTCGTCCGAGGCTGCGGCCTGGCTTGCGAAGAGCGAGAATGCATCGGCAGCCTTGTATGGGGATCTCTCGCTGGGCGGGCTCGAAAAGGGGCTCCGGCAGACGCTACTCGATCTTGCCCAGAGCAGCACGCTCGAAGCGAGCTTTGACGTGGGTGCGGCCATCATCGATGAACTTGGCGAGATCGGTTCCGTGCACCGTGACACCGTCGAGCAGGCCAACTTCGCGGTCCTGAAATCGCCGGACATTCCCTCGGTGCTGGTCGAAACGGCATTCATCTCCAATCGCGAGGAAGAGCGGAAACTGAACGACCCGCGGTTCCAGGAGAAGCTGGCCGAGGCGATCCACAACGGCATCGTCAGTTACTTTTCTCGCCGTGCGCCAGAGGGCACCACGGTGCGTGAGGAGCACGAGCGCTCTGACCTTGAGGTGCGCCCGACGCTTATCGGCAATTCAGACCCGGGCTGAGGACATGAAGCGCACGACCGACGAAAGACGGATAATGCGAGCTCGATGAACCAGCGCCGCTTTGCTCCGTGCCGATCCAGCAACTCCCCGACCACCTGATCAATCAGATTGCCGCTGGCGAAGTCGTCGAGCGGCCGGCATCGATCGTCAAGGAACTGGTCGAGAACAGTCTCGATGCCGGTGCGACACGGATCGAGGTGTTGCTCGAGCAGGGCGGACTGGAACGCATTCGCGTCCGTGACGATGGCGCTGGCATTCCAGCAGGCGAATTTTCGCTGGCGCTCGGCCGTCATGCGACCAGCAAGATCGACTCGATGAGCGACTTGCAGACGGTCGCGACGATGGGGTTCCGTGGCGAAGCGCTGGCGAGCATCGCCTCTGTCTCGCGCCTGGCTCTCACCTCCCGGGTGGCGTCTGCAGCGCACGGTGCAACGCTGCGCCACCGCCACGACGGGTCGGCAGAAGCGTCACCGGCACCGCACCCGGTCGGCACCACCATCGACGTCGAGGGCCTGTTTCATAACGTCCCGGCGAGGCGGAAATTCATGCGCACGCCGCGCACCGAATTCGCGCGTGCCGAAGGCGTCGTTCGCAGTCTGGCCATCGCCCATCCGCATTGCGCGTTCAGCGTGACGCACGACGGCAAGGAAACCTTCGCTTGTGCGGTAGCGCCGGATGCAGCGGCGCGCGACGCCCGGATCACACGTATTCTGGGCAAGCCGTTCGGGGCCGCCGCCCGGGCTATCGATGTGGCCGGCACGGGTGTGCACTTGAGCGGCTGGGTGGCCGACCCGACCTTCACGCGAAGTTCTCCCGACATGCAGTATTTCTACGTGAACCGGCGTAGCGTTCGCGACAAGACGGTCAGCCACGCGGTGCGGCAAGCCTATCGTGACCTTGTCTATCACCAGCGTCACCCGGCCTATGTGCTGTTTCTGGATATCGAGCCCGCGTCGGTCGACGTCAATGTCCATCCGGGCAAGCAGGAAGTCCGCTTCCGCGACAGCCAGCTCGTGCACGGCTTCGTGCGGCATGCGCTCAAATCGTATCTGGCCGCGATTTCGCCAGAGACGGCGACCGGCGATGTCGCGGTATCCGCCGCGAGCGACACAGCTGCCGGCCAGCCCGATGGCCAGCCTGGCGGCTTGTCCAGCGACATTGCAGGTGATTACCCGGGCGACTACCCGGCTGGTTCGCCGGGCCGCGCGTCCGGCGACGCGTCGGGTGGCTCGCGCCCGCGGCAGGCTGCAATACCGTTCGACCCTAAGGACGGGCTTCGACAGTTCGATGCGCTGCGGCGGCTTGCGGCGCCGGCGCCAGGTGGTGGCGCTCGACGGCCGATCGATCCCTATGGTCGCGAACCCGCCGGAACCCCCCGCCCACTGAACCCGGATGGTGTGGGCGAAGCGCCGCGGGTCGGTGATGCCAGGGCCGGTGACGACGGCGCAGGCGAGGTGCCGCCACTCGGCTACGCGCTGGCCCACCTTCACGGTGTCTACATACTCGCGCAGAACGCCAATGGTCTTGTCGTCATCGACGCTCATGCCGCGCACGAACGCATTACCTATGAGCGCCTGAAGGCGGCTTATTCCGAAGGCGGTGTGCGTACCCAGGCCCTGTTGGTGCCGATATCGCTGAATGTCAGCGAGGCTGAAGCTGTACGACTGGAAGAGGTCACTGACTGGCTTCGCGAACTCGGTCTCGGCGTCGATCGGCAAGGCCCGTCGTCGCTCGTCATTCGCGAGGTCCCGGCGATTCTCGGGCGAACGGACGCCGCGACGCTTTTGCGTGACGTGTTGAGCGAACTGCTCGAACACGACACCAGCGAGCAAGTCCAGGCGGCGGTCGATGCGGTGCTCTCGTCCATGGCCTGCCACGGCTCGGTACGTGCCAACCGGATACTGACGGTGGGTGAAATGAACACCTTGCTCCGGCAGATGGAGGCCACCCCGAACAGCGGACAGTGCAATCACGGTCGCCCGACCTGGACGGCGTTGCCGATGGACGCACTCGACGGGCTGTTTCTGCGTGGTCGCTAACGATGCCCGGGTCATCGTCCTGACCGGGCCGACGGCCGGTGGCAAGACGGCCTTGTCGGTCGCGCTCGCCCGCGAGATCGACGCCGAGATCGTCAGCATGGACTCGGCGCTGGTCTATCGCGGGTTCGATATCGGCACCGCCAAGCCGACAGCAGACGAGCGCGGCGGCGTGGCACACCACCTCATCGATATCAGGGAGGCCTGGGAACCCTATTCGGCGGCGGCATTTGTGGACGATGCGGTAGCCACGATCGAGACCGTGCGGGCGCGCGGCAAGCGCGTCCTGATCGTCGGTGGAACCCTGCTGTATCTGAAGGCACTCGAGACAGGGCTGGCAGACTTGCCGCCGGCCGATGCGACGCTGCGCGCCGAACTGCTGGCGGCGGGCAAGGAACGGGGCTGGCCGGCACTGCACGAGGAACTCGCGCGAGTCGATCCGATCGCGGCGTCGCGTATCCACCCGAACGATCCGCAGCGCCTGCAGCGAGCGCTCGAGGTCTATCGTCTGACCGGCCGTGCCCTGGGCGAGTGGCAGCGCACCACGGCACCGGTATTTCAGGAACCCTTGCTCAAGTTCGCGCTCGTACCGGCGTCGCGAGCGTGGTTGCATGAACGCATTGCACGTCGCCTCGAGGAGATGATCGACGCCGGGTTTCTCGACGAGGTCCGCCGCTTGATGTGCGACGAACGGGTGGTCGAGTCGCTGCCGGCCATGCGCAGTGTCGGATACCGCCAGGCATGGGAACATTTGTCTGGCATGACCATGATGTCCACTGCAGAACAAGACTGGCGCGCTCGCGCTCGCTCGGCGACGCGGCGACTGGCGAAGCGGCAACTGACCTGGCTTCGTGGCATGAACAGTATCCAGGTGCTGGCCTGCGATACCCTGAGCGTGGATGCACAGCTCGAATCCCTTCTCGAGACGATGACGACCGCAAGGCGACGACGGTAGCGACGATGACAACCCGAACGAACGGTAGCACTACCGCTTCAATACCCGACGATTCAATGCCCGGGCGCTTGCTGGATGTTCCGTCGATGATCCAGCAGATCGGCAACACGCGGCTCGTTCCGTTTCAACGCATACCGTCCGGTGCGCGGGGCAATCGCATCTTCGGCAAACTCGAAGGGGACAATCCCGCGGGTTCGGTCAAGGACAGGCCTGCAGCCAACATGATTCGCCGTGCCGAGGAGCGCGGCACGATCCGCCCGGGCGATACTCTGATCGAGGCCACCAGCGGCAACACGGGCATTGCCCTCGCGATGGTCGCGGCAGCGATGGGGTATCGCATGCGTTTGCTGATGCCAGACAACATGACCGAGGAACGCAGGGCCTCGATGCGCGCCTACGGTGCCGAACTCGTGCTTGTGACCGAAAAGCAGGGCATGGAATTCGCACGTGACGAAGCGGCGGCGATGGGCGCAAGAGGTGAAGGCCTGGTGCTGGACCAGTTCGCCAATCCGGATAACTGGGATGCGCATTATCACAGTACCGGCCCGGAAATCTGGAAGGCGACAGCAGGCCGGATAACGCACTTCGTGAGTTCGATGGGTACCACCGGCACCATCATGGGCGTGTCGCGGTACCTGAAGGAGAAATGCCCGGATATACAGATCATCGGCGTTCAGCCCGAAGACGGCTCGAGCATTCCGGGCATTCGACGCTGGCCGGTCGAGTATCTGCCGAAGATCTACGAGGCCGAGCGCGTCGACCGCATCATCGACGTCAGTGCGGCCCAGAGCGAGGAGATGGCCCGGCGCCTGGCACGGGAAGAGGGGATTCTCTCCGGCGTATCTTCGGGAGGCGCCTTGTGCGCCGCGCTCGAACTCGAGCAGGAGCTCTCCGAGGCGGTGATCGTGACGATCGTCTGTGATCGCGGTGATCGATATCTGTCGAGCGGGTTGTTTCCTGCCTGAGTCCGCCTGCCTGCGTTAGCGTTCGCCCTGTCAGCTGCCACTCAAGACAGCACGAACTCCACGTCGATGCCGGCAACGTTCAGTTCATCGCCGCTGTGCAGCATCACGGGTTCATCGCCAATGTTGCTCTGATTGAGCATGGGGCGGCTGCTGGCGTCTTCGCTCTCGAGGTGTAGCAGAAAATAGCCATCCGGCTTGCGCATGATGGCCGCGATCTGGATTCCAGGCCTTCCCAAAGTGGTGACAGGCTTGTCTATCGGCAGGATCTGGCCCGACTTCTTGCCGTTCTTGATCTCGATCACGGCACCTCGCGATGTCTTGTCGGGTGTATCGAGCTCGTGCATCGGTTGCCTGGTGAGTTCGTCATCCAGACCGTCGAGCGGATGGGCTTCCTTCGATGCCGGAGATAGTGAAGCGGAACCGTCGGACAAGTCCACTTCTGCTACCGGATTGTCAGCCATCTCATTGCTGTGCATCGCGCCGGGTGCACTGCCCGAGCCACTCTCGTCGAGAGATTCTGCCGACGCTGAATACGCGGCACCGGCACCGGCACCGGCGGCGCTGGCGGTGGCGGTGGTCGAGGATTCGTCAGTATCGCCGGCTTGCGACGTACTGGCGGCCGTCTGAGCTTCACCGAGTATGCGGATGCGAACCTTGCCGAGTATGACTTCGTCACCCGCGTCCAGCTGCCGCCGCGAAATGAGCTGGCCGTTGACGTAGGTACCGTTGGTGCTGTTGAGATCCTCGATCCAGAGCGTCCCGACGTCGACGGAGACGCGCGCGTGTGCCGCGCTGACCGACCGATCAGGAATGCAGACTTCGTTGCTCGCGCGCCTGCCGAGACCGATGGTATGCGTTTCGCGGTCGAAGACGAACTCATCGATCTCGCCGTCATCCAGCGTCACGACAATGGTGGTCATGGCATTTCTCCGTCGAACGCAAAGCGTTCGGACTGCGTGATTATTCAAGTGCGTGCCGCGACCGTCAACACTGCATGAGCCGTGCACACTCAGGGAGTGACAAGAGCGTGACGGTCAATCGTCACAGTTCGATACATCAACAATCCCTGGCGTGCGCCGTTCAGCCGGATTCGTCTGCCCGGTGCGGAACAAGAAGCTTGTCACCCGGAAACAGGACGTCATTCGCCGGGCGGCTGCCGTCGGCACGCACGATCGCATCGACGGGCACATCGTACCGGCTTGCGATGGTCGAAAGTGTATCTCCTTGCGTCACGACGTACTCGACGGTGGCCGCAGGAGGTCCGTCCTTCTCGATCACCGCCAGGTTCTGACCGATGAGAATGGTCTCACCCCGCAAGCTATTCAAGCCGCGCAGGCGCGCCTCACTCACACCGTAGCGATAGGCGATGTGAGAGAGGGTGTCACCGGCAACGACCGTATGCGTCGTCGGGTGCGACTGCAGGTCACGGTCTGCTGCACTTTCCAGTCGTTCCAGCATGAGGTCGGCGGCGTCGCTCGGCACGTAGAGTGTGTGCGGGCCGTCCGGGGGTGTCACATCGTGAATGAGTCCGGCGTTGAGTTGCCGGAGGGTCTTCAACGAGACGCCGCCCAGGCGCGCCGCGCGTTCGAGATTCAGGCGGCGACCGAAGTCGATGGCGCTGAAGTTCGAGCGCGCAGCAGCCGATGGCAACTCCAGCGTCTTCGGATCGCCGTTTCGCAAGAGATTGATCAATGCATACAACTTTGGCACGTACTCTCGAGTCTCGCGCGGAAGACGCAGCGACCAGTAGTCGGTGGCCAGTCCGTCGGCGAGGTTCCGCTTGATCGCGGTGCGCACGCGCCCAAGCCCTGCGTTGTAGGCGGCCAGCGTGAGCTCCCAGTCGCCGTGAAACGTGGCATTGAGGTAGCCAAGGTAGTCGATTGCGGCCGTGGTGGACGCCACGACGTCGGCGCGACCGTCGAACCACTCCGTGCGCGTGATACCGATATCGTCGGCGGTCTCGGGAACGAACTGCCACAGGCCTGTGGCCTCGTCACCGCTTCGCGCACGCGGCCGGAAGCCGCTCTCGACAGCCGGCAGCAAAGCCAGTTCGATGGGCAGATACCGCTCGTCGAGCGCTTCGACGATATGGCCGATGTACGGTTCGCCGCGTTTCAGGATCTTGCTGATCCAGAGTCGCTCATCGGCTACTTTGCGCGCTTGCTCGGCAACGCGCTCGTTTTCAGGAATGGTGAAGCGTCTCGATTCGCGTATCCGCGCCCAGGCGTCGGCCGAAGCGGGTTCCGTGACCTGTGTCCGGACGATCGGCAGATCCTCACCGGCGTGCACATGGTCGTCGCCGATTTCCTCGAGCAGCGGGCGATCCCCGGCGGTCGTGTTGCCGAGTGTCGGCAAGTTGGCAATAGGCAGCGATTCATCGACCATGACGGTTTCAGCCAGGCTGGGCCGCTCGGTAGCGCCGCTCGTGCCGTCGTCGGGCCCGGCGTCGACCTGAGCCGAGACGCTCAGGAAAACTGCCGTCGCCACAGCCAATACCCGTCGCCGGGTGTTGGCGGCGAACGTTATACTCGAAGGCTGGACGAGACAGAGGGTCACGGGGAGTGAGAACCATGAACGCGAAGAGGCAATCGCGACGTTCGCCAGTCTGGCTAGACGCACAGAAGCCGCTGGCAGAATGGTACGCAACCGGTCTCGGTGCGTCCATCGCGAGCCAACTTGAATCGCTCCTCGCAGAGCGCCTCGGTGACGTGTTCGGTTACCAGGGTCTGCAAGTCGGAAATCTGGCGAACGGGCGCAACCTGCTTGCTGCAGCAGGACTGCACCGCCGGCTCATGCTCGATGCCCCCGGCAATACGGCCGATATACAGGCAGACGTCAATGCATTGCCGATTGCCGGCGGGTCGATGAAGGCAGTTTTGTTCTTCCACACCCTCGACTTCTGTCGGTATCCCCACCAGGCACTTCGCGAAGCCGATCGTATCCTTACCGATGATGGGCAGCTCGTCATCGTCGGCTTCAATCCGTTCAGTGCCTTCGGTGCGCGGCATCTGCTGAGTGGCTGGCGGCGGCGTGAGCCGTGGAACGGTCGCTTCTACTCGCGGGGTCGCGTTGCCGACTGGTTGTCGGTACTCGACTACCGCGTTCTCGACAGTCGGGCACTCTTCCTGCGCCCGCCGATCAACAGTCCGCGCATTCTCGACAAGCTCGGTGGTATCGAGAAGCTGGAACGCTGGATGAGTGGCGTCGGCGGTCTGTACGTGCTCCGTGCGCGCAAGCAGACCGTGCCGATGACGCCCGCCCGTCGACAGCGGCTGCTGGTACGCCCCGGCATGACGGCGGCCGGGCTTGCGCGGGCGGGTCGTTCGGGCGGCAGCAGGGCGGTAGCGCTGCCGTCGAACGTGGCACGTGTGGACTTCCGCAATCGTTGAATTCCGTGAGCGTGGTCGAAATCTTCACTGACGGTGCCTGCCGCGGCAATCCCGGACCGGGAGGCTGGGGGGCGCTGCTGCGCGCAGGCAAGCATGAGCGCGAACTGTGGGGCGGTGAGTCGATGACGACCAACAACCGCATGGAGATGACGGCGGTCATCGAGGCCCTGCAAGCCCTCAAGAGGCCCAGCGAGATTGTGCTGACGACCGACTCCCAGTACGTGCGCAAGGGCATCACCGAATGGATCGACAACTGGAAGCGCCGCCAGTGGCAGACCGCTCAGCGGAAGCCCGTCAAGAACGTCGAACTCTGGCAGGCCATGGACGCTGCTGCCGAGCGTCACTCGATCGACTGGCGCTGGGTCAAGGGTCATAGCGGACATACCGAGAACGAGCGCGTCGATGCGTTGGCCAATCGCGGCATCGATGAGCTGATCGAGGTCCGGCCTCGCGAGGCCGATCGGTGAGTTGCGTCGACTCCGTGGTTTTTGCGCCTGAGGCGGGGAGAAGTGGGTGAGCCGGCAGATCGTTCTCGATACGGAAACCACCGGTATCGATCCGAAGAGCGGGCATCGCATCATCGAGCTGGGTTGTGTCGAGATGCAGGAGCGTCGCCCGAGCGGTAACAATCTGCATCTGTATTTTCGACCCGAACGCGAGATCGACCCGGGTGCGCTGGCCGTGCACGGCATCAGCAACGAATTTCTCGCCAACAAGCCCCTCTTCGCCGAAAAGGCCGATGAGGTGCTGGACTACCTCCGCGGCGCCGAGCTGATCATTCACAACGCTGACTTCGATGTGGGGTTTCTCGAGCACGAGCTTGCCTTGTGCGGACAAGCGACGTCGCTCGGCGAGATCTGTACCGTGACCGACACCCTCGGCATGGCGCGCAAGCAGTTTCCCGGACAACGGAACAGTCTTGACGCCTTGTGCAAGCGTCTCGGCGTCTCCAACGCGCATCGCACTCTCCACGGTGCGTTGCTCGATTCGGAAATACTGGCCGACGTCTATCTGGTCATGACCGGTGGCCAGACCGCGCTGTTGCTCGACGATGACGAGGGCGAGCAGAGCGGGGGTAGTGGTGGCCCCGGCGGCACGATCGACGTCTCGCGCCTCCGGCTGGTGCGCGCAGATGCCAGCGAACTTGCCGCCCATGAGCGCTGGCTGGAACGCCTGGACGAGCAGTCGGCAAGCGGTTGTGTCTGGCGGCAGTCGAGCCCCGGAGACGGCGGTAACTGAGCCGCATGCCGGTGGTCGTCAATCGGTGCGGCTGGTGAGCCGGGCAGCTGCCTGTCAGTGGGTACGCACGACACGCGCCTTGTCGCGCTGCCAGTCTCTGTCCTTGATGGTCGCGCGCTTGTCGTATTCCTTCTTGCCCTTGCCGATACCGATCTCGAGCTTGACGCGACCGTTCTTCCAGTAGAGCGACATCGCGACGATCGTGTATCCCTTGCGTTCGACCGAACCGATCAGGCGCGCCAGTTCCCGGCGATTCAGCAGAAGTTTTCGCCGTCGCTGAGCCTCTGCCACTACGTGACTGGAGGCGTTCACCAGTGGCGTGATGGAGCAGCCGTAGAGCCATGCCTCGCCGCGGACGATCTGCACATAGCCATCGACCAGCTGCACCTTGCCCTCGCGGAGGCTCTTGACCTCCCATCCCTGCAGCATCAGCCCGGCCTCGAAGCGTTCGTCGACGGCAAAGTCGAACGTCGCGCGCTTGTTGCGAACGATCAGGGCGCCCGCGGCAACGGCAGGGCTTTTCTTCTTCTTGGCCATGTCGGGCATTATACGGGTGTGCCCCGCGATAACCTCCGCCTCCATGCCCCGTATCGTTCGTTCTGCCATCGCCCCGTACTCGGCATCCGACATGTATCGGATGGTCAAGGACATCGAGGCTTACCCGGAATTCCTGCCGTGGTGCAGCGCGGCGCACGTGCAGGAGGAGAGCGACACGCATCAGGTTGCGTCCGTGGTCATTGCCAAGAGCATCAAGCAGTCGCGCTTCACGACTCGCAACCGTCTGGAGCCTGACAAGGCGATCCACCTCTCCCTTGTTGATGGACCGTTTCGCCGATTGGATGGCCACTGGGTCTTCACCGATATCGCGGGGCAGGGCTGTCGGGCTGAACTCGAGGTGGAGTTCTCGTTTGCCAGCCGCCTGCTTGGTGCCATGATCGGGCCGGCGTTCACACGCGTCTGCGACTCATTGGTCGACGCCTTCCTGCGCCGAGCAACTGTGTTGTACGGAAGAGCGGCTACTTCGCCGACGACATGACCTGGGGATATCGTGACGGAGTAATGGCGTTATCGGAAGGTCGCCTACGCGTATTTTGCCCGACCCGGTTGCCGATGCCGTGACCGCAGACCGTCGGACGCTTTCTGATAAGGAGCCGCCTGCGTTTCTTCAGATCGAAGTGATCGTGGCGACGCCGGAAAGACAGCAACGCCTGTCACTGTCCGTACCAGCGGATTGCACGGCGCGTCAGGCCGTGCAACTCGCCTGCACCGCTGGCCTCGACACCGTGGCGGCGGGACTGAACGCGAACGACTGCGCCATCGGGATCTTTGGGCAACAGGTAGACGATGGGCGGACGCTTGCGACGGGCGATCGGTTAGAGCTATACCGGCCGTTGTTACAAGATCCGAAGGAATGGCGTCGCCGTCGCGCCGAGCGTGACCGCAAGGACGCGTGACGCCCCCGTCAGTTCTTGCGAACAGATCTCAGGGTCGTCGGTCAGGGGTCGTCGGCGAGCGGATCGTCGATCAGATTGTCGTCGATGAGAGGGTCATTCGGCCTGCGATCATCGATCATGGGGTCATCGATCATGGGATCATCGATCAAGGGGTCATCGCGACCACGATCATCGATGACCGGAGCCTCCGGGGCGGTGCTGTCGTCGAGCTGGCCGTCGTCGAGTGCGTCGTCCTCGATGCGCGAAGAACCCCGCCTGGCAGCTTCGAGTTCGTCGTCCGACTGGCTCGCGAATTCCCACCAGCGGGACTTCTGCTGAACTTCGCCACTGACTGCATCGCGATTGCTTTCCAGTCGAGTAACGCTGTCACCCTCGAAGAATATCGAGACACGTCGCGCCTCGATGTCCGTCCCGGCAGGGCCGCGCGTGTAGAGGTAGTCCCATCGATCGCCGTGAAAGGGTGTTCTCGTCACTGGCGTGCCGATCAGGTTACGGACCGAGGCGCGCGGCATGCCGGGCGTGATGCGGGCCAGTTGCGCCTCGCTCAGGAGGTTGCCCTGCTGGATACCGATGCGGTGCGCACGTGGCAGCCAGAACGGATCGCCTCCGCAGGCGGCGATCAGCATGACCGGAATGAGCAGGAGCAGGGTCGGAATTCGTAGGCGCACGTGACGGGTCGACGCATGGGGAACGACTGCCATTGTCGTACAGTCGAGGCCTGTCGTCACGTCTCTTGCACAGACTCGAGCATTTCGCGCGCATGCTGGCGGGTGCGGCGGGTAATTCGTGTGCCGCCGAGCATGCGGGCTATCTCCTCGCGCGTATGTTCGTCGTCAAGTGGCTGGAGCTGCGTGCGTGTCCTGCCCTCGATGACTTCCTTGCTCACGCGCAAGTGACTGTGCGCTTGCGCGGCCACCTGGGGAAGGTGGGTGACACAGAGCACTTGAGCCTGTTCACCGACCTGTCTGAGCAAGCGCCCGACCGTTTCGGCGACCGCGCCACCGATACCGGCATCGACTTCATCGAAGATCAGCGTAGGAACGCTCTGTGCGCCGATCGTCGCGAGTTGCAGGGCCAGCCCGATTCGCGAGAGTTCACCTCCCGAGGCTACCCGTCCGAGAGGCGCCGGATCGACACCGGCATTCGGGCTGACCCGAAAGCTGATCCGGTCGATGCCGTGCGGGCTTCGCTTTGTCTTGTCCGGCGTGACGTCGACAATGAAAGCACCCCCTTCCATGGCGAGTGTCTGCAGTGCCTCCGTCACCAGGGAGGAGAGCGCGCGGGCATCGTTGCCGCGACACTTGCTGAGATCCTGGGCAATCTCGAGATAGTGTTCCAGTGAAGTATCGCGCCTGCTTTCGAGTCCTTCGATGGCGTTCTCGGGATCATCGAACGTATCGAGCTCGTCGCGCAGACCTTGTTCTACATCCGGCAGTTGCGCCGCGTCGACGCGATGCTTCTTGGCCAGTCCGTGCAGCTGCCCGAGTTTCGTGTTCAACCAGGCAAGGCGTGTCTCGTCGTGCTCGAGCGCGCTGACGGATGTGCGCAGCAAGCTGGTTGCTTCGACGATCTGTATGTCGGCGGACTCGAGCAGATCGAGCGCTTCACGCAGTCGTTCATCTATCTCGACAAGTTCGCCGAGTGGCTTCAGGGCGCGTGCGTGTTCACTTGCGTCCAGCGCGTCGAGGGCGTCGTTGCCGAGCGTGCGCAAGCGCTCGACGTTGGCGAGCCAGCGATGTTCGGACTCGATATCGTCGACGGACATGACACCGATGTCGAGATCGTCGAATTCCTGCAGCTGAAAGCGCAGCAGATCGATTCTCTGCAGGCGAACGGCTGCGTCGTCACTGGCACTTCGGCAAGCTTCGTCGGCAGCGCTCCAGGTGGCATGCGCCTCGCTGACCTGTTGCAGCAGATCTCTGGTGACGGACGTATCGCGAGCCCGGGCAGAAAGCTGGTTGGCCTTCGATCGCTTGTCCGCGGTGCCGGAGCTGACTTTCTTGCTGACTTTTTTCCTGCCCTTGTGCGGTGCTGCTGCTGCAGGTCGATTCATGCCAAAAGCGTCGAGCAGTCGGCGCTGTTCGCTGGCACGACCGAGCATCTGGTGCGCGTTCTGGCCGTGAATACCGACAAGCAGTGTCCCCAACTCGCCGAGCATGCGAAGCGCTACCGGGGTTCCATTGATCGTTGCCCGGGACTTGCCCGCCGCACTCAAGGTCTTGCGCAAGACGCATTCGTCGTCGTCATCGTCGAGCTCGTGTCGTACGAGCCAGTCTCGGGCGGCGGGTGCATCGTCGAGTCGGAAGCTGGCGGTGATCTCGGCGCGCGTCTGCCCCTGCTGCACGCTCAGACTATCTGCGCGACCCCCGAGTACCTGGCCGAGTGCGCCCAGCAGAATGGACTTTCCGGCCCCGGTCTCGCCCGTCAGCGCCGTCATGCCGTTACCGATCTCGAGCTCGCTGTCGTCGATGATCGCGAAATGGCGGATGTGCAAGTGGCTCAGCATGTGCGGTCCATGAGTGCGCAGCCCATGAGTCCTAGCCCCAGTTCAGCTTCTCGCGCAGTATGCGGTGATAGTCATAGGTTTCCGGATGCAGCAAGCGCACGCGGCGATCTTTCCTGCAGACCTCGATCATGTCACCAAGCGATGCGTCCATGTAGACCTGGCCATCGCAGACCACTTGCGCGCGGACGACGTCGTCATCCCAGAGATGTACCCGTATCCGGCTGCTGGCATCGACCATCAGCGAGCGACTGGTAAGCGTATGCGGGCAGATCGGCTGCAGCACCACCGCATCGATTGTCGGGCCGACAATCGGCCCGCCGTTGGACAGCGAGTAGGCGGTGGAGCCCGAGGGTGTGGCGATGATGATGCCGTCGGCACGCTGATGCGTGACCAGTACGTCGTCGATGATGACGTCGAAGTCCATCAGTTGCAGAAGGTCACGTACGCGAATGACGCAATCGTTGAACGCATAAGACGAGGCGACGCGCTCGCCGTCCCGCAGGATGCTCGTTTCGAGAAGGGTGCGTTCCTCCGCAAGGTAGCGCCCTTCGATGATGCCGCGGAGTTCCTCCAGCCCGCCGTCCGGCGGCACATCTACAAGGAAGCCCAGCCGGCCTCGGTTGACGCCGACGATCGGCACACCGTCGTCGACGAGGGAGCGTGCAGCGTTCAAGAGGGTGCCGTCTCCACCGATGACCACGGCGACATCACAGGATGAGGCGATCTCCGCGCGAGACAATAGATCCGTCCTGTCGACCAGCCCACGCGTGCTTTCGTCGAGCACAGGCTCGACACCGTAGGATTCGAGACAGCCGATGACCTCGGCGAGCGTGGAAGCGACGCTATCGTCTTCGAACTTGACGATTAGCCCCGCACGGGTGAATTCTGTCATCAGACTAAAGTATCACGCGCATCCGGGGCCAGAACATTCGTGGATCGCAGAACGTTCATGTTCTCGTCGAGGCCAGTTCGATCAGTTCATACAGGTGTGACAGGGCGTCACGAGGTGTCAATGCATCCGGATCGAGGCCTTCCAGGTAGTTCACGAGGTGTTGCTCGTCAGCGAACAGCTCGAGCTGAGGGGGCTGTGATGGGGTCTGAGTCGCGTTTCGCGCCGCGCCGGGGGCGGTGCCGGATGCTGGTTCAGCAGCAACCTCATCGCCGGGCGGTGTCGGATCCGCGCCCGTCGGGGGATAGGCCGCACTTTCGCCCTCTTCGAGCTGCGCGAGTCTTTCGCGAGCACTGTCGAGCGCGGCTTGCGGTAATCCGGCAAGCTCGGCCACTTGCAGGCCGTAGCTCCGATTGGTTGCCCCGGTCTTGATGGCATGCATGAAGACGATCCGGCCACCGTGTTCCACCGCATCGAGGTGAACGTTGGCGACGCCTGCATACCGGTCCGCCATGGCGGTGAGCTCGAAGTAGTGCGTGGCGAACAGGCACATGGCCTTGTTGCGGATGGCCAGGTGTTCGGCGCAGGCCCACGCCAATGCAAGTCCGTCCCACGTGCTGGTGCCGCGGCCGACCTCGTCCATGAGCACCAGGCTCGAAGGCGTTGCGTTACGCAGAATGTTTGCCGACTCGGTCATCTCCACCATGAACGTGGACTGGCCGCGAGCGAGATCATCGGCGGCGCCGATTCGCGTGAAGATGCGATCGACCGGGCCTATCGTCGCGCTGTCTGCCGGGACCGGGCAGCCGGTATGGGCGAGCAATGCGATCAGTGCGCACTGACGCATGAAGGTGGACTTGCCGCCCATGTTCGGGCCGGTCACGAGCAACATCCGTTGCTGCTCATCGAGGTGCAAGGGATTGGCAACGAAGGGGTCGTCGAGCAGTGACTCGACCACCGGGTGACGTCCGCCCTCGATGGTCATGCCGATCGTGTCGACGAGCGTCGGACGGCACCATCCCGGCGTCATCGCCCGCAACGCGAAACTGTTCATGACATCGAGTTCAGCCACCGCGTCGGCAAGCGTTCGCAGATCCGGCAGCAGGGGCAGGAGGGACGCCAGCAGATCGCTGTAGAGCTGGCGTTCTCGTGCAAGAGATTTTTCCCGCGCGCCGAGTACCTTGTCCTCATGCTCCTTCAGCTCGGGAGTGATATACCGCTCGGAACTCTTCAGTGTCTGGCGTCTGATCCAGTGTGGGGGGGCGTCGTGACGACGTGAGGTCTCGATGTAGAAACCGTGCACGCGGTTGTAACCGACCTTCAGCGAGGCGATGCCACTGCTTTCGCGCTCGCGGCTCTCGAGTTCGGTCAGGAAGGCGCTGGCGTCGCCTGAAAGCGAACGCAGTTCGTCGAGTATTTCGTCGTGACCATCGGCGATGACGCCACCGTCACGCAACACGGTTGGCGGATTTTCCCGGATGGCGTGGACCAGAAGATCGACCGCCGTGGAAGGCTCGTGAAGTGCCGTGGCAAGGTCGTCCAGTGCCGGATTCGTTGCCTCGGCAGCGAGAACAAGCTCCGCAATGGATGGCAGTATCTCGAGGCTCAGTCGCAGTCTTTCCAGTTCACGCGGTTGCACACTGCCTAGCTGTACACGCGTCAGAATGCGCTCGATATCATGGACGCGTGACAACCCGGCTTGTAGCTCTTCGGCCAGGTCTTTGTCGAGAATGGCTGCAACTCGAGCCTGGCGGGTGGCAATGACTTCGCGATCCCTGATCGGCCTTTGCAGCCATGCCCGCAAGCGACGCGCACCCATCGGGCAGGCGGTTCGGTCGATGACGCCGAGCAGCGTGTGGCCGCGCTCGCCGCTGGCACTCTCGACGATCTCGAGATGACGACGGGTGCCGGGATCGAGCTGGATAGCCTCGTCGGAGCGTTCGACCCGGAGACTCGCTACCTGCTGCATGCGATTGACCTGGGTCTCACGCGCATAGCCGAGCGCGACTGCCGCCGCGGCGACCGCGAGTGGCAGGGCATCACAACCGAAGGCCTCGAGATGGCGCACGCCGAAATGCTCGAGCAAGAGCTCGCGCGTGGCGTCAGGATCGAACAGCCAGGGCGGACGCTCGCGCGTGGCGATGTTAGGGAAGAAGCGCACCAGGATGCTGCCTTCCACCAGCAGCAACTCGGCAGGTGCCAGTCTCGCTATCTCCGCTTCCAGTGCTTCCCGACTGTCGACCTCGTTGACGATGAGCTCGCCGGCCGCAACATCGAGCGCCGCGATGCCGAACCCGGTGGTCGATTCGCTGACCGCCACGAGTCGTGCGACATCGCTCGCCGCAAGCAGGGATTCTTCAGTCAGGGTGCCGGCCGTGACCACCCGGACGACTTCGCGCTTGACCGGTCCCTTGCTACCATCGACGGTGCCGGTCTGCTCGCAGATCGCCACCGGGACGCCCTTGCCGACCAGGCGCGCCAAATGCGACTCCAGCGCATGGTAGGGTACGCCCGCCATGGGTATCGGATCGCCGCCACTCTTGCCCCGTGCGGTCAGCGTGATGTCGAGCAGTTCCGCGGCCCGTTTCGCATCGTCGTAGAAGAGTTCGTAGAAGTCACCCATGCGATACAGGAGCAGGGTGTCCGGATGCTCGGCCTTGATGCCGAGGTACTGCTGCATCATCGGGGTGTGGGTGGTGCTCGCCATGGGCGCGAGTGTACCGGGGCCAGGAGAGGAAGAACTGCATGGATACGCTTGAGGGGTCGGGTGAACGGCGAATGGGCAAGAGCCCGACGGGTGGCTCGCAGGAAGAGCTTCCTGCCACGACAGACACTTGCATGCAGCTGGCAGGCTCCCTGGTGGCGCGGCTCGCCGAGCTTGGCAAGGTTGTCAGTACGGCAGAATCCTGCACTGGCGGTCTCGTCGCGGCGGCCATCACCTCTGTTCCAGGCAGTTCGGACGCTTTCCACTCAGGTGTCGTGACCTACTCGAACGAGAGCAAGCAGCGTCTGCTCGGTGTCGAGGCAGAAACCCTGGCTCGCCACGGCGCGGTCAGTGAAGCCGTGGTACGTGAGATGGCCAATGGTGTCTGCGCAAGCAGTGATGCGGATGTCGGCATCGCCGTCAGCGGTGTTGCCGGGCCCGATGGCGGTAGCCCGGAGAAACCGGTAGGCACGGTGTGGCTGGCATGGGCATTGCCTCACGGGGCTACGACAACGGCCTGCCATCTTTTTTCAGGTAATCGAGAGGCGGTCCGCACGCAAGCGGTCGTCGAAGCTTTGCGTGGTACCGTTTCCGCGCTTGTGAATCAGCCATGAGAACTGCCTTGAACGCACTTTTCTCCCGAATCCAGCTGGCCCCGTCGTCGATGCAATATGCAGCGTCCGGGTCTCCACGGCCACGCTCCTGTCGAGTTTCGAAGGCCCATCTTGTCGTCGTGCCACTGCTGCTGCTGGCGCTCGGGCATGTCGGCAGCCTGCAGGCGCAAAGCGACGGTGCCGGCGCTGACGCACTCGAAAGCGTCGAAGCGATCGAGGGTGCAACACAGAACATGACTCTCGAGGAGCTGGAGGCATTCGTAGAAGCGCAGAAGGAGGCTCTCGACAAGGTCCGTTCGAGTCGGGACGTCACGGCCGACAAGACAGAAAAAGCCCGTGAAGCACTGTCCGAAGAGGAAGAACGCCGTGCCGAGGCGAAAGCCGAAGTCGAGAAACTCTGTGAAGAACTCGAGACTCTCGAGCCAGGGTCGCTCGACGAGTGCATGAAGACTGTCGAGGACGACTGAATCAGGTATTGCCGGTGCGGGTTGGCGGTACGCCTGCATGCAGAATTGACCTGCGTGACCGGCTGATATTAATTACAGTATTTTTACGGTTGTTCGCCCGAATTTCCTGATCCTTGTGTGATAATCCGTTGTGCCGTCGGAGCCTCGTCAGGAGGATGCCGGCACCGCGGTACGCCTGTCATCTACAGGGCACATACTCAACCGGCCAACAGGCCGGCGAAATCTCAGTCAGGGAGAAAATGCGTGGACGACAATCGTAAGAAGGCGCTTGCTGCGGCACTCGGGCAAATCGAGAAGCAGTTCGGCAAGGGCGCGATCATGCGCATGGGCGATTCCACTGCCGTGGATATCGACGTCATCTCGAGTGGTTGCCTCGGGCTCGATATCGCACTCGGTATCGGCGGGTTGCCGCGCGGGCGCGTCTGCGAGATCTACGGGCCTGAATCTTCCGGTAAGACCACGATGATGCTGCAGGTGATTGCCGAATGCCAGAAGGGCGGCGGTACGGCGGCCTTCGTCGATGCCGAGCACGCGCTCGATCCGGTGTATGCGGCGAAGCTCGGGGTCGATGTCGACAACCTCCTGATCTCCCAGCCAGATACCGGTGACCAGGCACTCGAGATCGTCGACATGCTGGTGCGCTCCAGCGCCGTTGACGTCATCGTCGTCGATTCTGTCGCGGCACTGACGCCCAAGGCAGAGATCGAGGGTGACATGGGTGACTCGCACGTCGGCCTGCATGCGCGGCTCATGTCTCAGGCGCTTCGAAAACTCACCGGCAACATCAAGCGCACCAACACCCTGGTGGTGTTCATCAATCAGATTCGCATGAAGATCGGCGTCATGTTCGGCAGCCCCGAAACGACGACCGGTGGCAATGCCCTGAAGTTCTATTCATCCGTCCGGCTCGATATCCGCCGCATCGGGGCTATCAAGCGGGGCGACGAGATCATCGGTAACGAAACCCGGGTCAAGGTCGTCAAGAACAAGATGGCTCCGCCTTTCCGTCAGACCGAATTCGAGATCCTGTATGGCGAAGGCAGTTCACGTGAGGGCGAGTTGATCGATCTCGGGGTACAAAATGATCTGGTCGACAAGTCCGGTGCCTGGTACAGCTACAACGGTGATCGAATCGGCCAGGGCAAGGATAACGTGCGCAACTGGCTGAAGGAAAATCCCGACGTGGCAGACGAGATCGATGATGCCTTGCGGGCCAAATTGCTGGTCAAGACCAAGCCAAGTGCTGAAGCGGAAGCCGATGATGAGCGGGTCGAGGATGTTGCCGAGGCGTGATGGGCTTGTCTGCTGTCGATGTGTATCTCGATCGCCTCAGCGTCAACCCAACGGAAATGATCGAGCAGTCCAGAAACCGGCAAACGCCCGCAGTCAATTTTGCGTGTAGCACGATGTGCTACGTTTCGGCATGAGCAAGGAAATCAGTCAGCGTGAGCTGCGAAACGACAGCGGCGCGATTCTGCGTGCGGTGCAGGCCGGCGAGACTTACATCATTACCAGCAATGGCACACCAGTCGCCCAGATCTCGCCGCTACGTCGCCGGACCTTTGTCGCTGCCCAGACCGTCGTGGAGGCCTTCGCGGATCTCGCCCCCGTGGACTACCAAACGTTGCGGAGCGATCTCGATGGCGCGGCCGATCCATCACCCCGATGGTAGCGCCGGTCGCGGATTTTTCCGATGGGCGAGGCCTGCTTGACACCTCCGTCGTCGTGGATCTGCCGCGTCTACCAGTCACGGCATTGCCGGCCGCACCCGCGATCTGTGCAATCACCCTCGCGGAGCTGTCAGCGGGACCTCTCGTGACGAACGACCCTGAGCTGCGCGCCGTCCGTCAGGCACAGCTGCAGAGAATCGAAGCGGTGTTCGATCCCTTGCCGTTCGACCTGCGCTCGGCGCGCGAGTACGGCCGTATCGCCGGCGCGGTCGTGGCGAGTGGGCGCAAGGCGCGGGGCGCGCGCTCGATCGATCTGATGATCGCCGCTGTTGCGCTGGCTCATGGCCTCCCGCTGTACACCAGGAATGCCAGCGATCTCGTGGGCCTCGAAGACCTGATTACCATTCGCGAGCTTTGACGTGGCTTGCGGCGAGAGTGTTTCGATACGCCTTTTGGCCGACAAGGATGCCTTCCACGACGCGTTCGTTCCGCACGAAGGCCTGGCAGGAATCGTCGAGGCTTTATCCAGCGCCTGAATCCAACGCCAGAAATCAACATTCACCGTGATCAGATTCTCATCTCCTGACCCGCAGGCGGAGGCTAACCGAGCCTACGCAGCAGCAATCCGTCTTCTCGGCAACCGTGATCACTCCTCGGCGGAACTGACGCGAAAGCTCGGCCAGCGGGGGTTCGGTGAAGAGGTCATCGACGCTACCCTTGGCACTCTGTGCGATGCCAACTATGTCGACGATCGGCGCTATGCCTGCACGCTTGCAGAGCAGATGGCCGGCAAGCGGCGTGGGCCACTGGCCATTCGTGCCAAGTTGCGGGAGCGGGGTATCGACGGTGAAGCTGCCGAGGCGGCCCTTGCCGCGCTCGATGTGGACTGGGTCGAGCGGGCGGCCAGTGCACTCAGAACCCGATTCGATGTCGCGTCGATCACGGAAAGTGATCAAAAGATGCGCGCGAAGGTCGCAAGGTTTCTACAGGGGAGAGGGTTCTCGTCGAGCGATTCGCTCAAGGCGCTGCAGTCAGTGACTCGTGATGCAGTCGATTGATTGCACGACGCCGACTTCGTCGTCCACGACTCGCCCGTCTGTAGCCTGCCCAGCAGGTCTTTGACGATGGATTGAGGCAGAACGCGATCGGAAGGATTCGATTTTGGGTGGTCTGGTTTGTGCCCAAACCGGCTGCTCGTCCAAAGTGGGCGACAGTCCGGCTTAGGAGCACAGAAACGCGAACACTTTGTACAAAGTGTTCACTCCGGAAGGTTATAAACACGAACGTCGTCGTGATAAATGTCTCTAGTAATAAATGGGTATAAAGAATCGACGAACCTTGACTTGTAGTTCCCCCACTTTAAGTAGGTACTGTCTATCGGGGTTGTAGCCAGCATATTTCTTCCATTCAATGTTGCTACGCTTCGATATTCGGTTTCAGAAGCATACTTTGCAAATATTGTTACCTCGCCATCACTTCCATCAGACCACCGAACATCAAACATTAAATCAATCCACTCACCAACCCTAAAATTAGTGTCGATGAACGTTTTCTCACGAGACCCATCACTGCGCTCTACTTCAAACTGAATATTTTTCTTCCAAATTGAAACAGTCATATCCGGTTTACTATTAAATCTTTTCCATTGCCAAATAATTTCTCCAGAAGTATCAATCGGCCAAGGTGGTGCTAACAATACGCTGAACATATATTTCAGCTTATCTCCTTTGTCATACCTTGTACTCAAAATATCTACGGTATCCGTTTCAGCTCGATGACTCCCAAAACTAATGTAATCATCTGTCAGCCGCTGCCTATGCCGAACTGAGAAGCTGCCACTTCGTTTGTACTCGCTAGAGATATTAATTCCATCCGCTGCAGGAACCGTGTCTGTTCTTAACATATCAATGCCAGAATTTCGCTCGCCTGCTTCATAGTCAGCTATGAGTATTTTCTCGTGTGGAAATTCGATAAGCGGCTGCTTGGGTGTTCCTTCAGGTGACAAGAATGGGGGGCTGTATTCATCCAACAAACCATCATTGTTGTTATCGGGTCGTGATGACAATTCAGATTCGAATATATCGTTCACACCATTACCATTTGAGTCCTCACCTACAGTCATGTCTATGTCGAAGAAATCTACAATTGCATCACCATCCGCATCAACTCCCATATAAGAGTTCTCGAATATGTCTGCAATTCCATTGCCATTGTTATCTCCGTCCACTACCGGCTCGGGCTCGGGCTCGGGCTCGGGTTCTGGCTCTGGCTCTGGCTCTGGCTCGGGTTCTGGTTCTGGTTCTGGTTCTGGT
>Ga0209828_1001263_pt1 | contig 23149 bp, 13 predicted proteins | sample MaitaG_FD_187429 | JGI IMG/M metagenome (GOLD analysis project Ga0209828, IMG submission 187429) | Marine algal microbial communities from Maine, USA - Maine_Asex2 metaG (SPAdes) (version 2) | ecosystem: Host-associated > Algae > Red algae > Unclassified | place: Maine, USA | collected 2015-01-05
CTGGCAATGATTTTTTGTCGATATGCTTTGCGCAAAGTTCTCCAGCAGCACATGCAGTCATCGTACCAAAACCTGCTAATGCACCGACAACAAAAACATTATCTAATTCAGTAGGACCAATTAAAGGCCAATTCTCCGCTGTCCTTGTATAATGGCCAGCATATTCGATGATTGGAGTTGGGATATTGTCTGCATATTCCCTTAATGCTGGTATAAATCGACTTGCACCTGTCAATACAATTTGCGGAAAATATTCTGAATTAGATACTTGCCATTGAGGCTCAACTTTATCTGTCGAGAATGCCCAACCCATTTTTATTCGATCACCTGATTCGGGTTTTATATGTATAGCACCAGGAAATGACTTAGTCATCCAATGCATATCTTCATTTGATTTAAACAAGTCTAATTCATCAAGTGACCACGGCAGTGTTTGTCCATCTGCATAAATTGTAAATGGCATATCTCGCGGAATAATTCCTTTTGGATCAGGAATGATAAATTTGCGCTGGAGCGTATTCCAGATTGGAAAGCTCAGGCCTAGCATCGATGCTGTATCATTCATAAACGGGCCTGTTGCAATAACTATCTGATCCACTTCAATGTTAGTTTTATCTGAACATTGAATATTGACCCGTTTGTTTTTCAATTCTAGATTTACAATTTCGGTTTGCTTAAATTGTAGACCATATTCCTGTGCTTTAGATAACATCGCACCTGCCATCGATATCGAATCTACATGCCCAGCATTATTTATAACTATTGACTTAGAAATTCCTGTATCTAAATACGGATGTTTCTGTTGAATACCTTTTGTATCATATTCTACAACATTTCTCTTTTGAAATTCGATCGTATCGTCATCTGCAAAAATTGGATTTGTAAGATGACTTACAAAATGGTATCCAGAAAACACTATGTCAAATGCATCATCTCCAAGGTCATTTTTAAGAGATTTCATTAATTCAATACTTCGACTGCTCAAGGCTTCCATACACTGATGTGGCCAATAATCTCTAAAATTTTCTCCTGATTTACTTGATGTGAAATTAAGTGCTTGATGTTTGTCAATGAGTATAATATCAACATCTTTAATCTCTTTTGCTAAGAAATACGCAGTTGAAACACCTGCTATACCAGCACCACATATAGCGATCTTTCTATTCATGTATTGAATTTAATAGTTTAAGTTTTGAAATAAAAAAAGCAAGTACCCAAATTAGATACTTGCTTATTTAATTAATACAATATGCAATTTGTTCTGCGTTAAACAAATAGCCTACATTTTATAAATCGCTTTAAAGTAAACCATTCCACCGTGATACCCGATTGGCGTACGTCTTGGGAAAGGCATTCCTTGAGAAGCTCTTGTTGCAATTTCATTTGGATATTTATTCAAGACATTATTCGCTCCAAGAATAAACTTTAATTGATCTGTAGCAGGATATCCGAATTCTACATCAACTAATGTTGCAGCTCCGACTTCTTCTTTATTTTCCAAACTAGCACCACCTCTTTCATCTAAAGTGCCTCCGTAATAATTTCCTCGGATTGTCGCATCAAATACTCCAAAGTCATGATTTAGCGATAGGTTGATTCTTGTTTTAGGTAAATTATTTTCTAAGTTCAAAATTGTAGCCTCTGATACTGGATCTAGGCCTCCAACTTGAGTTTGACTTAAAACTTCAGTTTTATTAAAGTTTCCAGCCAGACTAATTGTCGTCTCGTTATTTCTCCAAGCCAAAACTGCATCAACACCTGAGGAAACTGTTGCTAAAGAATTTGTATAGAATGCAAGTTCTGAAAACAATGGATTATCTATTGGTAGACTTCTTGACTTGACGATACGATCATCAACATCGATGCTATAATAATCAACTGTCAAACTGATATTCTTTGTTAATCTAGATGCAATACCGATACTAATATTCTGAGATGTCTCTGGAGTCAAAGCCTTTCCACCCAGTTGTTGGGCTAAAGGATTTGTTGGACTCACTGTACCTTCTTGTACTTGCTCTCCAGTAACTCCATCAAAAGAAGTCGTAATTGTCACTACATTCGCTTGCCCTGGTGTTGGAGCTCTAAATCCAGTTGAAAAACCACCTCTGACTGTCAAGAAATCTGAAACTGTATATCGACCAGCGATTTTGAAATTATTGGCACTTCCAAATTCTTTATAATTTTCATATCTGTATGCCAATTGAACAAGTAATGCTTCAGTCACATCAATTTCTAAATCTGCATATGCTCCCCAACTTTTACTACTGAATCTACCAGCATCATCTTTTGTTGTTCCAGCAAGTCCATTTGACCCAATTGGAGGAGCACTATAATTCTCCCCTGTCTCTGGATTAATTAATGAGCCGACGCCTGCCCAAGGTCCTGCAGCGTATGACCGAAAATCTCCTTCGTACATTGTATAGGTCTCATTTCTGGTCTGAAAGCCAACAGCGATATTTACTTTTTCATTAACTTCTTTAGACAAATCTATATTAAAATTTTTCTCATTTTGCTGTAAATCTCCAGGCTCAAAATTTCTTGGAGAATCTGAACCCCATGATGGATTCAATGTACCATTTAGAACATAGTGTATTCTATTGTTTCCAAAAGATGTACTGACATCATAATTAATGCCTTCGCCAAATTGACCTTTTACTCCAATTACTGAACTAAAGTCTTTCTGAAATCCTTCTAAACGAGGTGTATAGCCCAGCGGAAAAGTATCTCCCCAGCTAAAGTTTCCTTTTGATGGATCTTGTGGATCATTAGGTACCGCTTGTAATGATGAATGACCTGGTGCACGGAAAAAGAAACTATAGTTACCATATGTGTCAGCAAAATTACCATGAGAGTAAACTTGTACATTTGGTGCTATTTCAATTCCAGCATTCCAATAAGATTTGAAGCCACTGCTTTCTGGACGACCCCAATTCATAACTGGATCAGGAGCACCTGCAAGACCAATTGCGGCAGCATGTTGATTTCCTCTTTTTAATTCTTCATTAAAGGAATATTCTGCACTGATATTGATAAATCCTTTTTGTGTTAGAGGCAATCCAAAATTAGCAGCGATCTTGTAGTCAGTTTCTGCACCATAATTTCTACCATACCATTGGCCAACTTGTGCTTGTACTTCAGCACCTTCATTAGAATCTTTTAATAAGAAATTGAATACACCTGCTATAGCATCAGAGCCATATTGTGCAGCTGCTCCATCTCTTAAAACCTCTAAGTTTTTAATCGCAATACTTGGAATATGTCCGATATCGACAGCGTGTGCTCCTGCATTCATCGCAGCTCCAAAGTGCGCAATTAATGAAGACCGATGTCTACGTTTTGAATTAACCAAAACAAGAGTCTCATCTGGTGGCAAGCCTCTTAATGATGTAGGTCTTACAAATGCAGCACCATCACCTGTGAGTGGTGTCGCTGAAAATGAAGGAACAATATTTTTTAGGTTTTCTGTTAAATCACCATTTCCTTGTTGATCTAGGACTTTAGCAGTGAAGTTATCAATAGGAACTGGAGACGATAAGGTAGATCTCGGATTTGATCTAGTACCGGTTACGACAATATCCCCAAGAAGGACACCTTCAGACATTGCAAAATCAACTGCATTCTGACCAGGTACGATTGTTACTGTTTGTTGTAGCGCTGCGTAACCAGTATAAGTGGCTTCTAATACATACGCACCTGGCTCTATGTCCATTGAAAAATTACCATCTAGATCTGTCGTTGTACCTGTGAGTGTACCAACGATCTTAATGGTTGCTCCAATCAGTGGTCCGTCAACGTCTGAGACATTTCCACTTAAATTAGCTTGAGAGTAAATAGAATTCGAACAAATTATTAATGCAATAAACATCAACAATCTGGTTAAGGATTTGTAGAATTTTATCATGTTTGAATTATGTTAGTAATACTTAAAGGTAGAATATTCAACTATACTTCCAGTATAATTCTTGATTTTCTCCTTTTACAATCATTTATATCGCTTAACTCTTAACTCTCCATATAATATCCCACTACTCTAAAGGTCATCTTTTTATATATTGCTTTAATCTTAAAAACCATAATTTTCTGTAGTTAGAAAATTATAGAGCTCAAACAAAGCAATGTTGTAACTTTAGGCCATCAATTACAGATCATTAAAATGTTAACTAGCGAACAAAAGGATGCTGTGTTAGAGTCTATGATTCAACATTTAGAATCTATCAGGCAAGAGCTTATTCAAATAAATAAGCAAGAACTCGATGCATTCGCAGGAGGAGATAAAGCAATGTACGATAGATTAAAAGTTGATGATGCGAAGGTTGGCGACATGAAAAAATCGATCCGAGATGTGATCAGGCAGGATGATCCAATCGGTAAATCATTATACAGATTCAATCATCCGAATGGAATGTCAGTAGAAAATAAAACGGCACCATTTGGGACGATTATGATCATTTATGAGTCTAGACCAGATGTTACGATTGAGGCTGCAGCGATTGCTTTTAAATCTGGGAACCGTATATTACTTAAAGGCGGTAAAGAATCAAGACAATCTAACCTTCTTCTAGTTGATTGCTGGCATCGTGCGCTCCAAGATCACAAACTCCCGATTGAATGGATCCATTATTTGGATTATAACCGTGAAAAAACACAGACATTCTTAAAACAGCCAACTGAGAGAATTGACCTAATTGTTCCGAGAGGAGGTGACGGCTTAATTAACTTTGTAAAGGCTCATGCATCTTGTCCTGTACTTGTGAGTGGAAGAGGGAATAACTTTTTATATATAGATAAAGCTGGCGATTGGGATAAAGCGCTTAAAATAATTCGCAACGGCAAGCTTGATAAAATTTCTGCTTGCAATGCGCTAGACAAGGTTTTAATTGATAAAAATATTCCAGACTACAAATCAAAAGCAATTCAATTGATTAAGGAATTGATGATAGAAAATGTCACTGTGATTTCAAATATTAAAACTGATAATGGATTGAATCCAGAAAGCTGGTCGGATGATGCAGTCATGTATGAAGAATTTTTAGACTATAAAATATTAATTGATATAACCGAGGATGTACATACTGCGATTCAAACGATTAATCAATATTCTGGAGGCCACTCTAGTACGATTATAACTGAAGATAAAAACACAGCTGAGATATTCATGAATGCTGTCGATGCTGCTGCAGTCTATCAAAATGCATCCACACGATTTACAGATGGTGGACATATGGGACTCGGTGCTGAACTTGCAATCAGTACAGACAAACTTCACCACAGAGGTCCACTTGGATTAGATCAATTAGTGACGAATAAATGGCACGTACATGGAGATGGACAGATTAGAGAATAAAAAAAGAATCCTATTAAAACTTGGTACGACGACGCTCACTCGGGGAACGAGATCAATTTCTCGAGGTAAGATAGAAGACGTCGCTAGGCAGATTAAAGCTCTTAGTGATACATATGAATTCATTATTGTCAGCTCAGGTGCAATCGCTGCTGCAAAACAATTTGTCAATTTAAATGGCCAACAAGAGATCACAGATAAACAAGCATTAGCATCAATTGGTCAGCCACATTTAATGCGCATCTTTTATGAAATATTCAATGAACTTGGCTTACCAACTGCTCAGTGTTTGTTGACCTATTTTGATTTTGACAATGAACAATCCAAAACGAATATTCAGCATACAATTAATGAGCTCTTACGCAATAAGTATATTCCTATCATTAATGAAAATGATACTGTCGCCACTGAAGAAATTAAATTTGGCGACAATGATAAACTCGCCGCGATGACAGCAAGGCTAATGGAAGTAGATTTATTGATCATGGCTACAAATACCTATGGTCTTTATGATGCAGATCCGAATACTAATGAAAATGCTAAGACTATTTCTGTAGTACATGACTTAAATAATATAAAAGCCGTCATAGGAGATACAAAAACAGCATTAGGGTCAGGTGGCATGAAATCAAAAATTGAAGCAGCTGAAATTGCAAAAAATGCAGGCATTGAAACTTGGTTAATTTATGGTTTCGAAGAAAATTTTTTACTTAATGTTATGAAAGGTAAAACTGCATTTACAACAATAAAATAGAGTCATGAAAAAAATACTCGTTGGAACAGGCGGAGGTGATTGTCCAGGATTAAATGCAGTCATCAGAGGTATCGTTAAAGCAGCGAAGTCAGCTGGAGGCGAGTACAAAATCTGGGGAAGCATTGAAGCATTTAATGGCATTTTAAAGGATCCACCCGAGCTTGTAAAACTAAACAATGCAGCAGTAAGAGGCATCCATGTGAATGGAGGAACGATTATTAAAACAACCAATAAAGGGAATCCATTAAGCTTTCCTGTACAAGAAAAAAACGGCGAATGGACCACTAAAGATCGGTCAGCAGAACTACTTCAAAAAATTAAAGACAATGGCTTTGATGCGGTCATCAATATCGGCGGAGATGGAAGTCAAAAAATATCACAAGCCTTATTTGAAAAAGGCGCAAATATCGTCGGGGTACCAAAGACGATTGATAATGATCTATCAGCGACTGACCTGACATTCGGATTTACTACGGCTGTCCAGATTGCATCAGAATCTTTCGATAAACTTGTCACCACTGCATCTTCACATAGCCGTGTCATGATTATGGAAGTGATGGGTCGAGACGCTGGATGGATCGCACTCCACACTGCGATATCTGGTGGAGCGGAAATTTGTTTGATCCCAGAAATTACATTTGATGTTCAAAATATTCTTGACATCATTAATAAGCGATATGTAGACGGCAGAGGATTTGTCAATATCGTCATAGCCGAAGGTGCGAAACCTAAAAACGGGATAGTGGTTGGCAATATCGCAAAAGAAGAAGGAGACAAACATATTAAATTAGGTGGTGTTGGAAATATCTTGCGTGCACAACTAGAAGAAGCTGGCTGTCAAGCTCAGGTAAGAACAACGATCTTAGGCCACATCCAAAGAGGTGGTACCCCGATGGCTTTTGATAGAATCCTAGCGAGCGCGATGGGTGTCAAAGCATTTAAGCTTGTAGAATCAGGCCAATTTGGAGAAATGGTCGCATTTCAAAATAACAACATCACTTCAGTGAAAATCGCAGATGCAGTGAAAGATTATAACCATGTTAATTTAGATCATTATCTCCTAGATACAGCTAGAGCTCTTGGTATTTCTTTTGGAGATTAGGGCTTACATTGAAAATTTTGTCATAAAAGTTAGAATCTGAAATTTTATTCAAAAACTATTGTAAGATAAAATGTCTGCAGTTGATCCAAATTTTCTGTCTTCCTTTTCATTTCCATTTTATATTCTTGCCAATCGCCTGAAAAGATATCAGAAGATTCTTATACAGCACAAATCAGCTTTAATCCAGAAACCTATGTCTGTCATTACGCTACAGACCTAATCAGCATTGATGGTAAAGCCGACGAGTCCATATGGCAAACGACATCATGGACCAAGTCCTTCGTTGATATAGAAGGTGATCTAAAACCAAAGCCAACTTATAATACCCAAGTCAAAATGCTATGGGACAGTACATATTTTTATGTGTTTGCGAAAATGGAAGAATCTCACATTTGGGCGACTTTGGAGAATTGAGATGATATTATTTTTTATGAGGATGATTTTGAAATCTTTATTGATCCTGACGGTGATAGTCATAATTATTATGAATTAGAATGGAATGCCTTTAATACTTTGTGGGATTTAATTCTATTAAGGCCCTACAGAGTAGATCAAAAACCTAAGGTCTTATTTGAATAGAATGTCCGTGATATAAAATCTGCCGTTCATATTGTAGGGACGATCAATGACAATTCAGATCTTGATCAATATTGGTCGATTGAGATTGCTATTCCATGGTTTGCGCTGAATGAGTTATCTTCTGAACAGACACCTCCGCAAGATGGAGATCAATGGCGGATCAACTTTAGTCGAGTTGATTGGACAATGGATAATCAAGGCAAAGGCTATCAAAAAAGGCTTGACCAAAACCAAAAGCCGCTTGCAGAAAATAATTGGGTATGGTCTCCAACCGGGAAGATCAATATGCATATGCCCGAAATGTGGGGATATGTCCAGTTTTCAGAAAATTACCCTGATAACAAAACTTCATTCAAGCGAAATCCAGACGAAGATATTAAATGGGTACTTTGGCAGCTTTATTGGCAGCAATTGAAATTTTATAAACAGCATGGACAGTATACATCAGATATAAATGATTTCGATATTCCAGATGTCAATACTTGTTCATTTAAACCGACTATATATATATCACCATTTTCATTTGAGATAACTAATCCTTCATGTCATGAAAGTGGGAATTGGATTATTAATAAAGAGGGAAAAGTAGAGATATTTAAACTTATTACAGGAGAGTAGGAACACTATTTGAAAAGGATTTTGAGTAAATTAAAAAAAGAGCCTTCTAACTTTTTAGAGGCCCTTTTTAAAACAATTTTTTAACACCCTTAAACTGTGACTCAAAGATAAGGCAAAGAGCATCTATGTATACACTACAAGATACAATCGTGAGCTCTACAAATAAACCACATGCTTTTTAAGTAAACTATAAGTAATTGATTATCATTAACTTACGATATATTAACAATAGATGATTCTATTAAAATAGTCTAGATAAACTGAAAATATGGATGTAATCAGGACTATTCTGCTATCAGATGAAAATCTGATGTAGCCCTATCTGTATATGTTCTCTTCGAAAAAGTGTTGTACAAAAAAGGTAGTCACTAACAAGAGCTAGCACTACCTTTTTAAAATATATAATTGATGACTATGATTGCAACTGTACGTGATTGTCTTCAATCAATTTTCTGATATTGATTAAAGCATATCTCATTCTACCCAAAGCTGTATTAATACTGACCCTTGTTAATGCAGCTATTTCTTTAAAACTCATATCGGCATAATGTCTTAAGATGACGACTTCTCTCTGCTCTTCTGGGAGCATATCGACTAACTGTCTGACCTTAGCATAAGTCTGAGACTTGATCATGGTCGTTTCCATGTTATCATCTTTCACTTCTAAAACATCAAAAATATCGAATGTCTCTGATGGTGATACCTTTGTTCTTCTTTTCGATCTACGAAAATGATCTACGCATAAGTTATAAGAGATTCTCATAGCCCATTGAAGAAATTTGCCTTCATGGTTATATTTTCCTTTCCTTAGCGTATCAATTATTTTAATAAATACTTCTTGAAAGATATCTTCAGCAAGATCGTGATCTTTTACAAACAAATAAATCTGAGTGTAGATACGTTGTTTGTGTCTTGTTAATAGAATTTCGAAAGATTTTTCGCTTCCGTCTAAATAATCGAGGATAAGTTGTTGATCACTTACTGTCTTAACATTCATAACTAAGTCAATTTTGGGTCTTTAAATTAATTTCTTAGTGTAAATGTCTAGAGGCTTATAGAATGTATTTAAGTGATTTGAAAAAAACAAATATAGAGAACATTTTCTATAGATGAAATACTTCTGTAAAAATAGTCACAAAATATATTTAATGCAGTAGGTCTTAAAATCTTAACTTTTGTTTAACCGAACTGCTACTTTTGCTGTTTATTATACAAGTATTCGTATATAAGACGTATTCATTCTAAGTAACCCCCTACTATTGTAGGAAAAATGTAAAAAAAGATTGGAATCTCTCAAAAATCAAATCCACATTAAGGGCGCTCGTTCTAATAATCTTAAGAATGTAGAGCTTAAAATTCCAAAAAATAAGCTTGTCGTTGTGACTGGCCTATCTGGATCAGGTAAATCGTCCCTCATCATGGACACCTTATATGCTGAAGGACAGCGGCGATATGTCGAAAGTCTATCATCCTATGCTCGCCAGTTTCTGAATCGCATGAAAAAACCTGAAGTGGATTTCATCAAAGGCATCTGTCCTGCGATTGCGATTGAACAGAAGGTAACCACCAGTAATGCTCGCTCTACTGTGGGTTCACTAACTGAAATTTATGATTATCTCAGATTACTGTATGCACGAATTGGTAAAACGTACTCCCCCATTTCCGACAAGGAGGTCAAAAAACATACAGTCACAGATGTTGTGGATTTCATTCTCAAACAAAAAGAAGGAAAAAGAGTCCAGCTATTTATTCCTATTCAACGCAAATATCAAGACCGAACCATCAGTGGAGAACTCAATCTACTACTTCAGAAAGGCTATTCAAGAGTATACTATAAAGATGAAATGTACAACATTGAAGATTTTCTAGAAGGACATAAAGCCCTCCGAAAGAAAAAGATTGAAGCCTTTAAAGGTAATCTATGGATTTTGATTGATCGATTTAGTGTATCAGATGATGAAGAAAATCGAAAGCGAATTGCAGATTCTATTAATACTGCATTTTATGAAAGTGAAGGTGATTGTATTATAGATGTCGTCGGGGGAAAAATTAAATCATTTAATAACCGATTTGAACTAGACGGGATACTATTTTTAGAACCATCTCACCAATTATTTAATTACAATAATCCATATGGTGCGTGTAAACAATGTGAAGGGTATGGACGTGTTCTTGGCATAGATCCTAAAAAGGTCATTCCGAATGATACAAAATCAGTCTATGATGGTGCTGTCCAATGTTGGAAAGGAGAAACTTATGGAAAATGGAAAGACCGGTTTATAGATGCGACATCGGATTTTGATTTCCCTATTCATAAACCATATGAAGAATTAAGCCAAGTAGAAATTAATGTGTTGTGGGAGGGAAATGAATTCTTTTATGGCATCAATGATTTTTTCGAAGAATTAAAAGAAAAAACTTATAAAATACAAAATCGGGTCATGCTCGCTAGATATCGCGGTCGTACTAAATGTCCATCATGTAAAGGTGGTCGTCTCAGACAAGAAGCTTTATACGTTAAGATACGAGACAAGTCGATTGCTGAGCTCATTGATATTCCTATTGATGAACTTCACGATTTCATGACGTCCTTAGATCTAAGCAAGCATGATAAAAGCATCGCGAAAAGAATTCTATTAGAGATTACAAGTCGCTTGCAAACGATGATTAATGTCGGCTTGCCTTACTTGTCTTTGGATCGCCTGTCTGCGACTTTAAGTGGTGGTGAAACACAGCGGATAAACTTAACTCGAACTCTTGGAAGTAACTTAACAAATTCATTGTACATACTTGACGAACCAAGCATTGGACTACATCCAAAGGATACATCAAAATTGATAAAAGTATTATTAAACTTAAGAGACTTAGGTAATACTGTCATCGTCGTAGAGCACGAAGAAGAAGTAATCAATCATGCAGATCATATAATAGATGTAGGTCCAATGGCTGGCATACATGGAGGTGAAATTCTTTATAATGGCACGTTCAAAAAATTCGCCAAGAAAGCTAAAAACAGTCTAACTTCAGATTATTTAAGTGGTAAAAAAATAATTGAAGTGCCTAAAAATAGGCGCAAGGTGATTAATAAATTATTCATTAAAAATGCTCGACAACATAACCTTAAAGGCATCGATGTGACGATTCCTTTAAATAGCTTTGTAACGATCACAGGTGTCAGTGGTTCTGGAAAAACGACTCTAATAAAACATATTGTATATCCGGGCATCAAAAGGTTGCTAGGAGAAAATACAGCGATAAAAATTGGCGATCATGATGAGATCAGCGGCGACATCTCATCAATTAAACAAATAGAGTTGATCAATCAAAATCCGATAGGAAAATCTTCGAGATCAAATCCTGTCACTTATGTAAAGGCTTATGATTCGATTCGTAAAATGATGGCTGGTCAACAATTATCTAAGGTCCGTGGCTACGCTCCCAAACATTTCTCTTTCAACGTAGAAGGTGGTCGATGTGAAAATTGTAAAGGTGAAGGTGAGATCACAGTAGAAATGCAGTTTTTAGCAGATGTAAAACTCATATGTGAAGACTGTAAAGGTCAGCGATTCAAACCCGAAGTGCTAGAGATAAAGTATAATGGTAAAAATATTTTTGAGATTCTTGATCTGAGTATTGAAGAAGCGATAGATTTTTTTGAAAAGCATAAGGACATTGTCACTAAAATAAAGCCTTTATATGATGTAGGCTTAGGATATGTAAAGCTTGGACAATCTTCGAGTACTCTTTCAGGTGGCGAAGCACAACGAGTTAAATTAGCATCTTATCTAGGTAAGGAAGCAAAAGGAAATGCCGTCCTGTTTATTTTTGATGAGCCGACCACTGGCCTACATTTTCATGATATTCATAAACTACTATATGCTTTGAATGCTCTAGTGGAGAATGGGCACTCTGTCGTCGTAGTAGAACACAATATAGAAGTGATCAAGTGTTCTGATTGGCTTATTGATTTGGGGCCTGTTGGTGGCAAATTAGGGGGCAATCTTGTCTACGAAGGTACTCCTGAAGGACTTGTCAAGTGTAAGAACTCATTTACGGGAAAATATCTAAAAGAAAAGCTCTCCTAATAGTATTAGAAGAGCCTTTCAGATTCAGATTTCACGAAATTATTTTTTACCTCCTTGGAGTTTATCTTGAAGTTTTTGCAATTCCTCCCATGCGCCTGATGCAGCGAGCTTTGCTTGCTTCGCCCAAGTATCTGGATCATGCATTGAATATTGAGGTCCTGCATCTACTAGCATTTTCTTGACAGTTTCAAATTTAGAATTGGCTAAATCTTTATAAGACTTTATGCCGCCTTTAGATAATAACTGAGAAATTTTTGGCCCTACTCCTTCGATTTTTGTCAAGTCATCTGCTTTAGCTTTTCCGGCTTTGGACGTCATTTTTTTTGCTGAAGCTTTTTTACTTGATTTCTTTGTTGAAGTTTTAGTAGAAGATTTATTAGAGCTACTTATTGACTTTCCAGTCACTTTGGTCGCTTTCATCCCATCTTTAAGTTCTCTTCTTTCTACGACTTGAGCTCCACCTCTCGTACGGCTTTCTCCGACTACGGTTTTTGATACCTCTATAGTACCCATATCCATCATCATTTTAGAAAGTGTATCAAAATCTATTGACTTCACGACTTCGACTTCTTTGATAATTTCTATTGGCACTTCTTTGATAATTTCAATTTCTTTGATCACTTCCTTGATCACTTGTTTTGGCTTTTTCGCAAGAGCCTTTGCAGAAGCAGCTAATTTTGCTTTTAGGTCTTTTAATTCTTTAGCCATTTTAGCTGAACTAGCTTGTGCAGCTTTAGCGTCTTTCGCTGCTTTTGTTAATTTTCCTTGAGCAGCTTGTAATTGCTTGGCACCAGCTTTAGCAACGCCATTAGCTTTTGCCAAAGCTGCACCTGCTGCTTTCTTTGCTATAACCGCAGCTTTATCTAAAGAGCTATACTTCTTTTTCCATGCTTCAGTCTCTTTAGTATCTTTTTCAATGACTTCCTTCACATATGTGATCTCTTTCACTTTCTCGACAGGCACAGTTTTAGTCACCTTAACCTCTTTGATAGATGGCTTATAGACAATAACTGGAACCTCTTTAATGATTTCTATTTCTTTAATAACTTCAACTGTTTTGACAACTTCTACCGGCACCTCTTTAATAACTTCAACAGTCTTAATTTTTTCAACGATTACCTTTACAGGTACTTCTTTGATGATCTCTACTTTTTTAATTTTTTCAACTGTATTTGTTGATTTGACAGCTTTCTCTTTTTTTACTTTTATTTCTTTGACTTGAGTTTTACCCGGAACAGCTACTGCTACTTGCTGAGTTGCTGTAACGGTTTTAATAGCCTGTGTTCTGAAAGCTGGATTCTCTTTTAGGATAGTCTCATATGCTTTGGTAGCTTTTGCAATTGAGATGCCAGCCTGTTTACTCACCTTAGCAATGAGTTTCTGCTTTTCAATCATAATTTATTTTTGAACGTTTTTCTAAAAGTTAATAAGAGGGAGATCTATTTACGACCTCCATCTAATTTGTCTTGTAATGTTTTGAGCTTATCCCAATTCCCTGATGCAGCTAACTTTGATTGTTGGCTCCAAGTTGATGGGTCATGCATTTGAAATCGAGGACCAGCCTTGTCAAGGATTGCCTTCACTACACTGATCTTGCTTTTTGCTAATTTATCAAATGTATCAATTCCTCCTGCAATCAGTAACTGACTAATTTTTGGACCGATACCTTCAATTTTCTTTAAGTCATCTTTTTTACCAGCCTTTTTAGACACTACTTTTTTCTTTTTCTTGCTCTCTCCTTTAGATGACGATGCCTTAGCTTTTGAAGATGATGCTTTCGCTTTCACTGATTTAGAAGAGCCTGAACTTTTGGCTTTCGTTTTTCCAGCGCTCTTAGACACAGATGCTTTCTTTACATTACTGGTCGTTTTCACCTCACGCCTTTCTACTTCAACAGTCCCCATGTTCATCATCATCTTTTTCAATGAATCCATATCGATAGACTTGACGACTTCCACTTCTTTGATTATCTCAATTGGAACTTCTTTAATCACCTCGATCTCTCTGACCACTTCTTTAATCACCTCAATTTCTTTGATGACTTCTTTTGGCTTTTTAGCTAATTCTGCTTTCAACTTATCTATCTCTTTCTGAGCATTCTTCTCAGCAGATTTAGAAGAAGACAAATCTTTACTCGTAGATGCATGTTTCGTATCCAATGCAGCGTATTTCCCTTTCAGAGCATTCAGCTCTTGGTCATTGACAACTTCTTTGACGACCTCTTTTGGTTTCTTTGCCAACTCAGCTATCAGTTTCTCAATTTCTTTTTGATATGCCCTTTGTTTAGTGTCAGCATCTTTCAAACCTTTCTGGGCATCAGCTAATTTATCCTCTAATGAAGAATTTTTAGACTTCTCTTTGTTAAGCTCTTTCTCATCAACTACCTCTTTAATTACTTCGACTTCCTTCGGCTTTTTAGCTAATTCTGCACGAAGTCTTTCTATTTCTGTTTGGTCTTTCGCACTTTTTTGAACAGCATCTCTTAATTGACTTTCTGTTGAACCTAACTTGTCTGTCACAGATGCATGTTTGCCTTTCCATTCGTTCACCTCTTTGTCATTTACGACTTCTTTGATTACTTCAACTGGAACTTCTTTTACAACTTCGACTTCTTTTGTGACTTCTTTAGGATCTAATAGAGCTGTTTTACAAACAGTCATCACCTTGTTATCACCTTGAATCCTAGCTGATACAGTATAAGAACCAGCAGAAAGATTTTCAAATTTTCCAGATCTATTTCCAGGAGTTGAAAATTGATCTAAGCTATATTCATATTCGCCTGGACCATTAGACTGAACTGAAATGCTACCATCATTTCCGCCTAAAGCACTTATCTGGGTAGCAGAAGAACTAAATCCGACTATGACTTCTTTTTCTACTTCCTTGATGACTTCGACTTCCACTTGTATCGGTTCTGCAAGAGTTACTTTACAGACTGTGCTTACTTCCTCATTAGCTTCAGTCCTTGCTGTTACAGCATATGATCCTGCAGGAAGATTCTCAAATTTCCCAGATCTATTTCCAGGAGTTGAAAATTGATCTAGACTGTATTCATATTCTCCACCACCATTAGATTCTACACTAATACTACCATCAGTCGCACCAATACCGCTTATCTGTTTTGCCGACGAACTAAATCCGACTATGACTTCTTTTTCTACTTCCTTGATGACTTCGACTTCCACTTGTATCGGTTCTGCAAGAGTTACTTTACAGACTGTGCTTACTTCCTCATTAGCTTCAGTCCTTGCTGTTACAGCATATGATCCTGCAGGAAGATTCTCAAATTTCCCAGATCTATTTCCAGGAGTTGAAAATTGATCTAGACTGTATTCATATTCTCCACCACCATTAGATTCTACACTAATACTACCATCAGTCGCACCAATACCGCTTATCTGTTTTGCCGACGAACTAAATCCGACTATGACTTCTTTTTCTACTTCCTTGATGACTTCGACAGGCACCTCTTTTATTACTTCTACTTCCTTGATGACTTCGACAGGCACCTCTTTTATCACTTCAACTTCTGTTGGCTTCGCATTAATTTTTTCAATTAGATCTTGAATTTCGTTATCCTTAGCTTTAAGATCGCTTTCAAGTTTTTCTGTAGTTTCATTTAATGTTCCAATGACATTGCTTGTCTCAGACTTGACCTTTCCTATCTCGCCTTCCATGTTTTGCAACTGGGCTACATGAGCAAGAAGTTCTGCTTCTTTTATTCCCATTTCTACCTGCAGCGCATCAAACTTTACAGCCCATTCGTCAATCGCACCATCCTTTGCGGAAGTCGCTTCGTGTAATTTAACTTCAGCTAATTCTAATTTTGAATGTGTTTGATCTAAGAGTTCAGATTTCTCATTAAACTTAGTCATCAGATCATTGTACTGACCTTCAAGTTTATTAAGTTTCGCATCTTTTTCAGAATCGGCATCGCTAATTTCAGACTCTAACTTCTTTATTGCAACATTAAGTTCATCTAACTCTTTATCCTTTTGATCAAGAGATTCTTTTAGATTATTTACTTTATCCTCAAGAGTCGTAATCTTAGTATCCTTCTCTTCCAGTTGAGAGGCTCCCTGTTCATTTGCATTAGCAAGTTCACGTCTTAATTTTTCTAATTCAGAATCCTTGTCTTGCAGGTTTGCTTGTAATGAACCAACTTCATTCGCCTTGTTTTCATTAACAGATTGCAATTGATTCTCTAAGTCTTTTAATTTTTGTTGCAAGTCTGATATTTCACCATCTTTAGATTGGAGTGACGCTTCATTTTGACTAATAAATCCATCTTTCTCACTAACTGTTGCTTCAGCTGATGTGAGTGCATCATCTTTTACTTGTAATGCTCTAGTATGCTCTTCTACCATGGCGGCTTTTTCTTTTTGCCAATCAGCCCACTTTCCTTCCCATTCGCTATTTGATGTTTTTAATCGATTATAGTCTTCATCAAACTTTTCCTTATTGGCAGCAAGTTTTTCGTAATCATGCTTATACTTTCTTGCTTCACTTTCTAAAGAATCAATTTTCTTTTTATCCCCGTTATGGATTGCTTGAAGAGAAGAATGCTTTGATTCCATTTCTTTTAGTTCTGCATAGATTTTATTCTCAGTATCCTTTTGAGAAATTTTATATGCACTATATGAACTATCTAACTCTCCGTATTTAGAGTTCAGTCTTTGATATTCAGATTCTCTTCCATCGTACTTCGACCTTAAATCATTCAAGTTCAAGTTAAGTGAGTCATGATCACCTTGTAGTGTTTTATGGTTTGCATACAATGAATTGTATTCAGTTGTTTTTGTATTGTATCTCCCATCTAAGCCTGCATATCTTGTATTTGATTCTTCTAATTTAGCACTCCATTCATCGTCTCTTCCAGACATCAGAGCCTCTCTGATCAACCAGCCGAACAATAAAGATCCAAGTCCAAATAGAAGTAATGCGAGCCAAGGAAAGCACCATCCCAAAATATAAGCTATGATAGCGATAAGGATAATAATGAATAATATAATTGGTATTAATGATCTCATATCTGAGTTTTCTTTTTTCTTTTGTGATAATTAATTATGCTTCAATACAACTTCGACACGCCTGTTTAATGCCTTGTCTTGAGCTGTTGCATTATTGTTTAGTGGATTATTTGGGCCATACCCTTGTGTAGACATTCTAGATCCTACGATACCATTTGTAACTAAGTAATCTTTAATCCCATCAGCTCTATTCTGGGATAAACTCGTATTAAGAGCGACGCCTCCAACATTATCTGTATGTCCGCCAATTTCTACATTACTTGATGGTACATTATCAAGGTAGTAAACAATATCTGCGAAATCTTGCTGTTGCTGAGCAGTTAGATTTACAGCGTCAGAACCAGTATTAAATCGAATTGTCACTGCAGGAGCAGTATCGATCAGTCTAGATTTGATATCAGGTAGTCTTGAATTATTAGACACAGCTCCAAATCCAAAGTCAACACCTTCGTTCAAAGTATTGTTTGTAATTGAACCATCAGGAATAATTCTACTTGTTGTATTTAATTGTGTGGCAGCAATCCCTAATCCCATCATATAAGATTTGACATCATTGGCTCTAGCCAATCCGAGGTTACTAAAGATGCCATTGTAACTTTCAGCATTCGAATACTTTCCAGTAATGGTTAAAGCTCTATTGGGATTGTTATCCAAATAATTGACTGTTTCTGTCATACAGTCGCTAAATCTTGAAGACGAATTGGTCAAATGGTTTAGTGCGGACCGATTAAAATCAAATCCAGTATCACATGTGGAATTAAATCTTGCTCCGTCTTTGATCATCCAACCTGAGATCGCTTCTTTTACTGGTGGGGCAACTGCGGCAGTGGTTTTCCCTAGCCAACATGTTTTACAGAAAAAGAAAGCAAATAAAATCCAAAGGATGAATAGAATAATAAGTAGAGGTAAATATTTTTTACTCATGAATATCTCTGTTCAGTAATTAGTTAAATTAAGTCTTTATTAAGACAGCAATGAAGGGGAAATAGTAACGAAATGTTAAGATAATAATTTCAATCAGTTCTTATCGACTAATAATAGATCTATCCACGCATTATTTAAACAATAAACTAAATTGACGTTTCACTTTTAGACGTTATGGCACTTCATATTACATAAAGAGTTAATAAGTTGGCATAATTTTTTATATTATTAAGTAAAAACCCCAATGTCCAAAATATTCTACTGTGCATTCATAGCTACTATAATTTCAAGTTGTTCAACAAATAATGCCCTAATCAATCATGTTTTTCCTGACCCTGTTGATACAGATTCGAAAGACATTACGATACAACGCAAAGCGACATATGACATTCAAGGTGTTTATGCAGACAACGAATATGATGGTGCACGGCTTAATAATTTCACTAAAGTCAATGATAATTTATATCGTGCCACTATTTCTCCAGAGAACTATCCGATCAATGCAAGTGCATATTATTCATTTCGAATTTGGGCAGACACCATAAGAGATATTGAGTTAGAACTCTTCTATACAAAACACAAACACAGATACACTCCTAAGATCAGCTATGATGGAGACCATTGGATAACACTAACTGAATCTGAGTTTGACACATTAAAAGCTCCTAATATTGCTACGCTTAGACTCAGAATAGGACCTGAAAAGCTTTATGTATCTGGGCAAGAATTATATACTTCTGAAGATGTAAAAGAATGGGTCATGAAGCTCAATAAGCACAGCTCTGTTCATGGCGATATCATTGGCAAAAGTAAACTTGGCAGATCAATTCCTTTTCTTGATATTTATCACACAACACCTAAAGACAAAGATGCCATTATCATTTTTGCTAGACAACATCCTCCAGAAGTCACTGGACATTATGCAATGGAAAGTTTCGTAGAGGAAATTTTATCTAATTCAAGATTGAGCAGGGACTTCAGAGCTAATCATAGAATCTTAGTTTATCCTTTATTGAATCCAGATGGAGTCGACGAAGGACATTGGAGACATAATGCAGGTGGTATAGATTTAAATCGTGATTGGTCAAATTACAATCAAGAAGAACCTAAAGCAGTGGCAAGCCATGCTGTCAAGATGGTTAACAGAGATAACAATAATGTCTTAGTAGGATTAGATTTTCACTCTACTCAGCGAGATCTTTATTACACACTATCAGATAATCTCCAGTCTTCAGTCTATCCATTTAAAGATTATTGGTTACAAGGGATCAGTAGCTCTTATGATGACTATACTGCCGACGACAGGCCAAATGATTTGAATCAACCAATAACGAAAGGATGGTTTTATTTGCAATTTGGAGCAGAAGGTATTACATACGAAATCGGAGATGAAACACCGAGAGACTTTGTCAGAAATAAAGGTCGTACTGCTGCGATAGAATTAATGCAATTACTTATCCTCAGAAATAAGGAGTGACAAGTTCAAGCCGGCCTGCCGGCCAGGCCAGGCAGGTTCAAAAACAAACAATCAAGTCTCCTGATTGAAACGCGAATTCAAACTGTGATTGACATCCTGATATGATAAAACATAATAATATGAATCGTAGCATATCATAATAATACGATCATCATTTGTTTAAAAGAAAATCTCAACTTATCCAATTCAAGTTTATAGACTATTTCTATGAAAATTATGAACTATAATTCATTCCTTCACGACTATACTGTCATATTTAGCTATTGATATCTGTATATTTACGTGCCTACATAACAATAACATGAAACTATCCTTTAGCATTTCAATCATCATCTGTATCAGTCTTTTTGCCTGCAAAAGCCGACCAATTACAATTGGAACTGAATCATCAAAATCCATCAATATTGGAAAGTCGATTAGGATTGACTCCACACAATTCGGCTTCGGTGTGTGTGAGCCAAGTATCTGTATCAGTCCTGTGAATACAAATTATATCGCAGCCGCATCTATTTTAAATTGGTCGTATACATCAACAGATGGTGGTCGCAACTGGACAAAGACAGCACTTAGCTCTTCCATGGGAGTTTATGGAGATCCAGTTGTGAGGATTGATAATGACGGTATCATATACTATTCTCACTTATCAAATCCCGATGCTGCACCTTATAGAAGCGAGTCATTTTTAGACAGAATCGTCGTCCAACGGTCGATCGACAATGGAGCAAGCTGGAATGACGGCTCTCACCCTGCGATTCGTGGTAAAAAAGATCAGGACAAGCAATGGATGGCAATTGATCCTCGAAACAATCATCTATTTATGACATGGACAGAATTTGATAAATACGGAAGTGACGACCCTGAGGACAAGTCAAGAATTTTATTTTCAAAATCTTTGGATCAAGGATTGACTTGGACTGAACCACTTCCAATTAGTCAGTTTGAAGGTGACTGTATCGATGATGATATGACAACAGAGGGCGCTGTTCCGGCTGTAGGTCCAAATGGCGAATTATATGTGAGTTGGGCCTTTAATGAAAAAATATATTTTGACAAATCATTTGATGGCGGACAGACCTGGATGAAGGAAGATAAAGTGATTGCTCAGCAGCCAGGCGGGTGGAGTTTTGACATTCCCGGAATAAGTCGATGTAATGGCATGCCGATCACAGATGTTGATATCAGTAATGGTCCAAATAAAGGAACCATTTATGTCAACTGGAGCGATCAAAAAAACGGCCCTGATGATACTGATGTCTGGTTAATTTCTTCACGTGACCAAGGGAAGACATGGACTAATCCAATAAGAGTAAATACTGATGCTGCTGGCAAACAGCAATTTTTTTGTTGGATGGATATTGACCAAAGTTCTGGTAATATTTCAATTGTCTTTTATGATCGAAGAGAATATATTGATGAACAAACAGATGTCTATCTAGCTCATTCTACGGATGGAGGTCAAAGCTTCACCAATCATAAAATTAACCAAGAATCTTTCAAGCCAAACCCAAATGTTTTCTTCGGAGACTACAATGATATTTCCACAGTGAATGGTCAAATCAGACCTATATGGACACAGAATGAAGGTATGGAATTGAGTGTGTGGACAGCGATAATTTCGGAAAACTAATTTGATAAAATGCTAATCTACTAATGTGGTAATTATGTGAATAATGAATTGTCGATTATAAAAATAAATTCTCAATTAGACAAACGTAAGGGAAGATATATTGACTGAAGGCTTTGGATTATGCTGGATTATGCTGGATTATGCAGCGAAACAGGGATATTTTTCCCATTCATAAATCTGTGTCCTTGTGTACTAAAGTAGAAGATAAAATCAGCCATGTCGTGACTATCAACAGGCGCTTTATATCCAGGAAATGCTTGTTGAAGCATATCTGTATTTACAGCCCCAAGACTCAGACAATTAAATGCAATGCTTTGTGATTGATACTCTTCTGATAAGCACTCGGTCAGACATGCTAAGGCCGCTTTACTACAACTGTACGCTGACAATCCTGGAAATTTACTAGCGCCTTGATATCCTCCCATACTTGATATATTGAGTACGTGAGCGGAAACTGATTTTTTTAATTTCGGAAGACATGTTTGGATCAACTTAACTGGTGCAAATACATTCACATTCATAGAGTCTTGCCAGTCAGATTGATTTAATTCTTCAAATGATTTATTAATCAGTAGACCAGCATTATTAATTAATATATCTATTGTATCAATATCTTCTAAAGTTTTCTCTAATTCTGAAAAACTTGGTGATGATAAATCGAAAGAAATAGCTTTCAGCTGAGGCGACTCCATCTCTTTTAATGAACTAATATTTCTCGAAAGAGCAATAACAAAAAAATCATCTGTGGACAAAAATTGTTTTACTATCTCAAAACCAATTCCTCTACCTGCGCCAGTAATCAATACCTTTTTCATGATTTAAAATTAATGCCCTCTTATATAATATCTTTAAAATTTAAACACTTATCAATTTTTTAATACTGCTGCATTTTGCTTACTCATCCGCGGTAGATGTCGCAGTTCCTTTCTTATCAAAAAGACACATCGTCTTTTGCTGTACTACTCAATCAAGCTACCCAGTCATTTAATCATATTTATGTTTACCTCGCGTCCATCCAGCTTTCCCTAAATATGAGTTTCCATCATCATCAAGCTACCCAGTCACTTAATCATATTTATGTTTACCTCGCGTCCATCCAGCTTTCCCTAAATATGAGTTTCCATCATCTGCGGCGGGTTCTTCTAGTTGTGTGCCCATGCTGTCGTTCCATCTATTTAAATAGCCAAATAATGCAATGACTCCTAGAATTTCCACGATTTCACCTTCATCCCAATGAGCTCTCATCTCATCAGCTATTTCATCAGTGACAGCATTCGGAATTTGTGATGCTGCAATCGCAAAATCAAAAACTGCTCTCTCTGCATAAGTAAATGCATCATAGGTTTTATACTCCCAAATATGATTCAGTTTGTCTTCTTCTGATCCATATCTAACAGCCGCTCTGATTGCATGAGCTTCACAATATCTGCAGCCCGCAGTTTTACTTGAAAAATAAGCCAACTGCCTTTTCAAGGCGCTTGTGACTCTACCTTTGTTTTCCATGACGGCTTGATTCATTTCTACAAATGCTGCAGCGATTCTTGGTCTATGCATCATCGTAAATAAACTATTAGGCGTAAAGCCCAAAGTCTCTTCATAGAATGTGGCCATC
>Ga0209828_1001264_pt1 | contig 23129 bp, 12 predicted proteins | sample MaitaG_FD_187429 | JGI IMG/M metagenome (GOLD analysis project Ga0209828, IMG submission 187429) | Marine algal microbial communities from Maine, USA - Maine_Asex2 metaG (SPAdes) (version 2) | ecosystem: Host-associated > Algae > Red algae > Unclassified | place: Maine, USA | collected 2015-01-05
GTATAGAAGAGTTGCAAATTATTTTAGTTGATCCAACACCTTTAGAGGTTAAGATTAAAGCAACAGATTTAACTTGTAACGATGCCAATGATGGCACAGCACACGTTAGTGTTGAAGGTGGTACGCCTCCTTACACTTACTTCTGGACTAATGGTGAAACTACCGAAAGTATTGAAGGTTTAGCCCCAGGCACCTACACAGTATTAGTTAAAGATGCTAATAAGTGTACAGCAACTGCTCAAATTACAATTTACAACCAATCGCCAATAGTGGTTCAACCTAAAGTAGTAGAACCTTTATGCGGAATTGAGAATGGTTCAGCTTCACTTAATGTGTTTGGTGGTACGCCTCCATATACTTATGATTGGAGTAATGGTTCAACAAGTTTTGAACAAGATAACTTAGCACCAGGTACTTATACAGTTACAGTTACTGATGCTTATGGATGTACTGAAACCGTTGAAGTAGTAATTAACTCTGGAACAACTGATTTGTTTGTTGATTTCTTAGTAACAAACCCATTATGTGGTTACAAACCTCTTGGTGGTTTAAGTGCTAAGGTTAGTGGCGGCACAGCTCCTTATACTTTTATGTGGAGTAATGGTTCTACTTTATCAGCATTAAGTGGTGTTCCGGTTGGTATGTATAGCGTTAAAGTAACCGATGCAAATGGTTGTATCGCTTACGGTGAAGCTACTATATTACAACCACCAGCATCGCCTACAGTTGTATTAAATGCTACCGACGAATCTTGTGATGATGGATATAATGGTGCTATTACATCAAATATTAGCGGAGGTACTAGTCCATTTAATTATTACTGGAGCAATGGTTCAACTACACCTAACTTAACTGGTTTAGGCGCTGGTTTATATACATTAAAACTTACAGACGGTAATGGTTGTGTTTACACATCAGATGTTACTGTAGGTGGTTCTACACCAATAGTGATAACAGGCATAGTAACTCAACCAACTTGTACCGAAAGCGGTTCAATAGATGTTACTATTACTGGTGGTACAGCACCGTATACTTTTGTTTGGTCAAACGGAGCTCAAACAGAAGATATCTCTGGTCTTTCACCAGGTTTATACGGTATTAATATAGATGATGCTAATGGTTGTAAACAAGCAGTAACCTACGAAGTATTAGGTGTACCAAGCTTACAACTAAGCTTCTCTGCAACTAAGCCAAGTTGTGGTGGTAATAATGGTTCAATTACAGTTAATGTTAATGGCGGTACGCCACCTTATACTTACTCTTGGACTAATTTCGCTACAACACAAACTACAACTGGCTTAACAGCTGGGCCGTACGCGGTAACAGTAGTTGATGCAGAAGGTTGCGAATACAAAGAGAAATACGAATTAGGCCAAGGCGGAACAGGTATTAGCTTTGATGCTACATCTGCTCCTGCTACTTGTACTTCAAATGGTTGTATTACTATATCAAACATTGTTAGTGCTACATCTTACACAATTGAAGTACTTAGTACAGGTGGTTCGGTAGTAACAGATCTTTGTAACGTACCAGCAGGTACATATTATGTGTATGTTAACGGTACAGATGGTTGTGGTAGTTCTGCAACAGTAGTTGTAGCGGGTCCAACAGGTGGTTGTGGCGCAGACTTGTCTTTGATAAAAAGATCAAATGTTTCTACTGCCACAGTAGGCGATCAAGTGGTTTGGACAATTACGGTTTCAAACGCAGGTCCTGAAACTGCAACTAATGTTGCAGTTACTGAATACTTGCCAGCTGCTTTACAGTATGTAACTGATAATAGTGGAGGAGCTTTTAATCCTGTTACTGGAGTTTGGAGTGTAGGTACAATTGTTCCTAACAGCTCTCAATCAATTAATATAACAACCACAGTTGCTGCTGCGGGTGGTTCAATTACAAATTACGCAGAAGTATCTGCTTCAGATCAAAGTGATCCTGACTCTACTCCTGGTAATGGTAATGGAACTTCACCAAATGAAGATGACGAAGATTCAGCTACAATTGTACCAGTTGCAACTAATATAGATTTAGAATTGAATACAGAGATTACTCCTGGTTCAACTACTGTTGGTGGTTTTGCTACTATAGTAATAACAGTAAGTAATACAAGCTCTAACCCAGCTTCTGGCGTGGTTGTTAATAGCCAATTGCCAGACTGTGCAGTATACGGTACAGATAACTCAAGTGGTTCTTACGACCCAGTTACAGGTAACTGGAACATCGGTTTTATACCAGCTGGTGGCAGTGTACAAATAACAATTACAGTTCAGGTTAACTGTGCCTTTACAAACTGTGCAGAAGTTGCTTCTGCTAATGAAACTGATGTTGACTCTACACCAGGTAATGGCATTAATGGAGAAGATGATTCCGATTGTGATAATATAGTTATCAATCAGGTACAATGCTTAGCACCTTATGGGCCAGATTCAATTACAGTAGGTTGTATAGATCCTGTTACACCAACACAGGTTTGTATTCCAGTTACGGACCCACAAGGTGGTAATATTACTATTGTTGATGTAAAGCATTTATTTAATTGTTCAATAGAAATTGATGGTGGAACTTGCTTTACCTTTACAGCCTTACCAGGTTATGAAGGAGAAGCGATTGTAACAGTAACATACTGTAATGAATGTACACCAACCTTATGTAGTACTATAGATGTAGTATTTGAAGTGGATTGCCCAGATCCAATTGACCCAGTTGATCCGGTTGAACCAGTTGATCCGGTTGACCCAGTTGATCCGGTTGATCCAGAAGCAAACAGACCTCCAGTAGGGCCAGAAAAAATTGATATAGGTAATGTACCACCAGTTACACCAACTGAGGTTTGTATTGATTTTACTGATCCAGATGGTGACTATGTTGAAATTACAGAGTTAGAAGCTACGTTTGATTGTACAATAGTTAAAACTACTGCAAACTGCTTTAAGTTTACAGCTTTACCAGGGCAATCAGGCCCATTACAAATAGAAGTAACTTACTGCGATAATGGTAATCCTGTATTGTGCAATACAACATTAGTAAATGCATTTATAGGGCAAAACCCAGGCCAGCCTGAGTTGCCAAGCGAAAATCCAAATACAGAAACAACCTGTAGTGCTGCTGCTAATGATATAGCAACAACATTTGCAAATGTTTCTGTTACAACAAATGTAATCACTAACGATGTTGGTGCTGGCTTAGATCTTGTAGATGTAGCAAGTCCACAAAATGGTGAAGTATATATTGTTAATGGTGAATTGATGTATGTACCAAGCACAGGCTTTACTGGTACGGATTGTTTTGATTACACAGTATTATGTTCAAACGGAGCACAATCAACTGCTCAACTTTGTATTAATGTTAGAGTAAATGATGCGCCTCAGTTTGAAACAGAAACATTGCAGCAAGCAATAAATACGGGTGGCGAATTAACCGTTTGTTTAAGTGCTGTTGATCCTAACAACGATAATATAGTTTACAACGTTATTGAAATACCAACACTTGGTAGTTATGCAATTGATTATAACAACTGTTTAGTTTATACCGGTGGTACTTCAACAGGTAGCGATGTTGTTATAGTAGAAGCGTGCGATATTTATGGTAACTGTAGCCAGTTAACTATAGCAATTACAATTGCTAACGAAAATATGGCACCATATTTTGTTTATGAAAATTACAACCTAGCTACCTCAGTTCAACAAACAATTGAAAATGTTACAGGTTTAAACTATTGTATAACAGCTTTCGATTTAGAAGATGGTGAGATTCCGATAAGTATAGTAGATGCGCCAATTAATGGTCAAGCTTCAATAGATGAAGACAATTGTATTCAATACCAAGCTGATGAAAATTATGAAGGTATAGATGTTATTATAGTAGAAGCTTGTGATGCAGACGGTTTATGTCAAACATTAGAAATTGTAATAGATGTTACAGCAGCAAGAAATGCAGCACCAGTAGCAAACGATGATTATTATGTAACCGCACACGGCAACTTTGTAGCTTTACCTGCTGCGGTACTTGAAAATGATACTGATGTTGACCTTGATAAACTAACAATTGTTGAAATTGCGACAGAGCCAGAAAATGGTACTGCACAAATTGTTGATGCTATAATTGTTTACACACCAAATGATGGTTTCGTAGGGGAAGATAGCTTTCAGTATGTTATTGAAGACAGTGCTGGTAACCAAGCTACTGCAACTGTTACTGTTACTGTAGAGGTTGGCATAGTTGCTAACTTAGATAATGCTACTACTGATATTAATACACCAGTTGAAATTGATGTTATATTAAATGATATTGGTAACAACCTTGAAGTAAGTATTATTGAAGTGGCAGCACAAAGTGGAACGGTAGTTATTTTAGAAAATGGTAACATACGCTATACGCCAAATATAGATTTTGCGGGTACTGATTATTTAATTTACACAGTAACTGATGGCACTACAAACGATGATTTCGGTGTAGTTGAAATATTAGTTATTAATTGTGAGCCAAAAATTCCAAATGCATTCTCACCAAATGGTGATAGTAAAAACGATGAATATCGCATAGCTATACCAGAAGGATGTATTGATACTACGCCAGAAATTCAAATATTTAACCGTTGGGGTAACAAAATATACTCTGATGATAGTTATGGTGAAAACGGATTTTGGGATGGTACTTGGGAAGAAACAGGCCGTGATGTGCCAGAAGGTACTTACTATTACATACTTGTATTTGATAAAGGCGGCGAAAATGAAACCGTTAACAAAGGATACATTGAAATAAGAAGATAGTAATAATCAAATTATATAATAATGAGGTTGCGCTGATAAAAGTGCAACCTCATTTTTTAACTGAACTTATTATGTTTAAAAAAATATTTATTTTAGTAATTGCTTTAGCTACTGGGTTGTTAACAACAAATGAAGTTAAAGCTCAACAAGATGCAGCATATACCCAGTACATGTTTCAACCTTTGGTGTATAACCCCGCTTATGCAGGTAGCCGAGGCAATTTAAGTGGAACCGCAATTTACCGTAAACAATGGGTCGGTATTGATAAATCTCCAACAATTGTAAGTTTAGGAGTACATGGTAAAATGGGGCAAGGTAACTCTGCTATAGGCTTTTGGTTAGAGAATGATAACGCAGGATTTAACAGTAAAATACGGGCTTACGTAAATTATGCATATCATATACCATTTAATAGAGGTAAACTTTCTATTGGTATACAAGGAGGCATGCTTAATTTTTCCGATAGAAAATCTGAAGCCATTTTAGAGGATCCAACCGATATTGTTTTTGGAAATAATGTAAATGGTACATCACCTAATTTTGGTGCAGGCATCTATTATTACTCAGAAAACTTTTTTGTTGGAGCAAGTGTGCCACACCTCCTAAATACCACCATTAATGGTAATGGGTCTTCATTAGATAGTTATACCCAAGTTAGACATTACTTTGCAACAACAGGTTTAGTAATACCACTTGGAAATAACGTTAAGTTTAGACCAACCGCATTATTAAAATTTGTGGAGTCAGTTGAAGACCTTGATGTAAATGCTCAAATACAAGCACCACTTCAATTAGATGCTACAGCACATTTTTTATTTAAAGATGCGCTATGGTTAGGTGTAGCAGTTAGCACTGGATCGGAAAACCCATTAGAGTCAGTTGATTTTTTAATTGAATATCAATTTAATCAAAAATTTAGATTAGGGTATTCTTATGATTATCCTTTAGCAGGTTTAACAGAAAGCCACGAGTTTATGCTGGGCTATGATGTGATTAGAGATCAATCGAGAGTATTAACACCGAGGTATTTCTAAAAAAAAAAAATAAAAAGTCGCTTTGCTAAAAAGCGACTTTTTTTATTTAATACTTGCGTAATGCCTTACTTAGATATAGTTTTGTAAAATGATCAAAATGTTATTTCTTTTACTCACAATACCTTTATTAATTTCAATTAATACTATTGCGCAGCCTTGTAACACTTTAGATGCAAGTGGTTGTGTGTGCAGTAATACGAGTGAAAGCCAATGCGAACTATTACCAGACATAACCGTATCTAAGCATTTACTAACCAATTATTATTATAATCCAGAAGAAAAGGGACGGCTTTATGTATCTGTTTCAACACCAAACTTAGGCATTGGGCCATTAAGGGTAATTGCTACTAATCAATTTGTATGCGGTACAGATACCTTTACTAGTAATGATCATTTGTTTTATTGCCCAAATGGAGAGGAAGCAAACCAATTGATTAAACAACGTGTTTATGTTAAAGATGGTAATAATATGACTTCATACGAACGACCTGCTGGTTCAATGACTTATCATCCTACTCACAGCCACATGCACGTTGACGAATGGGGAATTTATACATTAAGAGAAAAAATAGCAGGAGTAAGCCCTATAAATTCTCCAATAGTAGGCGAGGGATCGAAATTAGGCTTTTGCTTAATGGATTTTGGAAGCTGCGAAACTTTTGAAGGCCAATGTAGAGACGAAAATGATAATGTTATTACCAATAATTTACCCAACCATAGTTTAGGTGGTGGCGAATATACCTGTGGTACAACAAAACAAGGTATTAGCGTTGGCTATACCGACGTTTACTATTACAATATTGATGGAATGCATATTGATATACCCAATGGAACTTGTGATGGAGATTATTGGGTAGTAGTAGAAATTGATCCAAATAATAACTTTTTAGAAAGTAATGAGGATAATAATATTATATATGGAACATTTACATTAGGTAAACAAAATGAAATACCTGAGACAGCGGTAGACGTTGATGGGCCATTGGTTCTTTGCCAAGGTGAAACCACCTCTTTAACAGCACGTTTTGGAAATTCCTATTTATGGTCAAACGGAGCAACCAGTTCTTCTATAAATGTAAATGGGCCAGGTACCTACTCTTGTAAAATATCCACAAATTGTGGCGTAATAGAAAGTATGCCAATTCAAATAACAGCAGATGAAATTGAACCACCTATAATTAACACACCAACAATTTCGATTTGCGCACCACAGCAAGTTCAAATTGAAGTTGATATGCCTGACAATACAAAAGCAAATTGGTATGCGGATCAACAAAAGAATACCCTTTTATTTTCTGGCAATGACTACGTAACAGATGAGATAAATGAAGATGCTATTTTTTGGGTAGAAGCAGAACAGTTGATACAAGGTCAATCTTATTCAAACCCACCACTAACTACCGATTTAGGCAACTTCGCCGCTAATAGTATTAACTATAATGGCATTTTACTTTTTGATGTATATGTACCATTTGTGCTAGAGTCAGTTGAAGTTGCAGCAGACACTGCAGGTGTTAGAGTTTTTGAAATACACGATTTTTTTGGCAATCTCGTTCATAGTAAATCAATAAACGTTTCGGCAGGTCAAACCCAAGTAAATTTGGATTTTGAAATGAAGGTAGGTCAAAATTACTCAATTGGTTGTAAAGAACATCCAGGTTTTTATCGTAGTAATATTGGAGTATATTTTCCTTATACTACTAATGGTTTATTGAGTGTACATGGCACTAACTATGGCGATTCTTTCTACTACTATTTTTATAATTGGAAGATTAGGTTAGAAGATAGAACTTGTGTAAGTGAAGCAGTGCCTGTATCTGTAGAATTTACAAACACAGATATTGAAGTACAAATAATAGATTTGCCATTACTTACTGTAAATACACAATCTATTCCACTTATAGGTTCACCTGCTGGAGGTTATTTTAGTGGCGAAGGTGTAGTATTTAATACTTTTAATCCTACTGTTTTAAATGAAGGTATGTACGACATTACCTATACCGTTGAAGACGCAAATGGATGTGCCTCCTCTACATTACAAAGCATTTTAGTTTTTACCACATCATATAATTTTACAGATTATGAGCTTGGTACAGTAGAACCTTAAACCGGTATACCATATTACACTATTGCAATAATTAAAAGCAACTTGTTATTTAATGCATTAATTTTGATAATATGCGCTATATTACACTCTTAATATTTGTTGTACTTTTAATGTTAAATGTTAACGCACAGTTATGCAATTTGCAAGATGCAAGTGGCTGTGCTTGCCCAAACGGGGTTGACAACTGTTTATTATTACCAGATATAACCATATCGGAAGCATTACTTGCAGATGTAAATAATCTTTACGAAGTACCAGGCTTGCTTGAAATATCGGTATCAACACCAAATATTGGTTTTGGTCCTTTGCGTGTATTACCAAAAAATTTAATAGTTTGTGGTACAGATACTATTGCTAATACTACAGGAAATACCTTTGTGTGCCCCAATGGAGCAGAGCCAAAGCAATTAATTGTACAGCGAGTTTACAAAAAAGAAGGTAACGTAATGAGCTATGAACAATTTGATGCAGGAGCGATGACTTACCACCCAGAACATAACCACATGCATGTTGATGATTGGGGACTTTACACAATTAGAACAGAAGTGCCAGGCACACCACCAGATACTTGGCCAATGCTAAGCGATGGTGTTAAGTTAGGTTTTTGTTTAATGGATTTTGGTAGTTGTAATCAATATATAGGCTATTGTAAAGATGAAAACGATTTTACAATAACCTCACAACTACCCAACCATGGGTTAGGAGGAGGAAACTATAGTTGTGGGTTAACCAATCAAGGTATTTCGGTTGGCTATACCGATATTTACTACCATACAGTTGCAGGTATGGAAATATTAATTCCGCCGGGTACTTGTAACGGAGCATATAAAATTGTTGTTCAAATAGATCCGAATAATAATTTTATGGAAAGTAATGAAGACAATAATATGGTAGTGGCCACATTGCATTTAACAGAGCAAAGCGAAAAGCAAGGGGAAGCACTAAGTTTGCAAGTATCAAAAGGTATCTGTAACGGCGAAACCGCTACATTAAGTGCCAACTATGGCAATAGTTTTTTATGGTCAACAGGAGCAACTTCTCAAAGCATTTTAATAGAAACTGCTGGTAATTACAGTTGTCAAATTGAGACTGCCTGTGGTTATATTTATTCGGATACTATTGCATTTAATTACGATACCATACCAACACCTGCTATACCAGATACCCTTAACTTATGCATATTGCCCGCTAATACTAACTTTGCCATCAGCGAAAATGGTATATTTAATTGTTATGGAGACTCCTTAGGAAACAACCTTTTAACTGAAGACGACACCTTGTTTGTAAGCACGATACCCAATTCGCTTACCGCCCTATACATAAATGAAGAAGTGGTTTTAAAAGGTGACACTTTTAATATGGGTATGCCTAATAATTTGGGTGGACAAACAGCTATAAATAGCGCATTAAATAATGGAGAGCTTCACTTTGATGTATACACCCCTTTTACATTAGTTTCAGTAAAAACCTATGCCAATCAGTCTGGAGACAGAACTTTTCAGTTATATGATCGATTGTATAACTTAATTGATGAAACAACAGTATTTGTTAGTAGCGGAGAAACGGTTGTGCCACTCAATTTTGATGTAGATTTAGGTATTGACTATCGTTTAAAAACACGAACACATCCAGGGTTTTATAGAAATAGAAATAATGTGTATTATCCATACGAAGTGCCTGGCGTAGCAAGTATAACTGGCACTAATTATGGTACTGTGTTTTATTATTATTTTTATGATTGGAAAATTAAACTACCAAACAGAAGCTGTAAAAGTGATTTAAAAATGGTAAGAATAATGAACAGCTCATCGCAACAGGCAGAAATACTTAACCTACCATCAATTATATACCGCAATAGTAGTGTTGTTTTAAATGCATTACCAACGGGCGGAACTTTCTCTAACAATATTTCTAACGGAAATGTTTTAAATGGAAACTCAATAGCTGCGGGCTTAAACTATGTTACTTATACCGTTTCAAATGGCACTTCAACTTGCAATACCTCGGTTACAAAACCATTTATGGTAGTTGATAGAAAAGATAACTATGAACTTAATGTTGGAAATACATTAGATCCATAGTTATATAAATAATTTTTTAAGTTTATCAATCACAAATACGAAACTCCGTGTTTTGCGAGCCATCAACAAATCCTTTTATCTCAATAATTTCTTCTGCTTGGAAAGTACCAAAAAGCAAATTATCTGGTGTTGTTAAATAGTCAGGGCAATTATCATTACAGTTTAAATTGCCACTATTTGCTGCCAATGCTAAAACGGTAACTACAAAAGAACTGATTTTACCAGCTGTGTCGGTTACAATGGCATAATAAATACCAGCAGGCAAACCCGTAACTTGATGTGTTACATTGTTATTAGTAGATGAATGAACGAGGCTGCCGAGTGGGCCTAACCATTTATGGGTATATGGTGGTGTACTGTTACCCAATATTTTTATTTCAGTAGCTCCTAAACTATTACATAAAGCAGGGGTTACGATAATTAATAATGATAGGTTTTCGATCACTTCTGGTATAGCTATTGATGCAATATCGTGGTCGTCTTCATCTTCTTGTGGTATGGCATAAGGCCCGCTACCATTAGTTTTGTTATCTACTAAAATAACTCCAATAGCAATTTCATTATTTACATCATCGGGTGTAGAGTCAACATCGGGTAAAGGCTCTACAAAAATATTCCCTTTTACATCAACTAAGTCAATACTAAACGAACTGCTAATTTCTGCTGCGCCAGTAATTGTTTGTCCTTCAAAACCAGTTTCTATTATAAAGGTAATGGGTACCGTAATTGCATCCCCTGGTTTCAATTCTTCGGTTATGGTATAAGTAGCTTTTCCACTATTGTTTGCCGTCCAATCTGCATCATTTAAAATTAAACCATTGCTGAGGTAGTTAGTTATTGTAATGTCGGTATTTGTAAAGGCTCCTTGGTTGTAAACATTGGCTAAAAAAGTAACAGTAGTGCCAGCAGTTAAACTAAACGGATTGCCAGGAGCGAAAGTATAAGAAAGAGCCAAATCATTAAATGCAGTAAAACAGTCAAAGGCTTCATAATCTACAAAGGTACCCGTTGGGTCCGCAAACGGTAATAATGTTTCGGCTTGGTTTTCAATATCAATATGAAAAAATTCATTTTGATCTATTGTAGCGCCAGTGTCTCCTTTTGTTCCATACAATTTCCCTAAATAACTAAAGCCCAAACCTTCAACATCATCTTCATTAAGGTCAAAAATAACAGACTCTATTCGTCCATTTAATGGGTTTATTGAAGTAATAAGACTAGGACCATCTTGATTGGAGATTGCATATAATTCTCCTGAATATGGATTGTAAGCAATGTCGTCAACATCATACACAAACCCATTGCCAGTATTACAAGCATTTACAGCAGTACTATCTTCTGCTTTTTCAATAATAGCATAATCGGCAGGTTTTTCATTTGCATCTAACATTGCGCCCGGAACAAATTGACCTGTGGCAATATCAATTTGGAAAAATAAATCATTAGAATTAGTAATTGGGTTGCATAAACTACCACTTTTAATGCGGTGAGTGCCATACAAAATCATATTAACAGGGTCGAAAGTTAAGCCATCAACATCATTAAGTGCCACAGGGCCATAATCTCCATTTCCTGTTCCAACACCTAACCCAACAATTCCAGCATCTATTGGCGTAAACAGCGTTGGGTTGTTAACAGCGTTAGGGTCAATTATTCCTAAAACATCAGTACCTGCATCATAGGCATAAATAATGTTATTAATAGGGTCTGTTGCAATGGCTTCAATTAAATCTCCTATTGGGTCAATTTCTCCTAAAATAGTCCATTTTTGGGCAATTGGGTCAAATTGAAACAACATATTGGGGTCTGCGCCATTATCTTCATTGACAGTATAACAAGGATATGATTTTGCATTGCTAAGGTCAGGTTTCTCTTCAAATATTATTGTAGCAATATCATGGTCGTCTTCATCTTCATTTAAATTTGGGCCGCCTCCATTAATGTTGTCATCAACTATAATGCTTCCATTTGTTACCTCATCATTTGTATCATTTGGTGTTGAATCTATATCTACCAATGGTAAAGGGTTGCCATTAATATCTGTAATATTTGTATTGTATGATGCGGTAATTTCTGCGCTGTTTATAATTGTACTGCCTGTAAAATTAGCATCAACTGTAAAGTTTATGGGTATTGTAATATTATCACCTTTTGCTAATTGGTTGGTAAAATTGTATTCAGCAATATTAGTGCCTGGTATAAGTGTCCACAATGGGTCATTTAATACCAAACCATTGGGGATGTAGTTACTGATATAGATATCTGTGTTGTCTAACTCACCTTGGTTATAAATTTCCACTAAAAAAGTAACAGCACCACCAAGAGAAATAGGCATAGCTGTATTTGGGTCAACTATTAATTTTAGGGCCAAATCATTATAAGCTGCCAAACAACCCAAAGCACTAAAATCAAAATTGTTACCACTTGGATCTGGAAATGGTAAATTAACAGTCTGTTGATTTTGCAAATCGATGTACTTAAAACAATTTGCTGGCTTATTCAGCGCATTGTTGCCAGTAGTGCCAAATAAGTTACCTAAAGCACTAAATGTTAGGCCTATTAAGTCCATATTTTGCAAGTCATAAGTAACATATTCTATTGAAGCATTAACAGGATTGATAATACTTATTTCACCAAAGATTTTTTGACTTTGTATAGCGTGCAGTTCACCAGTATAAGGGTTGAAAGCAATGTCGTTTACATCATAAAGCACCTCATTAGCGCAACCACCAATTGTACTCTTAAAAGAAGGTGGAATTAAAGCATAATCAACAGGACTTCCGCTACTGTTTAACATAGCACCATTTATAAATTGACCAGTATTAACATCAATTTGAAAAAGCAAATCGTTACTGTTTATAATTGGGTTGCATAATTCTCCACTTTCAATGCTATGTGTGGCATATAATATTTCGTTTGCCGGATCAAAAGTTGCACCTTTAATATTGTTTAATTCAATTGTTCCAAAATCTCCACTAGCTTGGCCAATTACACCAATTGGGTTAAACGTACCAGTTGATAAGTTGATTTTACCGAAAGTTCCGCCATCAATAGCATATATAATATTGTTTATCTGGTCGGTAGCAATGGCTGTAATATTATTAGTGCCAGTTAATCCAATTTCTGTCCATTGAGAAGTTGCTCCACTAAATTGAAACAGTACATTGGCATTGCCATTATTGTGAGCAATTGTGTAACAGGTAAGATCTCCAAAAACTTGTGCTTTAAGTTGAACTGTTGCGATAGTTATAGCAATACAAAGCAAAAAATACTTCTTCATTTTAGTGATTTTAATGTTAAATAATTGTGCTGTGTCACATTGCTAAATTATTAATATGTTTTTTATTTACAGCCTATCAATTATTTTATGAGCGAATAACAATATGTATATTAAACTCAAAATTACACATAAATTTCTATATAATCAATTAACCAAAATAGTAACCCATATAAATGCTAAGTAAATATTTAGAAATAGTAATCGTATTATTATTCACAAATACGAAACTCGGCATCTTGTAAACCACTAACAAAGCCATTTATTTCAACCACTTGTTGTGCCTGAAAAATACCATGAAATGTACTACTAGGTGTAGATAGGTAGTTAGGGCAAGTATTACTGCAATTTATATTACCGCCATTTTCAGCTAAAAATGGAATGATAATTTCAAAAGAATTTGTTCTATCTAATGCATCATTTACTGTTACATTATAAATACCTGATTGTAAACCGCCAACTATTTGTATTAAATTATTGGTAATTCCTGTATGTACTACATTGCCAAATTGGTCTTCCCAATTATGAAAATATGGTGCCATACCATTACCACTTAATTTTACTTCGGTAACACCTAAACTATTACACGATTGAGGCGTTACTTTAGCTTGTAAGGGTAAGCTTTCATTTATTGAAATTAAGGCAAAATCGTGGTCATCTTCATCTTGGTTTACAGCTGGTCCTTCCTGATTAATTTCATTATCAACAATGGGGTTTCCGTTAATAAACTCGTTATTAATAGCGTCTGGGGTGGAATCTATATCAGGCAATGGCAAAAGATCACCATTAATATCAAAATCGCTTTCATTAAAAGATGCTGTTATTTCTGCGAAATTAACAATTTCATTTACCGAAACATTGTTAGCAATTGTAAAATGTATTGGTATTGAAATGTTTGCTCCTATTGCTAATTGACTGTTTAAAGTGTATTCGGCATTGTTGGTACCTGGAATAAGTGTCCAATTTAAATCGTTTAACAACAAACCTTCGGGCACATAATTATTAATTATAATATCTGTATTGTCTAACTCTCCTTGGTTGTAAATGGTAATATTAAAAGTTACCGCATCACCAATATTTAGCGGAAGGTTTATGGCAGGATCAACTGTTAATTGTAAGGCCAAATCATTGTAAGCCGTAAAAAAATCTAAACTTTTAAAGTCGAAATTAACACCTGTCGAATCTGGCAACGATAAGTTAACCACTTCATTGGTTTGTAAATCGATAAATTCAAAACAATTAGCTGGTTTATTTGCTGAATTACTGCCAGTTGTACCAAACAAATCACCAAACGAGTTAAAGCCTAAATCAACAAGATCCATATCTCCTAATTCATACATTACCCCCATAAGTTTTCCATTAACAGAATTAATAAGAGTTATTGCACCAACAGAACCTTGATTTTGAATGGCATATAATAGGCCAGTAAATTTATCGAAAGCAATGCCATTTACATCATACAACGTTTTATCTGTAGTACAATTATCTAATGAGGATGAAATTTGAGCTAACTCAATTACTGAATAGTCGCTGGCATTTCCATTAGCATCACGCATTGCATTTGGTATTAATTTGCCAGTAAAAATATTAATTTGAAACAATAAATCATTACTATTAGCAACTGGTGAACAAACCGATCCGCTTTCTATGCTATGTGTTGCATACATTTTGTTATTCACAAAATCGAAAGTTAGGCCTTCAATATTATTTAAGGCTACTATGCCAAATTCTCCATTTGCTTGCCCAATGTTACCTATTGCAGTAAAGCTGCCTGTTTTGGTATCTATTTTACCAAAAGTGTTTCCATTTACTGCAAATACAATGCGGTTAACAGGGTCGGTAGCAATAGCTTTAATATTGTTGGTATTAGTTAATCCAACTGCTTTCCATTGGTTGGCTAAAGCATTATACGATAACAAAACATTAGAAGTGCCATTGTTGTGAGCTACAGTAAAGGCGGTAAAGCCTGTAGAATTTTGTGCTTTGAGTTGTACTAACAGCATAACTGTTGTAATACCTAGTAATACAATTCTCTTCATTTTATGGTTTAAAAGGTTGATTAAATAACTCGTACTTTGTAATATTGCTTATGAAGATGGTAAGGTATTTTTATTGGATGATTACCATAAAACAGAAACAATTGACTCTAATTTTATTAGACTTTATATTTTCTACCAAGTTTAACACCAAAATGTTATAAAAAGTTCAAATTTTTTTTAAAGGATGCTAAAATTATGATTACTATATTTACGCCAGTAATAAAAAATAAATTCTATTTTAGATAAAATGCCATCACAACCAATTCGCACTAAAATGTTTAAAAATACGCAAGCACTGCGTTTTGAAGAAGTTGGATTAGAATGTGAGGTTTAACTGATGAAACTTTTTTGAATGGAGCAGCTTTTGGTGATTGAGATAATGATGGCGATTTAGATTTGGTGATTAATAATGTAAACCAACCAGCCATTGTTTGCCAAAACAATACACATAAAGATTACCTGCAAATACAGCTGCAATATAAAGCCCCAAACATAAATACTATTGGTGCAAAAGTACAAGTGTTTTATAATGGAACTTAAGTGCCTGTTTATACTAAACTACACATAAATTTTAGCACATAATTATAACATCAAAAATATAAACCAATATTGTATTTTTGAGCATCAAATGAAATTATCATTAAAACTAACAATAGCTATTTTTTCGGTTATGAGCTTTTGCGCCTGTAAGCCATCTAACCCAAATTATAATGTTGATGCTGCCAACCCAGCATATTTTAGCCAAAGCTTAAACATGCTAACCGATATTATTGTACACGATATTTTTTCGCCACCAGTAGCCAGTAGAGTATATGTGTACCCTTGCATAGCTGCTTACGAAGCCTTGTTGCCAGCACATCCAAATCAAAAAAGTTTTGCAGGTCAATTAAATGGTTTATCACCAATATTTAAGCCGGTAGAAAGTAAAGGTTATTGTTACCCGTTGGCAAGTATAATTGCTTTTCAACAAGTAGCAAAGCAATTAATTTTTAGTGAAGATAAAATGTTGGCATACGAAGCACAACTGCTTGAAAATTTAGATACCATTGGTATTCCGAAAGATGTAAAAAAGAAATCTGAAGGATATGGCAAAGCAGTAGCACAACATATTTTAGAATGGGCAAATACCGACAACTATAGCCAAACCCGCTCGGCATCAAAGTTTTCTGTTACTGGCAATAAAGGCAAATGGCAACCCACTCCACCAGCTTATATGGAAAGTATTGAACCCAGTTGGAATAAAATTAGACCAATGGTTTTGACAAGTGCAGCACAATTTACGCCACCACCTCCACCGCCATTTAGTTTAAATAACAAAAGTCTGTTTTATAAGCAAACCCTGCAAGTTTACGAAGCCGTAAAAAATGCAAAACAAGAGGAAGAAGATATTGCCCGATTTTGGGATTGTAACCCTTATGTAATGAACCAAACTGGTCACGTAATGTTTGCTACAAAAAAAATTACACCTGGCGGACATTGGATGGGCATTACCAATATTGCTTGTAAAACCGCCTCTGCAAATTTAATGAAAACTGTAGAAGCGCACGCGCTGGTTTCCATTGCTTTGTTTGATGCCTTTATTAGTTGTTGGGATGAGAAATACCGCAGTCAATTGATACGCCCCGAAACCGTAATTAATGAACATATTGATGCCGATTGGACACCCATTTTGCAAACCCCGCCCTTTCCAGAATATACCAGCGGGCATAGTGTAATTTCTACCGCAGCAGCAATTACACTTACCAATTTGTTTGGTAATAACTTTGCCTTTGTAGATGATGTTGAAGTGAAATATGGTTTACCTAAACGTAACTTTACTTCTTTTAAACAAGCCAGCGAAGAAGCAGCCATTAGTCGCTTATACGGCGGCATACATTATATGCCTGCCATTACTTACGGTGTTGAGCAAGGTAAAAAAGTGGGACAATTGGTTAATGAAAAGATTGAGCTGCGTAAATAAGTTTGTGTTTGTGAAAATGTTTCGCTTCTTTTTTTTTTTAAACGGGAAGCCTTATGGTAAAACAACTTCCGCCAAGCTCACTATCTTCAATCCAAATGGTGCCATAATGCAGCTCAACAATTTTTTTGCATATAGAAAGGCCAATACCAGAACCTTGGTAGTCAGTAACTTTGTGTAAACGTTTAAAAATACTGAAAACGACAGCTCTATTTTTTGGTTCAATACCAATGCCGTTATCTTTTATTTTTATGGTACAATAGCCCTCGCAGGTAAAAGTTTCAATTTGTATAATGGGTTTTTTATCAGCTTTAACAAACTTAAGCGCATTGCTTATTAGGTTTAAAAACAACTGTAGTAACAAACCAACATCACCTTTTATGGTTTCAATATTGCCATCAAAAATTAGTTGTGCTTTTTGTTGTATGATGCTTTTTTGTTTAAGTGTTTTAACTTCATTTATTAAGGTGTGTAAATTTATTTGGGTGGGTTCAATATCTTTTTTGCCAATGCTACCTAAGTCTTGAAAATCATCAATAAGCTGGGTCATTGTATCAATGTTGGAAGCAATAAAACCTACAATTTTTTTTGTATCATCTGTATTATTTTTTAATTTGATAGTTAATAATTGAGAAAACCCTTTTATTAAACTTAATGGTGACTTTAGCTCGTGTGCCGCCAATTGTGCATAACTGCCAAGTTTAATATAGCTGTTAATGTAGGCTCTTAATTGTTCGTTTTGTTGCTGCATTAAAACCCTTTGTTCATTATTAAAATGAGTTGCTTTTTTTAATGATTGTTTGTGGCTATATAAATTTTTCAAGAAAAAATAGCATAGCAAAAAAGTTAGTGTATTTATTATAACTATATTTATAATTTCTAACAAACTTTGAAAAGATAGCCCAGCAGCATTACCGCCCAACATGTAATAAACCATGGTAATTTGGCAGAGTATAAAAGCGATTAGATAGGCGATTTTTGTAATAAGTGAATTAAAGAAAGCAAATGTGTAAATGATGGCAAATGGAAAAAACAGCATTACTGATATGTAAACATTGCCTTCCACAACGGTTATATAAAAATAAAGCCCACAAGTGCTAATTAACATTAAATGATAGGCAAATTGATGACGTTTGGCAAATAATAAAAATCCAACCACACATATTATTAGTGCTACAGTTGATATAAACATTTCTGTTGGAACAGGGTTGATACAATGAGGTAGAAAGGAGATTAATGAACCAATAGTACAAATCCATAAAACTGTTTTAAAAAAAACATTTAGTTCTGCACTTTGAGAAACATTTGATGATATAGCTTGTTTACACATTTAATATTAATTGTTATAAAATAAAAGGTAAAAGCGTGGATTTGAAAATACAAGGTACTACATACAAATAGCGAACCAAAAATAAAATGGAGTTAAATGCCTTATTTATAGTTGATTTTTAACAAAAAAAAAGTAACAATATAACGGAACTTACAGCACCTAAAAGATTGCAACATTTTTACGAAAACATTTTTTTGGTTTAATAATTTTTTGGGCATACCATTGATGAGGTTGTTTTTCAGCGGTAATGACTTCTAAATAATCTTTAAGATATTTTTTTGTATGAATATTTGTCGAGTGATTTTATAGCCAAATTGAATTTCGGTTACCTCCTTTTTATAGTTTAAGATTTTAGTTTTGCGGTTGGGTTCAATAATTTGAAAACTTTTTAGATTAGCAGTTGTAATCATAATAGCATCAACAATATAAAATTGAAAGCCTTTGGTTATGTTGTGATTAATGATTTTATACTTAATACAAGACAAAAATATAATCAATTAAATTTCAGTAAATTAGACATGGTATAATTTTGTTAAAACATTGATTTTTAGTATAATAGAAGTATAATTCTACAAATTTTTCTAATGATGAAAACCAATGCTGACACTAAAAATAGTCAATTAACTTCCATTCTCAATCATCATTTTAAAGGAATCGTAAATTTGGCGCGCCTAAAGCTGATAGTCCATTTTGTAATTGCACTTTGCAAAGTACAAACCGTTACTTGTAGCAAACTCGCAATGCTTTTGATACCAAAGCCAGCGCAAAATCTACCCTTTATAGAAGTTTGGACAAACCGACATTAATATTTTTATGCTTGGCATTGTTTATAAAGGAGTCGCCTTTACTCTATTATTTACCATGTTAAACACAGGGGGAAACTCCAATACTAAAGAACGTATTGATTTGATTAATCAACTTATTAAACTGTTTGGTAAACAAGTGATAGATTTTTTGGTAGCAGACAGAGCGTTTGTAGATGAAAAGTGGTTTCTATATTTTAACAACAACAACATCAGATATTATATAAAGTTGATGAATTTATTTATGATCCGAAGATAGTGTATATTAACGGAGTGCTTTGTTAGCTCTCTGGCTGTAAATTAGTTAAGCGCAATGGTCAACTAAATTTTCTCATTATTGCCTCCTTCAACAAACCCGAAAATGGACTACAAGATTATAAACAACGTTGGCAAATAGAGACCTGCTTTAGAGCTATGAAATCTAGCGGGTTCGATATAGAGAAGACTCACCTTAAAGATATTAAAAGAATAGAAAAATTAGTGTTGCTGGTAATGATAGCCTTTGTTTGGTGCTATAAAGTCAGCATACATCTTCATAAAATAAAACCAATTAATATAAAAAAGCATGGCAGAAAAGCAAAAAGTATCTTCAAATTTGGGCTATCCTTCCTAGCTAAAGTATTTCTAAATTTACAAAATAAAGATGATAATGGCATTGCTCAATTTTTGTCATGTACTTAGGTCGCAGGGTTAAATCGAAATTCACTAAGCACCACTATTTGCAATACGTTTATCAATGCTTAGGCCGCCCAACTTTCCCTATCTAAGCTTCTAAAATTAATGGCTTCTGCTAAATGTTCTACCAAAATAGTATCGCTACCAGCTAAATCTGCTATGGTGCGACTTACTTTTAAAATGCGATCGTAAGCACGGGCAGAAAGTCCCAATTTTTCCATGGCTGCCTTTAATAAAGTTTTACCAGCTTGGTTTATTACACAAACTTTACGAACGATATTGCCAGGCATTTGCGCATTACTAAAAAGGTTGGGGGTTTCTTTAAAACGAGCTTCTTGTACATTTCGAGCTACAATTACTCGTTCTCTTATAACATCACTTGGCTCCGATCGTGAGGTAGAACTCAGCTCATCAAACGAAATAGGAATTACTTCTACGTGTAAATCAATTCGATCTAATAAAGGGCCACTAATTTTGTTTAAATATTTTTGTACCACGCCAGGCGCACAAACACATTCTTTTTCGGGGTGATTAAAATAACCACAAGGGCAGGGGTTCATACTGGCAACCAACATAAAACTGGCCGGATAATTTACCGTAAATTTTGCCCTCGAAATAGTAATGCACCGCTCTTCCATAGGTTGACGCAGCACTTCAAGCACGGTACGTTTAAACTCTGGCAACTCATCTAAAAACAAAACCCCATTATGGGCTAACGAAATTTCGCCGGGCTGCGGATGGTTGCCGCCACCTACCAAAGCAACATCTGAAATAGTATGATGTGGCGACCTAAACTGACGATTAGCAATTAAAGAACTAGAAACACTTAGCTTGCCGGCTACCGAATGAATTTTGGTGGTTTCTAAAGCTTCATGCAAATTCATTGGAGGTAAAATAGTTGGTAAGCGTTTCGCCAACATGGTTTTACCTGCCCCAGGCGGGCCAATTAAAATTACATTATGGCCACCGGCAGCAGCAATTTCTAAAGAACGTTTAATATTATATTGACCTTTTACATCGGCAAAATCAACTAAGCTTTGTTGTATGTTGTATTCAAATTCTTCTCGGGTATCTACCTTAGTTGGTTTTATCTTTTTTACATCATTTAAAAAATCGACTACCTCGCTAATATGTTCAACTCCGTAAACATTTAAATCACTAACAATGGCAGCTTCCCTTGCATTTTGTTTGGGTATAAATATGCCTTTAAAGTTTTCTTTACGAGCTTGTATGGCAATGGGCAAACCACCTTTAATTGGGCGAATAGCGCCATCCAAAGCCAACTCTCCCATTATTAAATAGTCGGTTAAATTTTCGCAACTTATTTGTTTAGATGCTGCCATTATACCAATAGCAATGGGTAAATCGTACGAAGAGCCTTCTTTTCTAATATCGGCCGGTGCCATGTTAACCACAATTTTAATGCGAGGCATTCGGTAACCATTATTTACTAAAGCAGATTGTACCCGCTCGTAACCTTCTTTAACCGCAGCATCGGGCAGGCCTACCAAAAAGTATTTATTACCTTTACTTATGTCAACTTCAATTTCAATTGTGGTTGCATTAATACCAAAAACTGCACTACCAAATGTTTTGGAAAGACTCATTTTTATAGGAGTTTTGATGTGAAGAAAATGAGCATATTAAATCGTCATAATTTCGTCTTCTTTGGCTTTAATAAGTTTATCTACTTTAGCACCATAACTTTTAGCCATTTCATCTGCCTTCTCGCTGGCTTGTTTGGCTAAATCTTCTGTAATATCGTCTTTCTCCAATTTTTTAATTTCGTCTAAAGCATCGCGCCTAGCATTTCGAATACCAACTTTAGTCTCTTCTCCTTCAGCTTTTGCTTTTTTTACGTATTCTTTTCTTCGCTCTTCTGTTAATGGTGGAATACTAATTAAAATAGTTTCTCCATCATTTTGAGGGGTAACCCCAAGGTTGGCCGAAAAAATACCTTTTTCAATTGCTTCTAATGCACTTTTATCAAAAGGTTTTATCACTATGGTTTTGGCATCCATATTGTTAATACTAGCCATTTGACTTAGTTGTGTTTTTGAGCCGTAATATTCGGCATAAACACTGTTAAACATTGCCGGAGTTGCTTTGCCTGTTCTAATTTTAGACAGCGCATCTACCAAATGATCGAATGATTTTTTAAGGCTTTCTTCTAATACATCGAAAACCAATTGCACTTCTTCTGTCATAATTTACCTTATTTTTATTGCACTAAAGTACCTATTTTTTCTCCTTTTACAATTTTGAGTAAGTTGCCGTGTTCATTAATATCAAAAACTATTATGGGTAACTTGTTTTCTTCACACATAGTAAAGGCAGTAGAATCCATCACCCTTAAGTTTTTATCCAAGGCGGTTCTGTAAGTAATTTCCTCATATTTTACTGCAGTTGGGTCTAATTCTGGATCTGCAGAATATATCCCATCTACCCTTGTACCTTTCAAAATTACGCAAGCATTTATTTCTATTGCTCTCAATGCCGCTGCTGTATCTGTAGTAAAATACGGATTACCTGTACCGGCTCCAAAAATTACTACTCTTCCTTTTTCTAAATGCCGTATTGCTTTCCGCCTAATATAAGGTTCCGAAATTTTATTCATTTCAATAGCACTCATTAAGCGGGTTTGAATACCCAACTGTTCAATAGCATTTTGTAAAGCCATTCCATTAATAACAGTTGCCAACATGCCCATATAATCGCCCTGCACTCTGTCAATACCACTTTTTTCAGCATTTAGACCTCTAAAAATATTACCGCCTCCAATTACAATAGCCACTTGAAAATTTTCTTCAACAACGGTTTGTATTTCATTGGCATAACTTTTGGCAGCTTCTGGGTCAATACCATATTGTTGACTGCCCATAAGCGATTCGCCACTTAGTTTCAGTAATATCCGTTTATTTGAAAAGTCCATAGTGGCGAATTTACTTAGCTGCATTGGTTTTTCAAAATAGAAATTTTTTTTGTTTTAAGATGGTGCTTTGCCCTAATGTGTTTTGTAGATTTGGAGTTGAATAATTTAATAGTTTTTTTGTTTTA
>Ga0209828_1001266_pt1 | contig 23115 bp, 19 predicted proteins | sample MaitaG_FD_187429 | JGI IMG/M metagenome (GOLD analysis project Ga0209828, IMG submission 187429) | Marine algal microbial communities from Maine, USA - Maine_Asex2 metaG (SPAdes) (version 2) | ecosystem: Host-associated > Algae > Red algae > Unclassified | place: Maine, USA | collected 2015-01-05
AGGTCGTAACCGGCGGTGGGCCCACGGTCAAGAACGTGACCGGGTTCGATCTGCCTCGACTCTTGGTTGGATCGCTCGGAACGCTGGGCTTGCTGGCCGAGGTCATTCTGCGTACGAACCCAATTCCGCCATGTCGACGTTGGTTGCGGTCGTCGTCGATCGATCCCTTTGTTGTCAACGACATCGCGTTGCGTCCGAGCGCCATTTTGTTCGACGGCACCACCACGTGGATCGAACTCGAGGATCACCCGGCCGCAGTCGACGCCGAGCGGGCACGACTGGCCGCCATCGCCGCTGTTGAGGTCGTCGATGGCCCGCCGACGCTACCGGAGCATCGCTGGTCGCTGCCGCCAGCCTCGCTTGCCTCGCTGGGTGATCTACTCGATGGCCCATGGGTGGCTTCGGTTGGTGTGGGCACCGTCTGGGCGAGCGAACCGCAACAGCCAACGTCGCCCGACGCCGTGTCACAAGCGTTAGCGAAACGAGTCAAGGATCAGTTCGATCCTCACGGCCGGCTCAACCCCGGGCGAACACCAGGAGTGAAGTAAGTGGACTTGCATCTCAACGCTGATGACCTGAATTCCTGCGTGCAGTGCGGCTTGTGTCTGCCGCACTGCCCCACCTTTCGAGTCACTGGCGACGAAACAATGTCGCCGCGCGGGCGTATCGCACTGATGCGCCACGTCCAAGACAACGATGCCCCGGTGACCGACGAAGTTATCGATGCCTTTGCATCGTGCGTGCAGTGTCGGGGCTGTGAACCGGCGTGCCCTAGTTCGGTGCCATACGGCCATCTCATGGAGCAGACCCGTGAAACCCTTGTCGACGCAGGCAAGATGACGCCAGCCTGGCAACAGGTTGCGCTGAAGCCCTTGGGCTCACCCAAGCTGCTTCGCACCGGCACTGCCGCACTCGCCATCGCAAACAAGATCGGGCTGGTTCCCAAACGACTCGGCCTTCCCAACGACCTGCCGATTCGCCAGGATCCGTTGGTTGCATCAGGCGACGACGTCTGGATGTTCACGGGGTGTGTCATGGACGCGTGGCAGCGAGACGTGCACCAGGCCACGCAACGCGTGATCGAGGCTGCTGGGTTCGGGGTGCGGCCAACGAGCGATCTGGCGCCGTGCTGTGGTGCTCTGCAGTCACACGCTGGAATGGGTGGCGAATCACGCAAGCTGGCAGCGCAGGTCATGCGAGCTCTCGGCGACAAGCCGATTCTTGTCAACTCCGCTGGATGCGGTGCCGCCATGAAGGACTACGGACACCTGCTTGGAACCGCTGAAGCCAAGGCGTTCTCTGCCCGGGTGTTCGACGTCAGCGAGTTCCTTGCCGATCATGTCGACAAGCTTCCCACGGTGCCACAGCTGGATCTACGCGTCGCCGTGCAAGACCCATGTCATCTTCGGCACGTGCAGCGGGTGCACCAGGCAACCCGAACGATGTTGGCACCGTTTGTGCGAGAGCTTGTCGAACTCGACGACGATGGCCTGTGCTGCGGCGCCGGTGGTGCCTATTCGGTTCTGCAGCCCGAGCTAGCGGGGCAGATTCGCGATCGCAAGGTCGCAGTCATAGAGCGTCACACGCCCGACGTAGTGGCCAGCGCCAATCCCGGTTGCTCGATGCACCTGGCCCAAGCTGGGGTGAAGACGGTGCATCCAATGTCGTTGATCGATAAGGCTCTGTCCACGTCGGACGCAATGGAGATCTGATCATGTCCTTTGGTGGAACCGGGATGTACGCAGGCCTCGCAGAATCACTGCCACCGTTGGTGAGCGCCGCCGTCGACGCTGCTGTCGATCTCGGATTCGACTTGTGTGTGCATCCGTCGACCGGACGCCTCTTACAGGTGCTCGCAGCGGGCATGCCCCCGGACGGCCTCGTGGGTGAAACCGGCACCGGAACTGGTGCGGGTTTAGCCTGGATGGTGAGCATGGCCAATCCCAGCGTGCAGTTCATCAGCGTCGAGATCGATAGCGTTCGAGCCACCGCAGCGAGCCAGGTTTTTCAGGCCTATGACAACGTCACGATCATCAACGCTGACGCAGGTGAGCTATTCACGAAAGGGCCCTTTGATCTGCTCGTGTTTGACGGCGGATGGGGCTCCGGCAAGGGTCCCGGCGAGCGCGTCGACGTCGGGTCGGTGCTGAAAGCGAACGGAACCATGACCGTCGATGACTACACCCCGATGCAGTCGTGGCCGCCCACCTTCCGCGGCGAACCGGATGTTTCTCGCCATCACTGGTTGACGCACCCCGGTTTACTTGCCACCGAAGTGCAGGTCGCGCCCGACATGGCGGTCCTGGTTGCCCGTTATATACCCGGGCTCTGAACTCTCGCCAAAAAGAAGAATCCCTGACCAGTGGAGGGGGATTGTGGCCAGGGATTCTATGTAAGAGCGGCTACCAAGGGGGGAGGGTCGCCTGGACTCTGTTTGAGGCGGGAATGGGAGGGGGTGCTTCCATCCCGCTATGAAATCAATCGGCACCTTCACCCTAAAACTTTAGGCTTTGGGTGAAATTCCCTACCCGAAATTAATGATGGCTTACCCACATTTGATTATGACCTAGTTTGGGCCGCTGATAGCAGCGACCAACTGATCCACCGCTTGATCAGCAAGATCACGCATTTCGTTGTCGGTGCGGTCCTGAATTGGATGCGCAACGAACAGTCGAGCGGGATCAAAACCAAGTGCTGTTGACTGTGCTTCGGCTGCTGTCTTGAACGGGTCTGATGCAACGAACACGCCGGGCAGGCCACGGCGTTCAAGGTCGGTGATGTCATGCACACTGCATGACGTGCAGCTACCTCAATCGGCTAAGGCCTCGATCACTGCATCGCACTCGGTTGCGATCTGGTGACGCATGTCAACTGGAGCGGGCTTGGTGAACGTCGGCTTCTTGTAGCGACGCACCGTGGAGCCAAGCGCGTTGAGTCGCTCTTCGACTCGGTCGAGGAACACGTTGCCACGCGGTTTCGATATGTCGAGTAGTCCAACGGTCAAACCTGCGAGTGACTCGGGGCGCATGCAGCGCTCAAGAACCGCAGGCGTTGACTCGTTTGTGGGGTCAAGGACGGTTGTCATGGTGTGATCTCTTTCGTTACGGGAACACTACCTGTTGGGCCACTCACCCAACCAGCGAAGACCGAGGAGAACAGGCCAGCGGGACCCCCAGCGTGGGCGATATGCAGGCCGCCAGGGCGGAACTTTGGGACCTGTTTGCCTGCGAAGGCCGCAGGCAAACCTTCATCGATGCCACCCGTGCCGCGAATGATGTCATCGGTATCGATCATGAGTCGCTCTTCGAGCTCGGCGCGGAACCGTGCACGGTCCCAACCAGCATCGACGTAGCGCGCCATGTGCTCGGGCGACAACACGAGAAGTGCATCAATGCCGGCCACCATGCGACTGCTATGAGTCGTGAGTAGCGCGTCGGCAATCAAGTTTGTTAGCGATTCCGGCGTGCGAGACAGTTGGTCAACAATCAACCGTGGACCCTCGAGGCACAGCGCTGTCAGCGAGTTCACGCCGGGATCCATGCCGCGTTCTTCTGCTAGCGAAATCCACGGCGTTCCCTCTTCGTCTTCAGGAAACGCAAGCCCGATCTTTGCTGGGCTGCCTTGTGCCGCCCGGTCGACGCCACCCGGACGCCCACCACCAACGTTACGGACAACGAGCTGCACGGCCCGACCGATCGTGAGGTTCGCTCGGTTGCCTTGTCCAAACACATTGATGCCGCTATTCATGCCGATCTCACGGCGGATCGGGCCATTGATGACAAAGACTGGGCCAACACTCATGGTGGTTGCGAGCAAACCATGGATGTTGAACTCGTCGGTGCAGATTGCTTCGACCGCGGTGATAACGACGGGAAGATACTCGGGTTTGCAGCCGGCCATGACCGCGTTCACTGCGATCTTCTCAACGGTGATGTCGACCAGATCGGGCGGCACGTTGGCTACGACCTCGCCGGGCGTCCGGGTCGTGCCTTCGAGCATGCGAAGCACGCGAGCTTCGGTCGGCGGCACCAGCGGCAGGCCGTCAGACCAGCCGCGGTCGTACATTGCTTCGAACTCGTCTTCGAGCTCAGCAAAGTCAACCCGGCGAGTCGCAAGCCCACTGCCGCCCATGCGGGCATTGAGCTCGTCTGAGCGACTGGGATCGACGCTGAGCGACCCGCAGCCAGGACGGAACTCAGGCAACGTGATACCAAGCTCTATATCTCCCGTGAACGCCTGCCACTGGTCGCGGCTCCAGCCAATGATGCGGTCCTCTTCAGCGCCGTTCGCATCGACGCGGATAAGCGTTGGCACGGTCTCAATATTGTGATGCCACGACATCGATAGATCGAGATCATCGAGCCCGGCGATCGACTCGGGAAACGTCAGATCGTCTTGGGTGTACACGGTCAAGGGTTCGCCCTTGGCGATATCGCCAAGGATCGGGTCGACCATCTGGCATGTCTCGCAGTCGCGTTTAACGAAAGCGACCAAGCCGGCGGGAAGGGGAGGAGGAGTCACGGGTCGAGTATGTCAGCTCACCGCGAACCGTCGCTAGCTGCCGTAGTCGAATGTGTCGACGAACAACCCTTCGGCGTCAACCAGGAACCCGGTGTCACCGGCATTGTTCCAAACCGGGTTGCCGTCGCACCAGTACAAATCGAATGTGGAGTCGTCGCCACAGCCAGAGAACACGCGGACGCGTTCGTTTGGTGCGAGCAGGAAACTCGTAGGGAACAGAAACCGATGCCGGGTCGACTCATCTCGAATCGACCACCCAGATAGGTCGACGACATCTTCTCCATCATTCAAGATGTCGATCCATTCACCATTCGGGTTCTCATCGTCGCGTCCATCGGCGTCAGCGTTGATGTCAACGATCACGACGCGTAGCTCCGGGTCACTCCCGCACAGCTGCGGGTCCCACAATCCTCTCGTGGCATCTTGGGCGCGGATCTGAGCAGCTGCCAGTGCGTCGGCATGGTCACTGGCGTCGGTCAGTGCAACGGCGCCACCGACCTCAATCATCATCGCGTTGACATACAGGTCGTCGACCCATACGTCACCGAGGATGCGCCCAAACTCGTCGCGGTAGCTCACCTGGATGTCTACGGTCTGATCCTCGATCAGGCTGCGTAGAACCGAGCGGGCACGGTTGCCAAAGCAGGCGTCGCCCTCGGGCGCATTGATACCGATCAGTCGGACTTCGTCTCGTTCGCTGGTGTCGGACCATGTGATGTCAAAGCTGTCACCATCAGAGATGAAGCGCACCGTGGCGCGGCGGGCGTCGATCGGCGTCGGCGGGCCGGTGGTCACGGGCTCGATCTGCGATTCGGACGTGTCTGATTCGTCAACTACCAGCGGTCCGTCGAGCGCGATCGGCGTGCTGCTAGCAGGTGCAGTGTTAGCAGGTGGGGTGGTACCAGGTGCGCTGCTATCGCGAGCGCTGTTGGTGCGAGCCTCGAACAGCAAGACAACGAACACACCCAAGACAAGTACGGGCACAACCACGACAGCGCGTTTCACGGTCGCCGTTTCACGATTTCCTGAGTGCAGATGCTCGGCGCCAAAGGGCGCACCCCATCAGTTGTCGAGGTTGAGGTCCTGGATTTCAGGGATGGATTCAAGCTCGCTGTCCGCGAGCACACCCTGCAACACCGCACGAGTGCTGAACAGGCGGTCGCGGGCCAACTTTTCAGCCTCGACCAAGCGGGTGATCTGTGAGCGACCGTCTGCGACGATGCGTTCCACTCGTTCGCGAGCTGCGAGTTCAGCCTCTTCAGAAATGCGCTCAGCCTCGGATTGTGCTGAGCGGCGAATCTGCTCTGCTTCGGCCTGCGATGCTTCAATCAACTGTTGTGACTCAAGGCGGGCCTTGCTGACCACTGCTTCAGCTTCTGCCTCGGCATCGCCGACCTGACCCCTCATGTCTTCGAGTTCGGCAGCTGCAGCGATTACCGCTGCCTCAGCTTCGCGCTTCGCCTCGGCGATTTCGACGTCGGCCTGGGACCGAGCAGTGTTTGCTTCGGCCTCGATGCTTGCGGCTGCTGACTCGGCAGCAGCACGGGTGCGTTCATCGAATGCAGATGCTTCGGTCTTAATCGACTCAGCCTCAGTCTCAGCCCGCGAGCGAGTGGTCTGTGCATACTGCTCAGCTTCGTCACGAGTGGTGCGAGTGTATGCGTCAACTTCGGAACGAATGTCGTTCGCGTATTCTTCGGCTCGACTGCGTGTGGTGCGGGCGTAGTCGTCGGTTTCTGTACGCACTCGACGAGCATGCTCGTCGGCTTCGGCGCGGGTGGTTTCCGCAAAGCTGTGCGCTGACTCTCGCTCCTCGCGAATCTTGGATTGCGCAGACTGGGTTTCTTGACGAATGGACTCGCGAGCCTCGGCGAGCATGTCCTCGGCGCGCTTGGCGGCATCTTGACGAATGGAGCGTGAACTCTCGTGCGCTTGGCGCAAGATGTCTTCGATCTGGCTGCCAACAACGCTGAAGTCATTGTCGACGAACGGTGATACCACCTCGGCATCGAGCTCAACGCTTGCCATGACGGGCAACGGGTCGAGGTCGGGTGCGGCGTCGAGAACGGGTTCGATTGTCGGCTCAGGCTCAACGATCGGTTCTGGTGCAGTCTCGGTGGTATTGACGTCGGCGTCACCAAAGTCTGCAACTTCGGTGACGTCATCAACAATGGTCTCGGTGGTCTCGGGTCCAACTACCTGAGGTTCAGGGAGTTCAATGTCGGGTTCGGTGAGGTCGTCATCACTACCGCTCGTGGGCAGCGTGATAACCGGCACTTCGCCGGTGACTGGAGCGGGCAGATCTGAAACATCGGTGTGTGGGACCTCAACGTCAGGAACGTGGACGTTCGGGGTGTCGAAGGTCGGTGGGTCCGGTAGTTCGACGTTTGGTACCTCGAACACTGGCGGGTCCGGTAGTTCGACGTTTGGTACCTCGAACACCGGTGCGCCTACACCCGGCACGTCGATGCTTGGTACGTCGATGCTTGGTGTGCCTACACCCGGTACGTCGATGCTTGGTACGTCGATGCTTGGTGTGCCAACGCCCGGTACGTCAATGCTTGGTACGTCAATGCTTGGTGTGCCAACGCCCGGTACGTCAATGCTTGGTACGTCAATGCTTGGTACGTCGATGATCGGTGCTGTGATGTCTGGTACGTCGATCTTTGGTACGTCGATGCTCGGTACATCGATAGCAGGCGATTCGATCGAAGGCGCCTCAAACGATGATGAGTCGACAGAGGGTGTATCGATCGATGGCGCCTGGGGCTTTGTGATGTCGACCTGCGGGACCTCGCCAGTCGGCAAGTCGCCACCGGCTGGAATGTCTATCTTTGGGACTTCAACGTTTGGCAGCGATGCTGGCGGTACGTCAATGCTTGGCACGTCGCCCGGCACGTTGACCGACGGAACGTCGATCGTAGGTGCCTCAACATTCGGCACCCCGACCTGAGGCACATCTACCTGAGGCACATCTACCTGAGGCACATCGATCTGGGGTGCATTGACTGCTGGCACATCGACGTCGCCACTAGCCGCACGCATACGGTCCGTCATGCTGATCGCACCAGCGCCAGCCGTTGCGCTTGCAGCGCCAGCGACGCCAAGACCGGTTAGCCCCGAAGCCGCACCTTGGACGGGTTGACCTGCGCCAGCTGGGCTCTCACCGCTCAAACGACCCTGAAGCTCGTCAGCGAGCTGGACCAGAAACGCCCGAACCTCGTCTTTGTCGATGCCACGCCACACGATGTCGAATTCATGGTTACGAATCGCCGCTGGCTGGAAGTCGGCAGGAAGCGCTGGCATTGGACCGCTGTCCTCGCCGAGGACCTCAACAGCTAGTGCAATGCGTCCGAGATATGCGGCGACATCGTTCTTCTGGTAGCCACGCAATCCAGAATCGAAGTCGTCGGCTTTCGATCGAAGCAGGTCAGGGTCGAGCAGCGTCATGGAATCTCCGCAAAAGAGGCGTGTAAAAGTTGGCGATCGTCACACCGAACGCGGCAGTGCAACGAAACGGAATCCTAGCCCGCGTTAAACCTCAGAAAGTGAACTCGGGGCAGAAAGTTGTAAGCACGACAGAGGTTGAGACAGGTTTGCGCAGCGAGGTTTGAGCGGGTGAAGGGAATCGAACCCTCATCATCAGCTTGGAAGGCTGAGGTTCTAGCCGTTGAACTACACCCGCGGCGGAGAAGAGCCTACCTGCCAAGTTCGACGACTGGGGCGCGCCGCCAGTGGTCTATTTCGTTGCATACCTCTCTACACTCGCAGCGGTGAAGACCACTGTTGAGGAACTCGAAGCCAACAAAGTCAAATTGTCTGTCGAGGTCGAAGCGCAAGAGTTCGAAGTCGAGGTCGAAAAGGCCTTCAAAAAGATCGCTCGCGATGTCCGAATGCCCGGGTTCCGAAAAGGCAAGGTGCCGCGCAAAGTCCTTGAGGCCCGGTTTGGTACCGGCGTTGCTCGCGGTCAAGCGCTTGAGGACAGCATTCCTGACTTCTTTCTCACTGCGATTGGTGAGCATGAGGTCGACATGATCGGTCCACCGGAGTACGACATAACGTCAGGCATGGACCAAGGCGATGTTGTATTCGACGCAGTGGTCGAAGTTCGACCGTCTGTCGAGATCGCCGACTACCACGGCATGCGCGTCGAGATCCCAGCACCGGAGCCAACGGAAGAAGAGATCGAGGAACGCATCACGAGCTTCCTCGCCCAGTTTGGTGAACTCGCCTCAGTGGAGCGTGCAGCAGTCGACGGTGATACCGCGACTGTTGACATTGAGACCAACTACGACGGAGAAGCGGTCGAGGGCCTCACGGCAAGTGACTATTCGTACCGCATCGGGTCAGCAGGAGTCGTTGCTGAACTCGACGACAACCTCACCGGTGCCAGCATCGGCGACGTCCTCGAGTTTGAAGCCGAACACCCTGACCCCGACGAAGACGGCCAGTTGAGCTTCAAGGTCGAGATCAAGGACATCCAAGAGCAGGTGCTGCCAGATCTCGACGACGAGGTCGTGTCCAACGCAACCGACTTTGCAACTGCTGCCGAATACCGCGCCGATGTCGAAAAGCAGATGCTCCAGGGCAAAGCGTCACAGTCCGACAGTCTCTGGCGAGAGAAGGCCGCCGAAGCATTGGGCGCCCTCGTCGACCAAGACCCACCAGCGGCGCTCGTTGACACCGAGGTGCGCAACCAGGTTGAAGACATGGCTCGCCGGCTTCAACAAAGTGGCATTGGCTTCGAGATGTACCTACAGATGATGGGCCAGACCGTCGAAGACATGTTCGAGCAAATGCGCGAGCCTGCGTCGCAGTCAGTCAAGGTCGATCAGGCGTTGCGAGCTCTGGCGACCGCAGAAGGACTCGACGCAACCGACCAAGACGTACACGACGAATTTTCAAATCTGGCCGAAGGAACGGGCATTCCCGTTGAGCAGCTTCGTGAGCAAATCTCGACCAAGAACCAGCTCATGCTGTTCCGAGCCGACATTTCTAAGCGCAAGGCGGTCGACTGGCTCCTCGAACGAGTCGAAGTCGTTGACGAGGATGGGAACACCATCGACAAAGAAGCGTTGGAAGCTGCAGCGACACCACCCGAAGAAGAAGAGTAGGACGACACAATGAACCCGAACCCCTCCATGAACTCGAACCGCGGAACGATCAGCCCTCGCAACTACATGGTTCCTAGCGTTATCGAGCAGACCAACCGCGGCGAGCGCGCGTACGACTTGTACAGCAAGCTGCTCAAAGAAAACATCATCTTCTTGGGTACCCCGATTGATGACACGATCGCCAACCTTGTGTGCGCCCAGCTGTTGCACCTTGAGAGCGAGAACCCCGACCGCGATATCAATCTGTACATCAATAGCCCTGGTGGCGACATCAATGCGCTGTTCGCCATCTACGACACGATGTCGTATATCAAGCCGGACATTGCGACTATCTGCTTTGGCCAGGCTGCCAGCGCTGCGGCTGTTCTTCTCGCTGCTGGCGCCCCTGGTAAGCGGCTTGCGCTGCCACATGCCCGTGTGCTGATTCACCAGCCGTATGCCGGTGCTCAGGGTCAGGTATCGGACCTGCAGATCGCATCAGCTGAAATTCAGCGACTCAAGGTCGCGCTCGAAGAAATCCTCGCTGCTCACACCGGTCAAGCGGTCGACAAAATCTCGACCGACACGGATCGCGACTTCGTGATGACGGCACAAGAAGCTAAGGAATACGGCATCATTGACGAGGTCATTGAGACCCGCAATATCGCTGATAACACGGGAGCAATCAAGGCAATCGACTGAAGTGCGTGAAACGTCGTAGCGCATCGCCTAAAGTTTCCGCCGGGACGGAGTAATCGGCGACGCAGGTAGCGTTTCCGATCACCTTCATTAGGAGAAGTATCGCCGGTGGCGAAATTCGGAGACAGCGGGGAACTGCTGAAGTGCTCCTTCTGCGGAAAATCGCAGAAGCAAGTCAAAAAGTTGATCGCTGGGCCTGGTGTCTACATATGCGATGAATGCATCGATCTGTGCAACGAAATCATCGAAGAGGAACTGGCGGAACCAGCGGAGCTTGGATTCGAAGAGCTTCCCCGCCCTCGCGAGATAAACGAGTTTCTCAACGAGTACATCGTCGGCCAGGAGCAGGCCAAGCGGATCATGTCAGTCGCTGTGTACAACCACTACAAGCGGGTTGAGATCGGCAATAGCGTCGACGACGTCGAGCTGCAGAAGTCGAACATCATGCTGATTGGTCCTACGGGTTGTGGCAAGACGCTCATGGCGCAAACCCTCGCTCGTATGCTGAACGTGCCGTTTGCTATCGCTGATGCAACGGCATTGACTGAGGCTGGCTACGTTGGCGAAGACGTCGAGAACATCTTGCTCAAGTTGGTTCAAGCTGCTGACTACGACGCCAAACGAGCTGAGACCGGCATTATCTACATCGACGAGATCGACAAGATCGCCCGTAAGAGCGAGAACCCCTCGATCACTCGTGACGTTTCCGGCGAAGGTGTGCAGCAGGCGCTGCTAAAGATTCTTGAAGGCACGTCGGCTTCGGTTCCGCCACAAGGTGGGCGCAAGCACCCGCACCAAGAGTTCATCCAGATCGACACCACGAATATCCTGTTCATTTGCGGCGGTGCTTTCGCTGGGCTAGAAGACATCATTGAACAGCGGATCGGCCGTGGCGGCGTTGGCTTTGGCGCTGACATCCGCAATCCGGGTGAAAAGAACCTGGGCGAACTCTTTGACCAAGTTCAGCCCGAAGACCTCATGAAGTTCGGCCTCATCCCTGAGTTCATCGGACGCCTGCCGGTGATTGGGTCGGTTGCGCACCTTGACCAAGAAGCGCTTATTCAGATTTTGACCGAGCCCAAGAACGCATTGGTCAAGCAATACGAGCGCTACTTCTCGTTCGAAGACACCGAGTTGGTGTTCACCGATGATGCGCTCTTGGCTATCGCCGATGCGGCGCTTGAACGGGGCACGGGCGCTCGCGGCCTTCGTTCGATTCTCGAAGAGACCCTGCTCGATGTCATGTTTGAATTGCCCGGCGCAGAAGACATTGCGCGAGTCGAGGTCGATGGCGGGGCCGTTCAAGGACTCAATCCGCCAGTGCTGTTGAGCGCCAAGCAGCTTTCAAAGCGCGCCGCTAGCTGACCAGGTGACTCTCGAACGTGAGCTGCGTTGGCTTGCGGGCCAAGTAAATCTTGAAGCCAAGGGCCCTCCTGCTGCGGGTGCAACGGATGGGCTCAGTAACGAGTCGATTCGTCGGCTGCTCCAGTTGCTGGGTGAGCCGCATTTGGACGCGCCAGCGATCCACATAACGGGTACCAATGGCAAGGGCTCTACCGCGCACATCATCTCCCTCATCCTGCGTGAGCACGGCTTGCGCGTGGGCACCTACGGCAGTCCGCACGTCAGCGTTATTAACGAACGAATCCAGATTGATGCTGAGCCGGTCGCAGATGACGTCCTAGCGGATGCGCTTGAGGTGGTGCGGTTGGCCGTTGAGCACGGCGATGCGCAGGCTTCATGGTTTGATTTGGTAACTGCGACAGCGTTCCGAATCTTTAGCGATGCGGCGGTTGACGTCATGATCATCGAAGTTGGCATGCTCGGGCGTTTTGACTCAACCAATGTCGTCGACGGCGTCGTTTCGGTGGTCACAAATGTGCAAAAGGATCACACCGATGGGGCAACTGGGTGGCGCGAGAAGGTGGCGAGCGAGAAGGCTGGAATCGTTAAGCCGGGTTCAACCCTCGTGCTCGGCGATGTCGACGACGATCTACACCACTACTTCCTCGATGAGAACCCGACATCGGTGCTCAGCTACGGCGACCATTTCGAGCTCATGGCGAACGGGCTCGGTGTGGGTGGCCGGGTTATCGACGTGCGCACCCAACGCGACGTCTACGAGGCAGTGTTGGTCTCGCTGCACGGCCGTCACCAAGCGATCAACGCAACCATGGCGATCGCTGCCGCCGAGGCGTTCCTAGAATCCCCCCTCGAACACGATCGTCTTGAAACGGCTTTGGGCCAGGCCCTAATGCGCGGTCGCTTCGAAGTGATCGGTACTGAACCTCTCATCGTGGTCGACGGCGCCCACAATCCGGGCGGAGCACGCACCGCTGCTGAGACCTTTGCCGAAGCGTTTCATAGCTTCGGTCAACGGATGCTGGTCGTTGGCATGATGGATGAGAAAGATCCCGTCGAGATGCTCACGGCGCTCGACGCGACCTCGGCCGAGATCGTCATTTGTTGCGCTCCTGATTGGCCGCGGGCTATGTCGCCGAACAAACTTGCCGAGGCTGCCCGAACATTGGGTATCGAACCTGAGGTCGCCACCAGTCCTTCTGAGGCAATTGAGCTCGCCTTGTCATTCGCTACAGAAGGTGACGCAATTCTGGTCGCTGGTTCGCTATACGTCGCTGGCGCGGTGCGAGATCGATTGCACGGCGAGTCTCAGTAGACACGAGGCCTAGTAGACAGCGAGAGCTAGTAGAATCTGCAGCCGTATGAACCGCACTCTTGTCCTCTGTAAGCCCGACGCTGTCGAACGTCGCCTTGTCGGTGAAGTCCTCCGCCGCTTCGAAACCAAAGGCCTGTCGCTCGTGGCGATGCGCATGCTCACGATCGATGCGGAGCTCGCAGGCCAGCACTACGCCGAACACGTTGGCAAGCCGTTTTACGACGGTCTGGTTGAGTTCATTGGTCGGTCGCCAGCGGTCGCGTTGGTGCTCGAGGGCACCGAGGACACGTGGTCAATGGTTCGGAACCTGATGGGTGCGACCAACCCTGCCGAGGCTGCTCCTGGCACTATCCGTGGTGACCTAGGAACGCTTTTCACCGAAAATCTGGTGCATGGTTCGGACTCTGCTGAGTCTGCAGCGCGAGAGATTGCGCTGTTCTTTCCCGAACTTGGCTAGGCAATATCACCCCCAACGACCTGTTGCGCAAGTTGCAGCTGTTGACGTTGTTGCGAGTGAGCAGGGTTTTTGTTGCAGTTTCTTTACAAAACCCGTTTATCCTGGCAGGGTGGCCACACCGGGGTCTGCGCGCACGCGCAGACTAGGTGATTACCCGTGTGAGAAATCCCCGACCATGAACGCCAAACAATGAGCAGTCTCCTCAATAGCGTCGCCGGCCTTGTAAGCCGTGATATGGCCGTTGACCTTGGAACCGCAAACACACTCGTGTATGTGCGCGGCGAAGGCATCGTGCTCGACGAGCCTTCAGTCGTCGCTGTCAACATGCACGATGGCAAGGCCCTCGCCGTTGGCTCTGAGGCCAAGCGCATGATCGGCCGCACCCCAAATCACATTCAGGCAATCCGTCCACTCAAAGACGGCGTCATTGCTGACTTCGACGTGTGCGAGCGTATGTTGCGCCACTTCATTCAGATGGTGCACCCCAGCCGTTTCGCAAAGCCGCGCATGGTCATCTGTGTGCCGTCAGGTATCACTGGCGTCGAGAAGCGAGCAGTGCAAGAGGCCGCAGAGTTCGCTGGAGCACGACGACCGGCCTTCATCATCGAAGAGCCCATGGCCGCAGCAATCGGTGCGGGCCTTCCCGTGCAGGAGCCCGCTGGCAACATGATTGTTGATATCGGCGGTGGAACCACCGAGGTCGCCGTGATCTCGCTCGGCGGTGTCGTGGTGAGCCAGTCAGTTCGCGTCGGCGGTGACGAACTCGACAACGCAATCATGCAGTACGCCAAGAAGGAGCATGGCTTGGTGCTCGGTGAGCGCACGAGCGAAGACGTCAAGCTCGCGCTTGCGTCGGCATGGCCACTGCAAGAAGAAATGTACGCCGAGGTGCGCGGTCGCGACCTTGTGACCGGCCTACCAAAGACCGTTGTCACTTCGACCATCGAAGTGCGCGAGGCCATTCACGAACCGGTGTCGGCCATCGTCGATGCGGTCAAAGTCACGCTTGACAACACACCGCCCGAACTCGCCGCCGACATCATGGAGCGCGGCATTATGTTGGCTGGTGGCGGTGCACTGCTTGCTGGTCTGCCACAACGTCTGCACAACGAGACCGGCATGCCGGTCATGGTCGCCCCAGATCCGCTTTACGCAGTAGCGCTCGGATCTGGTCAGACGCTCGAGGAGTTTGACGCACTCAAGGATGTCCTGTTCTCGTCGGCTCACGACTGAGCTGAACGAACGTCCACGCGGTTCGCGCCGCGCCTGTGATTGATGTCCCTTCTCGACCCGCGACGGCGCCGTCGCACCACGCTCATCTTGATGTTGCTGACATCGATAACGTTGCTCTCGCTCGACTACCAAGGTTTCCGTCCGCTCGACGGGGTCCAGTCGACAGTGCGCAACTTGGTGGATCCAATCGCTGGTGGCACTGACAAGGTCACCTCGCCAATCACCAACACGTGGCGTTCGTTCACCGAATTCGAAGAGCTTGAAGACGAAAATGCTCGGCTCAAGGACGAACTGGCTGCGATGCAGGGCGATGCAATCGGAGCTAGTGCTGCTGAGGAGTCGTTGCGCGCCTTGCTCGAACAGATCGAGATTGACTACATCGGCGGCGCCGACACGGTCGTCGCTCAGGTTGTGGACCGACCGGGAAATTTTGAGAGCTATTCGATTGAAATCGATCGTGGTTCTAACGACGGCGTCCGTAGGGGCATGCCTGTTGTCACCGATGCTGGCCTGGTCGGCCGGGTGAGCGAAGTCCAAAAAGACTTCAGTCAGGTACGGCTACTGCACCAGGTTGACTTTCCGATCGGTGTCCGCGTGATCGGCACGGGCGAGGTAGCACTTGCCCGTGGCCGCGGCATTGGCGAAGACCTTGAAGTGAAAGAGGGGCTCACCGAGGAGACGGAGATCACGGTGGGCGACCCTGTGGTCACCAGCGGCATCGAAGGAAGCTCGTACCCGCCGGATCTCGTGGTCGGTGTTATCTCGGCTGTCGAATTCGACTCAAGACTGCTTGAGCAGTCGGTCCGGGTGCGGCCCGTGGCAAATTTGCAAGATCTACGCTTCGTGACGGTAATTCTGTGGACGGTTGATGGAGACTCAGGGTCGTGAGAGGCGCGTGGACATTGCGGGTGGTCACCGTGGCCCTCGTTGTTTTGGTGTTACACCTTGACGTTTCGCCGGACTTGCGCATCGCAGGCGTGGCAGCCGAACTGCCGGTTGGCCTGGCGATCGCAGCCGGTTTGACCGGTGGTGTCGAGCGGGGAGCGCTCTTCGGGTTCATTTTCGGTTTCTTCGTTGACCTGTTCTTTTTCACTCCGATTGGATTGCGAGCCCTCACCTTTGGGGTGCTCGGCTGGCTTGCTGGACATCTGTTCCTCGACAAACTCGAGGAGTCACCAATGCTGTCGGCACTCGCGATCGGGGCAGGCACCGCTGCGGGTCTTATCGCGTTTGTCTCGCTCGGCATCGCGCTGGGCGAGTCGGCGCTCACCGAGTCGCCCATAACCCGAATCATCCTGATCGCAGCGATCATCAATGCTGCCTTGTCATTCGTTTTTATGACAGTGAGTCATTGGATGTGGTCGGTTGACCCGCTGGGCAGTCGACGGTTCGCAGCGTGAACGATCAATCGCCGCTTCGGTTGGCCATGCTCGGAATCTTGGTGCTGGGGCTCTTCGCATCGCTGTTCGCGCGCCTCTGGTACTTGCAGGTTGCAACCGAGCAGCGGGTGGCCTTTCAAGACGAGGCACGATCGAACCTGTTTCGGACTGTGTACGTTTCGGCCCCTCGTGGACGGGTGCTCGATCGCAACGACAACGTGTTGATCGACAACCGGCTGGTGAACGAAGTCATCATCGACAAGTTCACGTTGCGGGAGTCGCTACCCCGAGAATCCGAACGAGCAGACTTTGCAATCAAGCTTGCTCGCGAGATCAGTGCAGCTGGTCGCTTGATAAAGGCCGCCGATATCGAAGAGGCGCTGGCCGACCCGCGTTACGGCCCGTTCGACCAGGTGCCAATCGCCAAAGATGTGCCCGAACGGTTCAGCATCTTGATTGGCGAGCGGGAAGATGACTTTCCGGGTGTGCGGGTGAGAAAGACCAACGTTCGCTTCTATCCGTATGGCGATCGCGCCGCGCACATACTCGGCTACGTCGGAGCCATTGACTCAGAGGCGTTCGCGCTTGTGCGCGAGAGCTCCAAGCTCTACCAACCAACCGATGAGATCGGCATCATCGGTGTCGAGGCGAGTTTTGAGGACATCCTGCGAGGCACGCCCCAGGTCGAGGTGATCGAGGTTGACGCAGCCGGAAACCGTATTGCGCTCATCAGCAAGTCCGAGGCGGTCCCGGGCAACGACATCCGGTTGACGATCGACATCAACCTGCAGGCGCTGGTTGAAGAAGAATTGGCCCAGGGGATCCGAGCTGCTCGAAATCAGCTTGACGAGAGCGACAAAGAAAACGTGATTCCGTTCCGCGCTCCGGGTGGGGCGATGGTGCTCCTTGACCCTGAAGGCTCGCGCATCTTGGCTATGGCGTCGTATCCGACCTATGACCAACGTGTCTTTCTCAACGGGATCAGTAATCGAGACTTTCAGATCTTGCGAGATGATGAGAACGCACCGCTGCTCGACCGTGCGTCGGCTGGCGCTTATGCACCGGGTTCGACGTTCAAGCTCATCACTGCGTATGCAGCGCTCGACAGCGGGTTGCTAGGGGATCGTGGCTATCTGAAACGTAGCCAGTTTCTCGTCGACGACGGCACCTGGGCAATACCTCAATGCACTGGCCCAGGTTGTGTGTTGCGCAATGCGAGCAACAAGAAGCTCGGAGCGGTTGATCTTGAAGAAGCGATCACGCAGTCGAGCAACGTGTTCTTTGGCCAGCTCGGTTACCAGTTCGATGTGCGCCAAGGTTTCACGTCGTCGCAGATGATCGACATTGCTGGTGACTTTGGCTATGGCGTCGACTTCTCGGCGATCCCAGGCGCGCGAGCTGGCTCGTTGCCTGAGCCACAAACTGCGGGCGAGACCGCCAACATGGCTGTTGGGCAGGGGCGCACGACTGCGTCGCCGCTGCAAATGGCGAACTCTTACGGAGCGATCGCCAACGGCGGAACCGTGTACTCACCGACAATCGCCTCGGCAGCTATCGACGCGGTCACCGAAGAAGTCATCATTGAGTATCCGCCACAGTTCATCACTGAGCTCTACATGCCTGATGAGTGGTACCAGCCGCTCATCCGAGGCATGGCTGGTGTTGTCGGCGGAGAGAAGGGGACCGCTCGCGAGGCGTTTGAAAACTTCCCACTGCAACGGTTCGAAGTATTCGGCAAGACGGGCACGGTCGAGAACCAACCAAAGCAGGACAATGCAGCCTTTGCCGCATTTGGACCGTGGCCAAATCCGGAGTATGTAGCCGTCACTTACATCGAGCAGGCGGGCCTTGGCGGCGACTCTGCTGCGCCCGTGGTCGCTGCGGTATTCGAACGAATCGCAAGCGGACCCATCGCTGTGGTACCGACCGAAGCTGAAGTCGACGATCTGATCAGTGAGTCCGAGGCACTCGCTGCAGAGGAACTCCGATTGCAAACCGAAGCCGAGGCGGTTGCGCAAGCCGCAGCGGACGAACTAGCCGCTGAACGCGAGGCGGAGAATCCTGGCGGCGATGACTTCCTGGTGCTCGTTCCTGGCGCATCTGACGAAGTGGTTGTTCCAGAAGAAGCAGCTGTGCCAGGAGAAGCGGTTGAGCCAGAAGCAGCGGTGGGGTCGCCTGACCAGTTGGTGCTTCGCGGGGAAGAATCACTCGACGAGCCACTCGATGGTCCACCAGAGGATGGGGGAGAGCCATGACCGCACTTGAGACGCCATCATCACTGAACCCGCGGAGCGATCCGGCTTCGCCATGGTGGCACATCGACATTTCACCGGTGTTGGCCACGCTCGGCTTGGGCATCGTTGGACTCTTCGCCATCTATAGCGCGACGCGCGGCCGAGACGACGAGAACTACATCACCACCTTTGTCGAACGGCAGGGCATCTTCTTGGTTGTAGGTGTCGTGCTTGTCGCCGGCATCGTCTTCTTCGATTATCGACACTTACTGCGGCTTGCCCCGATCGTATATTTCGGCACGGTCGGTGTGCTGGTGCTCGTGCGCGTGGCTGGCGTCAAGGTCAACGGCGCAACTTCATGGTTTGAGTTTGGGAACTTCCGAGCGCAACCGTCCGAGTTTGCAAAGATCGGCGTGATCGTCACGGTGGCGGCCTTGATGAGCCGGACCGAGTCCGGCCCGCTCAGTTTGCGCTCACTTGCGCTCATCATTGGCTTTGCCGTGGTGCCGATTGGCCTGGTGGTGATCCAGCCTGACATTGGTACCGCAATGGTCTTTCTCGCTATCACCGCAGCGATGCTCATGGTTGGTCGTGCTGAAGGCCATCACTTGATCTTCCTGATCGTCGTTGCGACCGTGGCGGTTGCCCTGCTCTTGAACTCGTCGCTTCTTGAGCAGTATCAGCGCGATCGTTTCGAATCATTTCTCGACCCGACCGCCGAAACTGGTTACAACCAGCAGCAAGCCCAGATCGCCATTGGCAACGGCGGTATCACCGGCGCTGGGTTTGGTGAAGGAACCCAAACCAAGTCGGGGCTCGTTCCCGAACAGCAAACCGACTTTATTTTTACCGTCATTGGTGAGGAGTTCGGCTTTGCTGGCGGCACCGTCGTGCTTGGGTGCTTCGCCCTGCTCTTGTGGCGGTTGTATCGCATCGCCCGACTTGCTGGCGATGCGTTCGGTAGTTACCTGGTCACCGGCGTGTTTGCGATGTTCGCGTTTCAGATGTTTCAGTCGATCGGTATGACGATGGGCATCATGCCGGTCACCGGCATTCCGCTGCCGTTTGTGTCGTATGGCGGTTCGTCGGCCGTGACGTCATATGTGGGCGTGGGGATTGCGTTGAGTGTGCACATGCGTCGCTTCACTGCAGGTATCGACGCTGAAGTTGGCCAACTCGCCTAGCCAAGCGACTGGTGTCAAGCGGCTGGCCTAGTCATACATGAGGTACTGCGCACGTAGTGCTGCGAACGACTCCACTTCGTCGGTCCACGCAGCCGCGATGTCGGCGGGCTCCTCACCTGCGCCGATCATTGTTCGGAGTCGGGTCGTGCCTGCGAGCAGGTCAAAGGTCGCGGGCCGGTCGATGATGTCCGGCTCGCCTTGGCTCACAGCATGGCGTTGGAGTGCAACGACGAGGTGCACACCAAGTTGAGAGGGATCAACGGCGCTGGCGTCATCGACCAGGATCTCGAACCCTGAGCCTTCCCGGGGAGCGACGAAACGAACCCCGCGTAGTTGCTGCTCACCGAGTTCACTGAGTAGTGCGTCGGTGTCGATCCAGGGAGCGGTGATACGAGTAAACGGAGCGTCGGTGCCGCGCCCATAGTCCAAGGTCGTCGCTTCGAACAGAACCGTGCCGGGGTAGATCATGGCGGCGTCGGATGTCGGCAAACCCGGACTCGGGGCCACCCAGCTCCGATCAAGGTCTGACCACCGCAGCGAGCGATCCCACCCAGCCATCGGGATAACGGTGGGTGGGGTCAGCACACGGCCGTCGACCCACCCCTCTGTCGCCACCATGATCGCAAGTTCGCCGGCAGTCATGCCGTACACCGATGGCACCGGATACTGCGAGATGAACGAGACGTGCTCCGCGGTTCTGACGAAACCTGCGACGTAGACGCCGCCGAGTGGATTCGGCCGATCGAGAATGACGACCTCGACACCGGCGTCGTGCGCTGCTGCCATCGCCAGGCCCATGGTGGAAATGTAGGTGTAGAAGCGAGCGCCGACGTCTTGGAGGTCGTAGACGAGGACGTCGATGGCGGCGAGGTCCTCGGGCTGAGGCGAGCGAGAAGATCCGTAGAGGCTGCGAATTGTTGTTCCGGTGGTTGGGTCGACCGTGTCGCCAACGGCCTCGCCAGCGGCGGCCAGACCACGCACACCGTGCTCGGGAGCAAACACCGCAACGAGCTCAACCAGCGGGTGGTCGTGCAGCACGTCGATGATATGGCGCCCTTCGCTCGTCTGGGAGGTCTGGTTGGCGATCACTCCGACACGCAGACCATGCAGGGATTCCAGATCGTTGTCGACCACCACATCCAGACCGGTCTGCAATCCTGCGACGGCTTCTACAACCGTCGGGCCTGGAGGTACCGGGCTTTTAGGTGCCGGGGTTGGAGGTGCCGGGCTTTTAGGTGCCGGGGTTGGAGGTGCCGGGCTTTTAGGTGCCGGGGTTGGAGGTGCTGGCGGAGCAGCGTCTGTCGCTTGGCCGACAGGCGTTGCGGACGCGGGCGGCACGGGTACAGGCGCAGGTTCAGAAACTGTGGCGCTACTGCTACAGCTAACGCAGATCACAAATGTGAGCAAAACACTCAGCATTCGGCGAGACGATGTCACAAGTCTGAATGTAGACCGCGTCTGCGGCGTAGTGGAACCGCTACCCTGCCGTAGATGGGTTCTCTCTGGGATCAGCTAGAGCCTTTGTTGGCACGGGTCGAAAAGCCTGCGCGTTACATCGGCTGTGAAGACGGGGCAATCGTCCCGAACTATGTCGACGGCGCTGTGTCGTGGCTTCTTGCGTATCCAGATACCTACGAGATCGGGCTACCGAATCAGGGCCTTCAGATCCTCTACGAGATTCTTAACGAGCGCGACGACGCTGTTGCCGAACGGTCCTATGCCCCGTGGACCGACCTAGAAGTCGAACTTCGCAATGCTGACATTCCGCTATTTTCGGTGGACACGCATCGAGCTGCTGGCGACTTTGACGTCATCGCGTTCAACCTGTCGTCAGAGCTCGTGTACACCAACGTGCTCAACTGCATTGACCTCGCCAAGGTGCCGGTGCGAGTCGAAGACCGCGATCACACTCACCCCTTTGTTGGGGCTGGCGGTCATGCGACCTTCAACCCTGAACCGATGGCCGACTTCTTTGACTGGGTAGGTCTGGGTGACGGCGAAGAAATCGTCGGCGACGTCACCGATGTCATCAAGGCCTGGAAAGCGTCGGGAAGCACCGATCGAAACTTTGCGTTACGAGAGCTTGCCAAGGTCGAAGGCGTCTACGTACCAGCGATGTACGAGACGACATTTAGCGACGACAAGCTTGTTTCCATCACGCCGCGGTTTGATGACGTGCCCGCAGTGGTCGAGAAGCGCACCATTGCTGACTTGGCAGATTGGCCGTACCCGAAAAACCAGCTGGTTCCGCTGACCGAGGTTGTCCACGACCGGCTGAGTGTCGAGGTGTTCCGAGGCTGCACCCGTGGCTGCCGTTTCTGTCAAGCAGGCATGATTACACGCCCGGTTCGCGAGCGCCCCGCCGAACAAGTGCGCACCATGATCCAAGACGGACTGCGTCGCACCGGGTACGACGAGGTCGCACTGACGTCGCTGTCTACCGCTGACTTCAGCGGCATCACTGATGTCGTCAAGGCAACGATCGACGACGAGTCGATGGGTTGTGGCGATGTCTCGGTGTCGCTGCCGAGCCTGCGCGTCGATGCGTTCACCGTGGGTATCGCTGCTGAGTTGCAACGGGGTCGCCGCTCTGGCTTGACCTTCGCTCCCGAAGCCGGCACATGGCGCATGCGCCAGGTAATCAACAAGCTGATCACAGAAGAAGACTTGTATGCCTCGGTTGAGGGAGCGTTCTCTCAAGGCTGGCGCCGGGTCAAGCTCTACTTTTTGACCGGACTGCCGACCGAGACCGACGAGGACACACTCGGCATAGCTGAGCTGGGTCGCAACTGCGTAGAGATCGGCCGCAAGTACACAAACGCCGCATCGGTCACTGTGTCGGTGGGTGGCTTTGTCCCCAAGCCGTTCACGCCGTTTCAGTGGTTTGGTCAGAACACGATCGAAGAGCTGAATCGCAAGATCTTCTTGCTACGAGACGAGGTCAAGAAGACCAAGGGTCTTCAAATGAAATGGCATGAGCCAGCGGCAACGTTTGTCGAAGGCATGCTGACCCGAGGCGATCGCCGCCTTGGACCCGTTATCGAACAGGTGTGGCGCAACGGTGGCACGTTCCAAGAGTGGAGCGAGCACTTTGACGTCACCCGGTGGAACGAGGCAATGGACGACCATGGGTTGTCCGTCGAGTTCTTCACCTACCGGCACCGAGACGAAGACGAAGTCTTCCCATGGGATCATCTCAACGCCGGACTTCATAAGGACTTCCTCTGGCACGACTGGCGCGATGCGCTGAACGAAGTCGGTCTCGAGGATTGTCGGTGGACGCCTTGCTATGACTGCGGCGCGTGTACCGGCTATGGAATCGAGCATGTAGTCGCTTCGGCCACACCCCCAGCGGGTGGAAGCCAAGGCACCGGCCAAGACCTTGCTCGCGGGCATGAAGTCTCGGTCGAGCTACTCGCTCGCCCATTGAGCACTGCGTGACGGGTCGGGATCGTAGACGGGCAAGCCGTCGACAGGGTTTCGGCGAGGTACGAGCTGAAAGCCGGACTTCTGAGTACTGCGTGATGGGTCGGGATCGTAGATGGGCAAGCCGTCGACAGGGTTTCGGCGAGGTACGAGCTGAAAGCCGGACTTCTGAGTACTGCGTGATGGGTCGGGATCGTAGATGGGCAAGCCGT
>Ga0209828_1001267_pt1 | contig 23114 bp, 16 predicted proteins | sample MaitaG_FD_187429 | JGI IMG/M metagenome (GOLD analysis project Ga0209828, IMG submission 187429) | Marine algal microbial communities from Maine, USA - Maine_Asex2 metaG (SPAdes) (version 2) | ecosystem: Host-associated > Algae > Red algae > Unclassified | place: Maine, USA | collected 2015-01-05
TGCACAAACGATCGCGAGCAAGATCACGCGGTCGACGGTGAAAGCAACGTCGCCCCACAAGGTGATGCGGTTGGTTGGGAGCCAGCTGTCTACTTGGCGTCGGGTAGAGCCGTAGCGAAGTATGACGCCAGCTTGGATCGAGATCAGCACGCCGAGTGTCGCGATCACGCGCACTAGGGAACTGGCGCGACGCAGCGGCTTCATCACCCACCAGTGCGTCCAGACACCCAAAAAGGCCGAGAGTGCAACACCGACGAAGGCCGCCGGAAGGAATGGCCATCCTTGTTCGTATTGCAGCTCCCACTGCATGAACACGCCAGCAATGGCGGTGGCGCCCAGCGAAAAGTTCAACACACCGCTGCCGCGGTAGATCACGATGAGTCCTTGGGAAGCAAACGCGTACAACGCCCCCAGCCCCAAACCCAATATCGCAAACCTAATTACCTCGCCCACATTCCCCCTTATGACTGCGGCTGAGTAACGCCTTACCGTCGATGTCGACCTCAGACAGGATGAGCGCTAGCGAATCCGGACTACCCGGCGTCACCGGTGGCGAGTGCGCCGACGTCTTCGAATTCGGTGGTGAGTGGCACGACCTTGCCGTTGTCGAGCGTGCTGAAGACCACGCTGCGGTTGAACAACCGCTCGTAGCCTTCGAGCCCATCGGTCCACTCCTGGGTGAAGTCCAGGTTCGGCACCATGCCGTCGAGATCCAAGTTCGAGGTATTCGACGCCGCTTCGAAGAATGACTCGGCGGTGATCTCACCGTCGATGGTCTCGGCGATTTGGGTGAAGCCGACGAATGCGGCCCATGTGCCCAAGCCGCCAAGGCTGTTGTAGTCAAGCTCGGTCGTGTCGAGGCCGGCCTCGTCTAGGGCTAGCCGATACTCGTCCCATGACGACGTGGAGATGTCGGTGTACATGCCGCCGATGATGTCGCCGTCGGTGGATTCTTCGTTACCTGCCGCCGACACCTCGTTCAGGTTGCCTTGTGGGCCGTACTGAACGGCCTCGGTCCCGGACTGGGTCCAGGCGGTGTTCCATGTGATGTACGGACCTTCGGAGATGACCGTGATAACACAGTCAGCGTCATTGTTGAGCGCCTGGGCGACCTCGGCGGAGTAGTCAGGTGCAGTTGGCGGAAGGATGATGACTTCGCCGAAGCTCATACCGAGCGCAGCGATTGCGTTCTCCATTGGCGGCACGAAGATCTGCGCACCGTCGATGATCACGGCATTGAGGCTCGTGCAGCCGTCGTCGATCGCCCGCTTGACCGAGCCAACGGCATACATCGGCTGGTTGCCGATCGGGAACGAGTGCTTGCTCGTGAGCTCCGACGGGGTGATTGGGCAGCAAGGCCCGAACCACGTGATGTCGGACTCCGCAATCACGGGCACGATGCTCTCGGCAAAGAACGTGAACGAGCCCACGATCGACACCATGTCGCCCTGGACTGCTTCGCGGGCACAGCTGGTTGCTACCGCAGGGTCAAACTGCTCGTCGCAGACCGTGACTTCGAGTGGCCGGCCGGCGATACCGCCGCGTGCGTTGATGTAGGCGGCGTAGGCATCGGCCGTATTGGCGATGTTCTCATAGGTCGGGCCAGCCGAGTTGAGCGTAGTCACGGTCATGACCTTGAGCGGTTCGCCGGTTGGAGCGGACGACGCTTCTTCGGTGGTGTCCTCGGCCGGTTCGTCGTCGGCCGTGTTTTCTGCTGACGCACCTTCTGAGGACGAGTCGTCTGCATCGGACGATTCGCCGTCGCTACCCGAGCCGCCGCAGGCGCTGGCAAGAAGTGCCAATGCTGCGAGCAGAGCGAGAAATTTCTTCGCCTTGCGAGCACCCCTTGTCGGTTTGTTCGTCGAGTAATTCTCCATGATGTCCCCCTAGTGACATGAGCCCGTCGCCTCGAACGCACGAGATACGGACTACTTCGGCATGTTGACACCTCTACCCCATTTGATCCAAGTCGCCCCGGGAGTCGGCTGGCCCAAGCCGCACCGGTGACTACACTCTTTGCGGTGAGCGGGGTGCGAGCTGGTGGGCAGATGGTTGCGCTTGTGCGCACTGACATCGTCGACTCAACTGGCTTCATGGCCACCCGTGGCGTTCAAGCCGCGATCGAGGCTCGGACCCGGTCCCAGCACCTGATAGAGCGTGCGTGCACGGCCGGCGAAATTCTCGATACCCGAGGCGATGGCCTTCTCATCGGCTTCGACTCCGCAGCTGCAGCGTTGTTGGCGGCCTATGCGGTACAGCAAGCCGCTGGCCACGAATCTGACTTCGAGCTTCGGGTTGCGGTAACCATCGGCCAGACTGCGATTGACGGAACTGTTGGTGGCTCACTCGAAGAACGCTCCCGGGCCATCGAAGTGGTGTGTCCACCGGGGCAGGTACTCATCGACTCGCTCGTCCGTCGTTGTGTGCAGGGCTTCGACGGGTTCAACTTGGAGTCGTTCCCCACCCCCGCACCCGGTCAGCACTTCCGTCGACTCACCGCGGTCCCTGACCTAAGCGCCGACTTTCTAAGCCAAGTCTCGCTCTGCGCCGTGCTGTTCTCTGACCTCGCACCAATCGAGCAATCGACTGGCTCCGAGAACACGTCGCGACTGCAGACGATCAGCCAGGACAGCATCACCCGGCACGGTGGGGCGCTACTTGATACGAATGGGGCCGGTAACGTTGCTGCTTTTCGGTCTTGCTCATTGGCGCTCAATGCGGCCGAGACCATGCACGCTCAGGCCACGAGCGCCGCCATGCGAGCCTCGACAACAGGTTCCTTCGAGTTCAAGGTAGGGATCGCGGTTGGCGAGATTGTTACCTCAGAAGCTGGCGGGTTCGGTCTAGCACTGACCGAGGCAGCGCGACTTCTCGCGATCGCACAGAACCGGTCGACCTGCATTAGCCGCAGCGTGCTCACGGTTGCCGAAGCAGACACCACCCAGTGGGTCGACGTTGGTGAGCAAACGCTCGCTGGTCTGCCAGAAACGGTTTCAGCCCTCAGCGTCCAAGCGCCCGTGGCTCCCCCGGCGTTACTCGAGCTACCCATGACGTTTCGCCACGATCCGACTTTTTCGCTCGTCGGTCGAACCCAATCCTTGGCCCAACTATCCAACATTTGGCAGAGCGCCGCATCGGGAGTCACCCAGGCCGTCGTTGTGTCGGGCGAAGAAGGTATTGGCAAGACCCGTCTGGTGCGGGAACTTGCTTGCCGGGCGCACCTCGACGGCGCCTTGGTCCTGCATGGTGCGTGCGACGAAGACTTACGCGTTGCTTATGCCCCGGTCGCCGACGCCATCCGCCGGGCTGCTTCTCTCGATGGCGATTTACTGGCGGCGATCAACGATGGAACTGGGGGACTCGGCCCGCTGATGAGTCCAGCAACAACCCAACAACACGGCGCCCAGTCGCTGACGGCCAGCGAGGGCCCTGATCAATTTGAACTGTTCGACCAAGTGGGGCAGGTGCTCGACCGACTCGCCGAGCAACGCCCCGTGCTGTTGATCATCGACGACATCCAATGGGGCCTGACCGACACGCTCCGCCTGATCGAACATGTCTACTCGCGACCCGAGACAGCACGAGTAGCCATCGTTGCAACCTGTCGGGCCGAGCACCTCGATGATTCACCGTCGGTGCAGTTGCTCCTGAACGCGGCTCGCGAAGGCCACCGGGTTTCCCATCTCCGCCTAGACCGGCTCGACGAGGCTTCGGTTACTGCCATTCTTGAAACCCGCACCCAGCGCCCCTTGAATGGCGACGAAGCAAGTGTTGCGAGTGAGGTCACTCGCATCACTGGCGGGAGCCCCCTGTACATCGAAGAGCTAATCGCCCACTTGGCGGCAACCGGGGTGTTCGAACAGGATGCAGAACAGAGGTGGTCACTCGGTTCAGCTCCCGACGAAGTCCCCATCCCGGACTCCGTGATCAATCTGATGGCCCACCGCGCCGGCCGCTTGGGTCCCGACGCTCTCAAGCTGCTGTCGACTGCTGCGATCATTGGTTCCACATTCGAGCTTGATCTGTTATCGAAGGTTCTCGAACAGCCCATTGACCAAGTGATCAAGGTCATCGATGCAGCAACCACTGCTCGACTCATTCGCCAAGCCGACGCCATCGACAGCTATGAGTTCTCCGATGAGATTGCGCGCTCTGCCGTACTCCGTGATGTGAGCGGTGCCAGCCAGTCCGTTATCCACGGCCTTGTGGCCGAACAGCTCGAACAGTTGCAACCCCACGCGATCGACCGACTAGCCGCGCACTGGTCGGCGGCGCTCGGCGCCGACGCACGCACAGGTGCGATGAGATACCTGCGGCTTACCGCCGAACGCGACATGGCAGCAGCGGCATGGGAGTCAGCATCGGAGCGCTATCGGCAAGTGATCACGCTGGCCGACATTGCCGGTGGTGTCGACGAAGTCATCCTAGGCGATGTGCACTATGGCCTGGGCCTTTCGCTGCGCAAGCTTGGCGACGACGGCTATCGGCCAGCGCTACTTCACGCAGCCACAATTGCCCGGTGCGCCAGTAACGCAGACCTGTTGGCTCGATGCGCGATGGCCATGATGCGCCCCGGCGCGTGGTATTCCGAGGCCGATGTCGTCGACCACGAGATCGTGGCCATGTGCGAAGACTCGCTGCTGTTTCTGGATGCCGCCGATCCGATGCGCCCGCGCGTACTGGCTGCGCTCGCCGTGAACCTCACCTATGCTGGCGACCCTGACCGCCGGATGGAACTGGTGACCGAAGCCCAGCGACTCGCAAACGACATCGGCGACTTGCGCTTGATCGGAACCACACTGTCCGCCGAGCTCATCGCCTTCCACGAACCCGACAGGTTTGAGCGTCGCCGCGAACTCGCGGACCAGGTGCGGCGCATCGGGCGCGCAACCAGTGACCGAGAACTGCTCTTCGCCGGTTCATGGTTTGTGGTGCTCGACTTGATGGCGACCGGCGACATTGAGGCGGCCCAGCGCTTGGTCACCGAGCTAGCTCCAGTTGTTGAGGCAGCACGCGAATTCTGGCCCAGCTTCGTTATGTCGCACTTCGAAACGGCCTTGTCGATCGCTCGCTGTGAGGATGGAGCGCCCCAACTCATCGAGCAAGAACGCCAAGCCTTCGAGCAACACCCGGTGGACTCGTTCGGCGTTTTTGTAATCCAGACAGCGGCCGTGGCCGTCGGTCATGGCACGCTGTCAGACATGTTGCTTTCTCTGGTCGAGGCCGCAGATGAGCACGGCTCCGATGACTGGGCAAAGAAGTGGAATTACGCGTTGTCCCGGGCATATCTCGATGCAGGTGATCACGATGCAGCGCTAGCCGCGATTGCGATGAACCCCGAACTGGACCTCGATTACTACTGGTTGTCGAGCACGTACCACTTGGGCATGCTCGGGTTGCGGGTACAGCGGCCAGATCTGTGCCACCAAGTCCTCGACAAGCTCTCGGCGTACCGCGGCCGGATCGGCCTGATTGGTCTCGGCGCGTGCTTCGCTGGCCAGATCTCTACGGCTCTGGGGCAAGCTCATCTGGGCCTCGGCCAATTCGCCGAAGCTCAGGAGCTGTTCCGAGAATCAGTTGTGCAGGCAGATCAATGCGGGTTTACGTATTTCGCAACGAACGCGCGTCGCTTTCTTGCCGAGGCGCTCCTGCGAGCTGATCCAGCAAGCGCCGAGGCTCGAGTGTTGATCGACACGGTCCTCGAGGTTGCCGAGCGCAAGAACTTCGCCCTCGAAATCAAGGGGGCGAACAAACTCGCCGCTGCGCTCACAAGCACGGCACCGAATTAACACGTCGATACGAGCGGGTCCCATCATCGGAGCAGCCACTTGGCGGACTTCGTTCCGCGAGGCGTCCCCACTAATCTGTCGCTGAATCGCAACGCTGCATGAGCACGGCTTACTGGAGATGATATGAAGCCCATCAAGTTTGGTGCGTTCCTTGCACCGCATCACCCCATTGGCGAGAGTCCCATCCTGCAATACCGTCGAGATCTCGACCTAGTCGAACACCTCGATGCACTTGGCTACAACGAGTTCTGGTGCGGCGAACACCACTCAACCGGCTGGGAAGTCATTCCTTCACCCGAAATGTTCCTGGCCGCTGCGAGCGAGCGGACCCACCGGATCCACTTAGGTACTGGGGTCGTCTCACTTCCGTATCACCATCCGTACCATGTGGCCCAACGCATCGTGCAGCTGGACCACATGAGTGGCGGCCGTGCCATCTTGGGCACTGGTCCTGGAGCCTTGCCGTCAGATGCCCACATGCTTGGTATCGATCCAATGGTGTTGCGCGATCGACAAGACGAAGGCATCGGCGTCGTGCGGCGCCTTCTGGCCGGTGAGCGTTTCACCTATGAATGTGAGTGGTTCAACATCTACGACGCCAAGCTGCAGCTCTTGCCAGTGCGAGACGAAATCCCGCAGGTGGTTGCGTCGATGATCAGTCCGTCGGGCATGACTTTGGCGGGCAAGTACGGCATGGGGATCCTCTCGATTGGATCAATGTCGACCGCCGGGCTCAACGCGCTACCGCTGCAATGGAGCTTCGCCGAGGAATCGGCGGCAAAGAACGGCGTAACCATGGACCGCAGCAACTGGCGGGTACTCATGAACTGGCATATCGCCGAGACCAAGGAGCAGGCCGAAGCCGAAGCAATCGACGGCCTTCATCACTGGCACAACGAGTACACCGTGGCGACGCTGCAACGCCCCGGCGCTCCATCCTTTGATAGTCCCCGCCAGACGCTCGATGAATTGACCGGAGCAGGAGCGGTGATCGTGGGTACCCCCGACGACCTGATCCGTGAGATCCGCGCCATGTACGAACTGGCCGGTGGTTTCGGCACGGTGATCGGGTTCGTGAACGACTTCGCCAGCAAAGATGCCACCTCTCGCAGCTGGGATCTGGTCGCTCGCTACGTGATCCCCGAGATCAACGGAATGCTCAACGACTACCGCGAGAGCAACGCCTACGTGAAAGAGAACCGCGAGTACTTCGACCGCGCTGGCCAAGCGATCCTGGCCAAGATCAACGAGAACGAACGCGCTGCCGAAGCGCTACACGAAGCGGAAACCAGCGCCTCGGCAATCTCCGCGCATTCGGACCACACCTCCAGCGCCCCCAACAAGAAGCCAGCCCCCAACAAGAAGCCAGCCGCCAAAAAGAAGCCAGCCGCCAAAAAGAAGCTGGCAGCTAACAAGGCGGCCGCTAGGAAACAGCCAGCGGCTGAAAAGTAAACAGCGGCCAACAAGACCACCACGAGAAAGCGTGGTTGAACCAACACGGATCAATGGTCAGCCGTTGTCGAGCTCTCACCGGCTGCTGGTTACGGGTTACAGGCTCTGTACTGGGAGCGCGTTTCCCGTAGCCTCAACCAGTGCTACGAGGTTTGAGGATGATGCATGTTGAGTGAAGATCGGGCCACTGCGTTCGTACGAAGGACCGACGCATCGCTACGCGACCTTGACCGCTCCGAGGAGCTCTGGACGGCATCGATCCGGTCGAGTACCGAGGAGATTCGGCTGCACGGGCTACCGCTTGGGTTGGATAACACAATCAGAAGAGTCAGTGGCCCCTTTGAAGCGTGGGCCAATTTGGATCCTTCGCAGGTCGAGGAAGTCCGAGAACGTGGGCCCATAAACCTGATGTGGGTAATAAGTGCGCACCCGTCGGGTCGAGTGCGAGAAGCCTTTGTTCACCAGACCGCGCACCTTGAGAGCGACCGCATACTTCCCCATCTTGCAAACCGCTCGATCGACTTCGTGCCCCAGATCCGCGAGCTCGCCGCACCGTTGGTCCTCGCTCGGCTCAACGAAACACTCGTTGAATACTCCGGACCAGACCGCCCCCCGGCGTTACCTACGCCGGTGCACATCGCCGTGACCAAGCTCCTCGTTCCGAGAACCGCGGTGGTTAGTCCGCCGTTGCTGAACGGGTGCATCGACCTTGCCACCGCTGCGGCCATGCCCCTACCCCGGAGTTTTCGCGGTGGAGGTATGGCAAAGATGCTCCATCGCTGCAATCAAACGTTGGATGGAGCGTCAGATCCCGAGATCAGTGCTGCCATCGAAGCTCTTGTTAGCTACTTCGGCCAGGCACCCCCGGCCTGATCAGATCGGCCTAGACCGAGCTCGCCAACCATCGATTTGAGGGTGACACGGTCGGAGCGACCCTGAGATCCGAGCGGCCTGGGAGCCATCAAGCCGCGCTAGGAGTCGACCAAAGGATTCACCCACGAAAAGTCACGGTCGAGCGGGTACACGGGCCGAGGAAGTCGCTCAAATGGCATCCGGCTAAGCATCGGAGACGTCCGGCCTGGCGTATCAACAAAGAGCATGTTTTCGCGGGAAACGAACTCGTCGTAGGCTGGCGGGAAAGAGCTACGGACCTTGACCACGATCGTACGCATGGCGCCAAGGTCCACGCCTAGGGCTTCGCTGTAGATGGGGTCGTTCCCGACAGCGGCGCGAGTGGTGACAACGACTTGAATCCCGTCGAGCTCGATCAGGGCCATTGATCCTGCATACAGGCTCTTGCCAGCGACGATGCCGCGACGACCGACGAGATGACCGTCGTGCAGGGCCAGCACGCGAGCGTTCGCTCGGTAGGTCGTGTCACCGTTGCGATCCCAGTCGTCGCCAGTGAACACCGCCTCAAGCTGGTTTCCGATGCCCGCCGCTTGGGCCGCCTCAACGAGTCGGCGATCTCGGAAATTGACTATCAAGACTCCGGTTGCATTTGCCTGATGAAGACCCTCAAGCATCCAGAGCGTGTTCACCGGACCTCCAGCGCCACAGTTGTCGCCGAGATCTGAGAAGACCATCGGAGGTAGCCCTGCATCTTGTCCAGCGGCAACCGCTCGTTCGACCGCATCGTCCATCGATGTTGGCTCACAAACGAAGCGTTCTCGGTTCTCCCAGGCCGTGTCGGCGAGATCTTTCGCCAGCTTGCGAGCTGAAGCATCACCGTTTCGGCCGGTGACGATGATGGTTAGGCCATTCTTCGAGGTGTCTGAGAACGCAAAGCCACCCAGTATTGAGACGTTGGCGATGTCGTCGTTCATGCCCCGTTGCCCCGCTATCACCAGCTCGGCAAATGGACCCTCATCGGTGAACAGCGACACGTTTGGTGGCACGATTGGCAGGCGGACAGAGGCTCTGCTCGGCTTCATCCCCTGCCACACCTCGTGCAACAGATCGGCAGCCTCCTCGCCGCGCTCGAGCTGATCGACATGAGGATCGGTGCGGTACGCCACGGCGATGTCAACTGAGTCGACCATGAGATCGGAAACGTTGCCGTGCGGATCCAACGTCACTGCGATCGGCACGTCGGGTCCAACGGCTTGGCGGACCGCAGCGAAGAAGACACCGTCACCATCTTCCTCTTGGGTCGTGACCATCGCTCCGTGGTTGCAGATGTACACACCATCGAGCGACCCAGCGGCTGCCAAGCCCGCTTTGGTCCTGTCCACTGTGGCCTGGAAAAAGTCATGCTCAGCCGCTCCTCCGCCACTCATCGTGTAAAGGATCGGCACTGCCTCCCAGTCTCCAAGCTGGTCCATCCTCGAGTAGAACCCAACCACTTCGCCCATCACTCTCGGGTGCTCGGCTCGAGCGTCATCGTCAAGCTCACTGCCTTCGAGATAGAGCGCGCCACGAAAGCTCCGTTCGGGCACCGGACGCGCAAAGGCGTTGCTCTCCAAAAACATCCCGACCACGGCAACTCGGCGATTCGTCACCCGACCATCTTCGCAGATCAGATACGACGCCTGAGAAACCATGAAGCGCCCCGCCTTGAGGTAGCGAAGCTCCATTGTCTGTAGAGCATGGAAGCTCGATCCGTTGTTCTCTATGATCACCGGAGATTCCAGGAACCCTGACCCAAGATTCGAAGGACAGATGCAACCGCCGAACATCCTGCTCATCCAGGCAGACCAGATGGCAGCGCAAGCGTTGCCCATGTACGGACACAGCGTCGTCAAGGCACCACATCTCGAGCGCCTCGCCGCTCGCGGGACCACTTTTGAGAACGCCTATTGCAACAACCCAGTCTGTGCTCCGTCGCGGTTCTCAATGATGTCTGGGCAGCTTGCGTCGAAAATCGGGGCCTACGACAATGCGGCAGAGTTCCCGGCGTCGATCCCGACGTTCGCTCACTATCTCCGCGACCTTGGATACAAGACCTGTCTGAGTGGCAAGATGCACTTTGTCGGGCCCGATCAACTTCACGGGTTCGAGGAACGCCTAACGACCGATATCTATCCGTCGGACTTCGGTTGGACCCCCGATTGGACGCAACAAGATCCACCGGTGGCTCCGTCGGTGATGAGTATGCGAGGTGTCGTCGAGGCCGGTGTTTGCGAGCGATCCCTGCAGCTGGATTACGACGAAGAAGTTGCGTTTGCTTCGGTCAAGAAGATCTACGACTACGCCCGCGACGCCGATGACCGGCCGTTCTTCCTGACCACGTCTTTCACCCACCCCCACAATCCGTTCACGATCACCCAGGAATATTGGGACCGTTACGACCATGACGAGATTGATATGCCGTCGGTCCCGTTTATCCCTTACGGAGAACGCGACGCTTGGAGTCAGCGGTATTACACGCTCATCCGCCAAGACGAACACGAGGTTACGGATGAAGCGATTCGGATCGCCCGTCACGCGTACTACGGCATGATCAGCTATGTCGATGACCAGGTTGGCAAACTGATTGCTGCGCTCGAGGCCACCGACCTAATCGACAACACCCTGATCATATTCACTGCTGACCACGGCGACATGATGGGCGAACGTGGCATGTGGTACAAGTTCAACCCATTTGAGTGGTCCGTGCGGGTCCCACTATTGGTTGCGACACCGAGCGGCACCCAAGGCAACCGGGTAACGCGCGGTGTGTCGCTGGTCGACCTCTTGCCCACACTTGTTGACCTCGCGACTGCGAGCGATCCACCGGAAATGATCGATCCGATCGACGGGCACAGTTTGGTCGATCTGCTACACAGCAGCGAGCCCGATCGACCAGATGAGGTCATGATCGAGTTCATGGGCGAGGGTGTGTACTCCCCTTGTCTCATCCTGCGCCAAGACGGCTTCAAGTACATCTATTGCGAAGACGACCCCGGCATGTTGTTCGACTTGAACAAGGACCCTCAGGAGTTGCGGAATCTTTGCGGGGACCCGGATTTCTTGGAGCGAGAGACCGAGATGCTTGCCATGATCCTCAATCGATGGGACCCGACAGCTATCAAGCAGGACGTTCTTCAAAGCCAACGCCGTCGCAGATACCTGCAGTCCGTGCTTCTTAAGGGCGACCGCTCCCCATGGGACTACCAGCCATATCGGGATGCGTCTCGCGAGTTCGTGCGCAGCGTCAAAGACTCCAACACGACGATGACCAAAGGCCTGGCAAGGTTTCCCTACATGGAACCGGTTCCACCCGATACTCCCCGAGCAGACGACGTCGGCAGCTGACAGATCGCGCCGCACAATCAGACCACGTAGGACTCGCCAGTCAGGACAGTCAAACAAGTGCTGCCGTCCGGCGCAGCGGCAAGGGCGAGAGGTCTTGAGTTTGACAACTATCAAGAGAAAGTGCACCTGATGAGACAGTTCTCAAACCCTCGATGAAGAGTCAAGGCAACGCGCCAAACGAGTCAACCGTTGATGATCTGACCGGTCGGTGTATCAACCACCACTTCACGGCGCAAAAGGTCTGCCCGCCCATCGTCAAGTCGGTGGCGGGCGCGGTGGCACGGTGCGCAGCGGGGTTCGAGTTCATCGGTGACGGTTCGCAGGGTCTGGCGGTACGGCGGGTTGTGGTCGAGTTCGAGTAGCTCGGTGCTCTGGCAGTCGACACACTCGTGGCCGTGGGTTTCCATCACCACACGTTTCTGGCGGGTTGTCGGGTGGCGCCGTCGGCTCGAGGCGTTGACCGGTCGACGCTCGGCGTCGTGGATCAGCAGCCGCATGAACGACTGGTCGAGCTGGCGCAGCACGGCGTGATTGGTCGTCGGGGTCCCATCGTCGAACGTGGTGCCGTCGCCTCGCACGTGCACGACGACTTCGGTGGTCAGCTCCACACTGAGGCCGAGGAACAGGGCTAGGAATGCATCCGAGCGTTGCCGGGCCATTGAAGGGATAGTCCAGTCGTCCTGATCTGCTGGTTGCCATCGTTGTCGCAACTCCCGCAGGGTTCGTTGCAGATCGTTCGATGCCGCCATTGGTGATCGCTCGCTGCTGGCGGGCTCGCCGGATGCGCCCGCGGGCGGATCTTGGCCACTCACCGTGAGATCTTCCACCACGCTCTGTTGATCAAACGTGTCCGCGGACGCGTCTTCCACAGGGTCTGCTGGCGTCTGCGCGATACGGCGCACCAACTCATTGACCGCCGCGACAACGGGCTTGGCAACCGACGGCGGCAGAGCAACGCGGATGATGGTCATACCATCACCATCGGTCCATGTCGTCAACGACCGCTCCTCATGCAGACGCACGTCGCGTTCCTCGTCGGTCTCGCCTTCTTCGGCCAGCACCCTTGCGATCGCTGCGGTCAACCGGTTGGCCGAACGCTCCCGAGCCAGCTCCAACAGCCGATCCTCGTTGTCCTCATCAGCCCAGCGGGTGAGGACGCGGACCTTCGCATAGGAGATGTCCTGCGCGCCGAAAGCCGCATCGACCAGAGGCAGGTACCGCAACGAGTGCCCCACCCGGATCCACTCCCGCGCCGTCGACGACTGGATCTGGAGCTGGTCGGCAATCCAGTGTGACGCGCTCTTGCAGCCCAGCCGGTACCACTCCATCTCCTCGTCGAACCGAGCCGAGAGATGCACGAGCCGATGCTGGCGGGCGGCGATTTCCCGGCCGAGGGCAAGCAACTCGTTCCCTGTCGATCGCCTCTGATTGGTTGTAGTGGTGGGTGCTGGCCTAGTAGCAGTCAGAGACATGTCGGTTCCTCGCGTGAAGGCCCCACAACACGGAGAGCCTGGAAATGAGAGGACCGCCAGAACTCAGGTGGGCAATCGAGCACCACCAGCCATGGCGCACCACAACCGGTAGCAACCATTCTACCGATACCCTGTGACACCGAATTCGGGGCGTCGCGAGCTGTTCGATGACGAGGGCCTCTCCGAAGATGCCCAGGACGCACTGGCCCAATCCCAATTTGGCTTGCCGGCATGGACATCACTTGCTGTCGGTATTGCCCGCGATGCAGAGCGACAGGTGGGGCTTGTTGTGATGTCCCATCTCAGCGATGCGGATGCAGCTAACAGCGCTGCTCGCTTTGAAGCGATGATTGTCGCCGGGATGGACCACGCCGGGAACCCGTGGTCTGACAGCTACCAGTTGCGTGCGATACGTAGCGATGGCCCACTCATGATCGCTGAGCTGGAGGTCGTCGACCAGACGAATCCGCTGTTCTCGCTGGCACAGCAACTCTTGGCGCGTGGGAGCCTCTATGCAGTCGCTGATGACCAAGTCGACGAGTAGCCATCGAGACGCCCAGCACTTCTGAAACGAGTCCATGCGACACCATCAACTTGACGCAACGTCAAGAGAAGTGCCCGGGACGGGACTTGAACCCGTACGAGGGTTTCCCCTCCGGGGGGTTTAAGCCCCCTGCGTCTGCCGATTCCGCCACCCGGGCGATCACGTTGATGCTAGGCCGTGAACGATTCCCTGCCCCGGCGAAGTACCAGTTTAGGCTGCAGCGGTAGATCGCTCGCTGAACGTCTCCCAGAGATCATCTCGGGCTCGGGACACCTCGGCGCCCTCGAGATCATTGATATGCAGAACACCATCAATCATGTCGGCCAACACCGCGTTCCAGGGTCTATTGCGAAACAAGATGGCAATGACCGCCTGACCGTCGGGGCGATACCGAATCGTGCGGCTCACCCCAAGGATTCGGGGTGGCGATTTGAATACGGGAGTTGTGAGCCCGAGCGATCTAGCACTGCTAGACAACGACCTTGCTGCTTCTCCGAATTGGACTGACTGTGACTCCACCACGAAATTAGTATCGCGCTGGGGTGTGACAGTGCCGACCGACAGGCGGAATTCGGGGCCTGGCCCAGAGTTCCCGTGGGTGGTTAGCGCTTATTTTGCTGGTCACGTTGACGGGCGAGCGTGCGAGCCTGGCTCTTCCAGTTATCGCGTTCGATGCGACCGCTAAAGGTCCCGAGCTTCTCATCAATTCGTGCAATATCGGCCTTGGTGAACGCCGCTACCTGTTCAAAGGTGTAGATGTCTTGGCGGTTCAGTAAGCGCTCTAGCTTTGGGCCAACTCCGCTAATGAGTTTCAGGTCGTCGCGTCGACGAGCAGCGCCGCGACTCGGCCGCTTGGCCGTTGCTTTCTTTGCAGTCGCCTTCTTGGCTGCAGTCGCCTTCTTGGCTACAGGCGCTGCCTTCTCGGCGGCACGCTCGGCCTGGCGGGCTCGGGCTGTTGCCTCGCGAGCTGCCAACTTGGCGGCGGCCTCAGACTGGGAAAGCTTGGTACTGCGCTCAACCGCACGCTCCGCAGCACGAGCTTGAGATACCGCAGTCCGCTCCGCATCGGCGACTTGTTTCTGGGCCGCTTTGACCTGGTCAGCAGCCGCTTTCTCCGCTGCTTTGACTCGGCGACTTGCGGACTGTGAGGCTTGCTTTGCGACCTTGGCCTGCTCGACCGCCGCCGCTTCTGCTTCCCTCGCCTGGGCGGCGATGCCTTTGGCCGCCGTTGCCGCAGCTGCGTTCTTGTCTGCGGCCTTCTGAGTGTCTATCACGGAACGTTCGGCGGCCCGAATACGCTGAAGAGCGTCTTTCTCGACCTGTTCGGCCTGGGCTACCGCCGCGGCCTGAGCATCGACGGCGACGCGTCGAGCCTGGACGGCCTCGTTCAGCTCTTGCTGAGTCGCAGCCAATCGCTCAGTGGCCGACGCAAGGTCCGCGGCAATCTGCAGGCTCTCACCCGCGACCGACCGGGCATACTCGGCATCTTCCTCGGCCACTGCCTGGGCCTGTTGAGCCCGAGACACATTGAGGCGAGACGTAACAAGCGCAGATTCCGCTTCCTCAGCACGCAGGCGAGTAGAAGTGAGCTCACGTCGAACATCATCGAGATTGACGCGGATCGTTTGCAGCTCGACCTGCTGCTCGCGCAGCGAAGCGTTCTCTCGCTGCAACGCAGCCGCGCTCTCGGCATCGGCTCGCAAGCCAGTCACTTGAGCACGCAGCGCCGCCATACGGTCAAGATCGGTACGAGCCGCCGCGAGCTCTTGTCGCAGTGACTCGGCGTCGGCTGCTTCGTCGGCGCGGTCAGCCGCAAGCGCCTGGGCGGCTTCGACTTCGGCGCGGGCAGAAGCCGCCGATTGCTCGGCAACAGTCGCTCGTTCGATCGCGCCGTTGTACTCGGCCTTGAGCAGGCCAAGCTGCTCCTCAAGAGCTTGCACTTCTTGGTTAGCTGCCGCGGCAGCGCTGACTTCGTTGGCCCGCTCCGCATCGGCAACCTGTTGCTCAAATGCCGAAGCCCGACTTTGCGCCTCAGCGACCTGAGCTGCGAGTTCGGTCGCACGGCTCTGCGACTGCGCTATCTGCCCTTCGAGGTCAGCCGCACGGCTCTGGGACTGTGCAATCTGAGCCTCGAGATCCACGACTTGGGCCTGAGCGGCAACGGCCGCGACCTCTGCTTCGGAAGCCCGGCGCTCTGCATCGCTTACCTCCATAGCCGCACTCTGTGATGCACCCCTGGCAGTTTGGGAATCGGTCGCAGCTCTGTCTAACTGAGCCTGCACGGAACGAAACTCGGTCTCGAGCGCAGCGGCTCGCTGTTCAGCAGCTATCGCAGCATTCTGAGAACGTTCGAGGTCTGCTGTCATACGCTGGGCCTGGCTATCGGCCTCGATCAGCCGCGCTTCGAGCTCGTCGACGCGCTCTACAGCTTGTTGGGCGTCGAGCAGCTTCTGTTCTAGGTCAGGCACGCGAGCAGCGAGTTTGCGCAGCTCTGCCGCCTCGGCCTCGAGGTCCGCCAAACGGCTGGCATCGGCACGCAATGTGAGAACTTCGGATTGGAAGGCAGCGGCCGATTCCGTGGTGGCCTGGGCGCTGGCGAGTTCTTGTTCGAGCTCGTTGATGCGGCGCAGCAACTCGACCGGATCGGTTCCGGCGTCAATATTGGCGACCGTCTGGTCAAGCTTGACCGCTTCGGCCTGGACCGTCGTGAGTTCGACTTCGAGTTCGTCGATGCGACGCTGCGCTGCTGATGGGAGCTCTGTTTGTGGTGTTTGCCGCGCCCCGCCGAGTTCAGTTTCGATCTCGACCGCTCGGGCGTTGGTTGACTCGAGTCGGGCCCGAAAGCCCGCTGCTTCGCTGCGAGCGACCTCGAGTTCGTGCTGGTTCTCTGCAGCCAGGCGTCGGGCTGCGTCGAGCAGTTCTTCTTGTTCGACTGCGGAACGGCGAGCAGCTTCGAGTTCGGCCTCGATCTCGTGGACCCGCTCCGCATCTGCCTGCAAATCAGCCACGCGGCCTTGTAGCGCCGCCAGCTCGGCCGCCGATTCGGTGCGAGCGGTATCGAGTTCTCGCTCGAGCTGCACAAGCGAAGCGCCGCTGCCGTCGACCGGAGACGAAGCTTCGACTTGGACATCTCGTTCTGCTCGCAGTGAATGGAGTTGCGCTTCGAGGCCGGCCACACGCCCGGCTTCGACTTCCAGGTCAGCAAGCCGGCCCTCGACAACCGAAGTTTCGCCGAGTCGGCTCCGGAGCTGTCCGACCTCGGACTCAAGCTCGACAATACGAGCAGACGACGCCGACGTCATAGCGGCTTCGGCATCGGCATTTGCAAGAGTGAGTTCCTCGATTCGGGCTTCGAGATCGGAAACGCGGTTGGCCTCTTGTTGGGTCGCTGCCAATCGGGCAAGTAGGTCCTCGACCTCTTCTGATGTCTGGCCGCTCGACGGCTGTGCGACCTCGGCCGAGTAGGCAGCCGACCCCTCAACGGTGACATCTTCCAAGACGAGGTCGTCGCTGCCGAAGTCGACCTCGTAGGTCCCGCTGTCGATAACGGCTTGGACATCTGCACCATCGGGCAGGTCGACAAGTGCCGGGAGGGCGATATCGGGTGTAGCGAATTTGCCGACAACCGCGCCCGGCACGTCGATCTGTGGAATTTCGATCTGCGTCGTGTCGGTGCTCACATCGTCGCCAGAAGCCTCGAGTGTGTCCAACCGAACCGTTTGCGGAACGCCTGCGTCGAAACTGGCATCGGGTGTGATCACCGCTGTGGATGCAGCCGTGGCTTCGAGACCTCGGACCGAGGCCTCAAGTTCCGTTACTTGGCGAGTACGAGCGTCGAGGTCCGCCGTAAGTTGCATGCGTTCGTTGTCGAAGGACTTGCGGTCTGCGTCGGCCTGCTTGAGTTGTATCTGCGCGATTTCCCAATCGCTCCTGCTTATCTCGGCCCGGCCCCGGGTGAGTAGCCACATCAGCAACATGCCGAGGAGGAAAGCAATGATGATCCATCCCAGGATCTCTACGACGGTATACATGATCAGTTCCCCTCAACGACGAAGACAACCCGCCGGTTGTCGGCTCGTCCTTGCTCGGTGTTGTTATCGGCAATAGGAGCCGAAGCCCCATAGCCACGAGGCACCAGCAGGGCTGGATCCACGCCTCGATCAATCAAATAGTCTGCAACTGCCTCGGCGCGGCCTTGGCTTAGGAAAAAGTTTGCGTCGGGATCACCCACGTTGTCGGTGTGAACCTGGATCTCGACCGGACCGCCGGTCTGGCCCCGGAGTTGGGTTGCGACGTCGTCAAGAACTACCTCATCTCCAGCAGTGAGGCGAGCGAGTTCTGGAGCGAACGCGACCTGGGATACATCGAGGCCATCGACGACCTCGCCCAGCGTGAGCGCAGCTGGCTCCGGAGTCGACGCTGGTGTGGGCACCAGCTCTTCAGTGGGTGTGGGGGCGGCGCCCGGAACTTGTTCCTCGAGCACCGCATCGGCCGTTGCTCCGTCCAGTAACTCCACGGAACGCACGCCATCGATCGCACGTAGCTGTCCAAGCACACCCTCGCGGTCGAATGCCGCGTCGAGTTGCTCAGGGAGTTCGACACGCAGCGTGCGTCCGTCGGCGTTGACCGCTGCGTCGGGGATGGAAACGATTGCTCGGGCTTGACTCTCAAGGCTGGACTCGATGCCGTTGAGACCGGCGAATGGACCTGAGGTGTTGAGCACCAGAGCCAGCACACAAATCGTGATGAGCCCAGCAATGCACAAGAACACACCGAGGCGTCGAGGCGTACTCATGGGGCTCCTTCAGACGTTAAGGGCAGGGATCGTTTCGTGGCGAACCACTGGCTGGTCACGATGCCCAAGACTACTCCGCCTAGAGTCCGATAAGTGAGCGAAGTAACACCACGAGCGGTTCCGGCGCTGAACGAGGCACAAGAGCGGGTCGTTCAGGAGTTGGGAGCAACGACCCAGGACCGCCCCGTATTTCCCGATGGCCTTGCCGCTGGTCTGAGGGAGCGTCTCACCGAAGGCTTGCGGCCTATAGCCGACAGCCTCGAAGACGGCGACAACGTATTTGTCAACAAGTTCCTTCTCAGCCAGGTCTTGAGCTGCGAAGTCCGTCATTTGCACGAGTTCCACAAAGAGTTCGCATGGAGCGTTCCGACCGCGCGGGGCACGATCGCCCACAAAGCAATCGAGCTCTCGGTGCACTGGCGGACCGTGCCGATTGCAAACGAACTCGTCGACCAAGCCATTGCCACCTTGAGCAACGATGGTTCTTCGATCTCGGAGTACCTGACCCACCAGCCCGAAGTCGACCGGGCCCAACTTCGTAGCGACGCAGCCAACGCCACGCAGGCGTTCCTCGACGGCTTTCCGCCGTTGCGCGCGAAACCGCAATGGCGGCCAGCGGTCGAAGTACGAGGTCGCTACGAAATCCACAATGGAAAGCTCATCATGCAGGGCAAGATCGACCTCAGCCTGGGGGGCCCGGCCGGCGACCGCAGCGGCCGGGTCTTCATCGACCTCAAGACCGGCCGCCGGAGCCGCACCCACGTCGACGATCTGCGCTACTACGCACTGATCGAGACCGTTCGCTATGGCACTCCCCCACGATCGCTCGCAAGCTACTACCTCGACGAATCCCGTCTGAGCGTCGAAACAGTGACTCAAGACATTCTGTGGAGCGCCGCTGACCGCCTCATCGCCGGTGTCGAACGCCACCAAACGTTGCTGAGCGGCGACGACTCGCCTCTCTATCGCCCGAGTTTGGCTTGCCAGTGGTGCCCCGTCTTGGGGTCCTGCGAAACTGGTCGCGGTTTTCTGGCCGCAACGAACGAAGATGAGCTTAACTTCTTGACCTAGTCACGCGGGCGAGCCAAGCCAGGTAGGAACAAGATCGCGTTGGCGTATCTCCCACTCCTCGCTGGTGATAGCAAACCGGATGTGGTCTTCCCAGGTGCCGTTGATCTGGAGATATCGCTCGGCGATCCCCTCGGAGCGAACGTCGAGCTTCTCGACGACCCGGCGGCTCGCCGTATTGCGAGGAATGATCGAAATCTGCAGCCGATGCAAGTTCAATTCATCGAAGCCAAATTGCATAAGTGCAACCAGTGCTTCGGGGGTGTAGCCGTTGCCGGCGTGCCGGTGATCTACCCAGTAGCCCACGTACGCGTTCTGGTGTGCGCCCCGATGAATCGAGCTCAAGTTCATCTCACCGACGAAGTTGCCGTCGACGAATACCCCAAAACTGAAACCTGTGCCTGACTGGCGATCTCGCCTGCGAGCGTCGCACCGCACAAGAAATGCCGACCGGTCCCGAATCGGGTCGGGCGAATTCGCTGGCCGCAGCGGCTCCCACTTGAGCAGCCATCCCTCGTTCGCCAGACGAACTTCTTGCCACTGCGCAAAGTCTTCTTCGCGCAGGGGCCTCATCGTGATTCGTTTCCCAGTGAGCCATGGCGCTGGCTGCGGTGCGGGCGAACGCCGCCTCATTGCTGCACGCTTCTGGCTAACCCGTCCAGAATGTCTGACTCGCTGGCGACCAAGCTGTCGAGGTCGAAGTGACGCATAATGCGCACCAGAATGGCCATACCTCCAACGATCGTGTCAACTCGACCAGCCGGTAAGCCAGGGTTGAATGCCCGGTCTTCTCGGTTTTCGGTAGCGAGTGTGCGGAATACATCCTCGGCCGCTTCTCGGGTTAGCACGAAGTGGTGGATCTGATCACGGTCGTACTCGGGGATCCCAATCTCAACGGCCACGGCGGTAGCAATAGTGCCAGCTACGCCCACCACCGTCTTGGCGGTCCGGGCCTGGGGCAGCTCCCGATCGACATCGTCGAGCCACGCCCCAGCGTAGGTCACGCAGTTCGAGAGCTCCTCGGCCTTTGGCGGGTCGCTCTCTATGTATTTTTCGGTCAAACGAACCGAACCAATGTCTAAGGACACCGCAGCTTCAAACTCCGACCCGCCAAAGGAGAATTCTGTTGAGGCTCCGCCAATGTCGATCACCAAAAAGGGACCGTCGGCAGGATCGAGCTCACGAGTGGCACCCAGAAAGGTCATCTCTCCTTCGAGCTCTCCACTCAGCACCTCTGCTTGGGCACCAATAATTTCGGTTGCCCGAGCAATGAATTCAGCACCGTTCGACGCATCCCGAGCCGCCGCAGTGGCTGCCAAACGGACCCGCGCCGGACGGACACCATGCTCGTCGAGCACTTTGCGGTACCGGTCAAGAGCGCCATAGACCCGGGTGAGCGCGTCGGGTTGGAGTTGCCCAGTCCCATCCAGTCCTGCACCCAGCTTGGTGAGTTCCACGTGACGGACCCGGGACTGATCGCCCTGCATAATGAGCAGCCGGGTCGAATGTGACCCACAATCAATTGCTGCGTACGGCGCTTCGGTCATTGCTCTGAACCGGTCTGAGCGAGCTGCTCAGCTACCCAACGACCAACCGGGTCATTGCCGCCAGCCAGGAAGTATGCGTAGTGCGCGTGCAGGCATTTCACGCCGACCCGAGTGCCTCCTACGCCCGCGCTTGGGCGGTGCCCTTGGTAGTCATCAGGGATCAGCGAGTCTCGTTCGGCCCGATAGGCCTCGTGGGCGCCGATCAACTCCAAGGGATCCACTGCTGCCTCAGCTATCCCGACGGCACCCGAGGACTCGAGCCGACTCACAACCAGTCGGTCATGGGGCGACACGAGCCAGTACAGCGTTGGCATTGGTCTACCGGTTTGCAGAACCGGCGCGTTGCGAAGTACCCGAGGGGTGCCATCGTCGTGGCGCAGCGCAATTTCGAAAAATCCAAGAGGCTCTCGACCAAGTAAATCAGCGACCACGGCGCGATCAGAGTCGCTTACGGGCTCCCAGGTAGCTGGTCGAGGTACACCCAGGTGTTCGGGAGACGTAATTGTCAGCCCCGGCGAAACAGGCGGCGAAGTATGAGCAGCACTGCAGCAACACCGACAACCGGCAGCGCACGCTTGAATACCGGCGCACCAGCTGCATCGAGGAGGTCAACGGCTTCGACGTCGGGTGAATCAATTTTGCGCGGGCCATCGCTCGGGGCAGGATCAGTAGCCGCAGCAGATGCCGCAGGTGCTGCGGCTTCGGTTTCGGCGGCACCCGATGACTCTTCGGCGAGCAACTCTTGCAGATTCTCGGAGAATTGGCCCATGAGCTTGCCGCTCACATCGGCCATAACACCACGGCCGAACTGAGCGACCTTGCCGGTGATCGCAAGGTCGGTGTACACGTCGACTCGCGTGTTATTCGCGTCGATTTCATGCAGCGTGGCCGTGATAAGCGCACTGGCATTGCCGGCACCGCGGCTGTCGCGGCCGTCGCCCTTGATCACTACCTTGCCAGCGGCCTCGTCGCGCTCGATGACCGTTGCTTTGCCCTTGTATTGGGCGCTGACCGGTCCGACCTTGACCTTGACGTTGCCTTTGTACTCGTCGCCATTGATCTCTTCAAGCTGAGCACCGGGCAGGCACGGAGCGATGCGTTCGACATCATTCAGCACTCGCCATGCAGTGGCACGATCGGCCGCGACATCAAAGCTGTTGTTCAGGTCCATGAACCAAGTTCCCTTGTCAGTTGGTTGCGGCGTACTTGATCAAATTCGACAACCGTGTCGACATCTACCGCGCTTCCGGGGCAGGATACCTCAGCCACCAATTCAGGACGACTTCGCAGCAGTTGTCGAGCCCCCTCGTCGCCATCGAGTGGGAGCAGACCCCATACATCGGAGTGCAACCGCACCGGAGGTGTCGACTGTTTGTCGAACTTCGCGATCGCTATTGGACTGTCGCTGGCGGCAACAAGACGCCAGGCTTCGGGCGGCGCGAACGGTTGGTCGGCAAGCCCGACGACCATCGACTCATAGCCGGCCATAGCGGCATAGTGGACTGCGACCTGCAGAGATCGCGACTGGCCATCGGCCCAGTCGTGATTGTGCACGATCGAGACCGCATCGGGGACTAGCGCCGACACCGACACCGAACCCTCGATCACCAGCACCTCGACAAAGCCTGCGGCGAGTGCATGACTGGCAGCCCACCAAATCAGTGGCTTCTTGGCCAACTTCGATTCGAGTTTGTGCTCGGGAGCATTGAAACGGCTGCCTTGGCCTGCACCTAAGATCACCGCCAGAGTGTTCTCGTTTGGTCGAGGGGTTTCTTCGTCGACAGCTGGCTCGTCGGTCGTGTCGTCATACGCGTCGGTCACAGCCCGCCAGTGTGGCGCGAGATGAGCCAGGTACCTCGCGAATCCGCGTAGGGTGCTGATGTGGATGAACTCGTTGCCCCGACCGGTCTTGGCGTGAACATGATGCTGTGCGACGCCGCTCAAGCCGTTAACGGCAAATTGTTCATACTTGGCGGTGGCCTTTCGGTACTCGGTCCCAAGGCTCAGCCTTTGGCACTGGCCATCCATGTCACGGTGCCGTGGGATCGCGCCAACATTTCACACGAGTGGCGGCTCTCTCTCATCGACGAAGACGGTCGTCCAGTGACCATGGGCGAGAAGCCTGTCGCTGTCAACGGACGCTTCGAAGCAGGAAGGCCGGCTGGGTTACGAGCCGGCACACCGCTCGGTGTGCCGTTGGCCATCAACCTG
>Ga0209828_1001269_pt1 | contig 23112 bp, 19 predicted proteins | sample MaitaG_FD_187429 | JGI IMG/M metagenome (GOLD analysis project Ga0209828, IMG submission 187429) | Marine algal microbial communities from Maine, USA - Maine_Asex2 metaG (SPAdes) (version 2) | ecosystem: Host-associated > Algae > Red algae > Unclassified | place: Maine, USA | collected 2015-01-05
GGTGATCATCGGTGCGATGATAGGTACGGATGATTTGGGGCAGCTAATTCTTGGCGCTATATCCTCCAAAACAGGGGTTGGTGATGGTCTTGTGCTGGGTGTTTGTGTCGCGTTTATTGGGTTGGCGATTGATCAGGTTATACGGACGTGGGCTGATCAGCGGAAGAAGGCGTTGGGATTGGCTTAATTAGTAACATAATTGTACTTTTAGATATATAGCTAATGGTCGTGTTGACAGATGTGTAGCAGCGCAAGATACTGGGTATAAGTATTTGAGGAAGAAATCAGGAGACAAAATGAAAAAACTATCTATCGCGATAGCCACAGCGTTCACCGCTCTAGGCTTCGCTACAACAGCAACTGCCGCCGATAAAGTACTAGTGGCTTCACACTGGGCTGGCCCAAAACACACCATGGCAACTCACGTTTTCCCATGGATTGGTGAGCAGCTAAAAGAATGTTCTGGCGGAAGCTTGTCCGTAAAAATCGAAAATGGTCTAGCGCCACCACCAGCACAATACGACACCATTCGTGATGGCGTTGCTGATTTGGGTTGGATCGTACACGGTTACACGCCAGGTAAATTCAAGACTACTAAATTAGCTGAGCTACCAGGTGTTCCGGGTAATGCGGCGCAAATTTCTGCGGCTTTCCAGATGACGCATGAAAAGTATCTTGCTGCGGCCAAAGAAGCAAAAGGCGTACAGGTACTGGCTAACTTCGTGCACGGCCCAGGTATGCTGAACACAACGAAAGAAGTGCTTTCATATAAAGATATCAAAGGCATGAAGCTTCGTGTCGGTGGTGGTGTTGCTAATAAAGTAGGTAAGGCATTAGGTGCAGCAGGCGTTAATGTACCTGCCCCTGCAGTATACGAGACGATCGCTTCTGGCGTAGCTGAGGGTGTTTTCTTCCCAGCTGAAAGTCTGTACTCATTCAAAATTGCTGAGCTGACTAAGTACGCATTGTTGAATCCTGATGGCATGTACACCACTTCATTCGGTTTGATCATGAGCGATGAAAGCTACAACGGTCTGTCAACTGAGCACAAAGCCTGTGTTGAAAAGCTACGTGGCGTGGAAATGGCTAGAAGCATTGGTCAATTCTGGGATGATGCTGATTTAGTGGGTACTGAGGCCGCTCAAAAAGAGTTCGGTTTGACCATTAATATAGCGACTGATGAAGCTAGAGCGCACTATAAAGAAGCGACAGCGGACATCAAAGCAGAAGTATTGAAAGAAGTAGCTAGTCGTGATGTTGATGCAGACGCGGCACTTGAGTACATGTTATCTAACATCAAGTAAGGCAAATCGGAAAACTCTATAGGGCTAAAATTAATGAAGAGTTTTTTGGATAAAACAGAAAGGCTGGCAAGTTCTGCCAGCCTTTTTGCTGCGAACGTTGCAGCCATCATTTTACTCATACTGGTCGTTCTGACCTGTGTGGATGTTGTCGGACGTTATATCTTCACAATGCCGCTAACGGGCGCAGTTGAGCTAGTGCGGATTTGCATGGCAGGCATCATATTCTTCTCATTTCCGATCATGTTTTTGAAAGGCGATCACATCATTGTGGATCTTTTTGCCTTTCTGAAAAAAGGTTACCTCGGCTGGATGCTAGCGATTATCTTGCTGGTCATTTCAATTGGCGTGGCGGTAATGTTGGGCGATCGTGTTTATGATTACGCGATTCGCGCATTGGAAGACGGCGATACGACTGAATACCTAGAGATACCTCGCTACATTGTTGTTGGCTTTATCACACTGTCAATTTTTATTGCGGCATTTATGTCATTTTTGAGGCTGTTGTTTATGCTGCGAAAGCCGGGCGTGGTTGAAGATGAAGCTGGGGAGCCGTTGTGACAGTTGCATTAATAGGCTTTGCAGCGGTTCTGTTGCTCGCATTTATGCGCATGCCACTGGGTATTGCACTTGGTTTAGTCGGTGTTATTGGTTTTGGTGAGCTGTCGGGTTATCGCGCAGCGATGTCTAGCGCAAGTCGCTTGGTTATTGACGCAGGTCAGTCTTATGGCTTGTCAGTGGTGCCGCTATTTATTCTTATGGGGTTAATGGTTGAGCGCGGCGGGATGGCTAAGGAATTGTATCGAGCAGCCTTCTCATTTTTAGGACACCGCCGTGGTGGTTTGGCCATGTCTACGATCACAGCTTGTGGGTTGTTCTCAGCGATTTGTGGGTCGTCACTTGCTACAGCGGCAACCATGTCAAAAGTAGCGATGCCAGAGATGCGCCGTTACAAATATAGTGATGAGTTGGCAACGGCTTCTATCGCAGCGGGCGGCACTTTAGGTATTTTAATTCCACCTAGTGTCATACTCGTTATTTACGGATTAATCACCAATGCATCGGTGGGTAAGCTGTTTATTGCGGGGGTGTTACCGGGTCTGATTGGGGTGTTGTTCTACCTCATGGCTGTTATGTGGGTGGTTTCACGTAACCCAAGCGCAGGCCCCGCTGGCGAGAAGAGTAACTGGAAAGAACGATTGATTGCGTTACGCGATGTATGGACGACTCTAGGGCTGTTTATCTTTGTCATCGGAGGTATCTATGTTGGTGCGTTCACACCCACAGAAGCGGCCGGCATGGGGGCTGCGGGTGCCATAGCGATTGCTTGGTGGCGTGGCGCGTTGAGCTGGTCAGTTCTAATGGATGTGACCAGGGAAACTGCATTAACCACGGCTAAACTATTCATGGTTGTTTTCGGCGCGATGATTTTCTCAAACTTTGTGAATCGTGCAGGTTTGCCGGATGGCTTGCTAGATATTGTGAATAGCTTTGATGTTTCACCGCTGGGCGTGATTTTCATCATATTAGCGATCTATCTAGTACTGGGGTGTGTATTCGAATCGCTGTCGATGATTTTGCTTACAGTGCCTATCTTTGCGCCAGTTGTGGAAGCGTTGGGTTTTGACTTGGTTTGGTTCGGAATTTTAGTCGTTGTGGCGACTGAGATTAGCTTGATCACACCGCCAATAGGCTTAAATGTGTTCGTGCTGAAAGGGGTTCTCAAGGACGTGCCTGTTAGTACGATTTTTAAAGGGGTGACGCCGTTTTGGATAGCGGATATTTTCCGCTTATTGTTGCTGACGCTGATTCCTTGGATTGCTTTGTTTTTACCGTCGCTGATGTAGCGTTAGGCATTTCCCTGTATCGGTTTATTTAATTAACGTATAGCAAGGCACATAGGTCGTCGCTTCGATCTTCATCCGCTTCTGATCAACGAATGATTGCAGCATCTTATCCATGCGCTTCATGATCTCAGCGTCACCACTGATCTCAAAGTTGCCATGTTCCTTAATCGCTTTCAAGCCTTCTTCTTTGACATTACCCGCGACGATGCCAGAGAACATACGACGTAACGCCGCTGCCAGTTTATGACTTTCCTGATCCGTATGTAGGTTGAGATTACGCATATTTTCGTGTGTAGGCTCAAATGGCTGCTGGAAGTCACGATCGATCTTCAGCATCCAGTTAAAGTAATACGCATCGCTATTCGCTTTGCGGAACTCACGAACTTCCTGCATGCCTTCAGACATCAACACTGCAACACGCTGTGGATCATCAACTACAATCTCATAAAGCGACTGAGCTTTAGGGCCAAGCGTTGCACCAATAAACTCATCGATTTGTGTGAAGTAATCTTTGGACGTGGCCGGTGCAGAAAATATCAGCGGGAATGGCGTATCAGCATTTTCAGGATGCAGTAAAATTCCCAAAATATAAAGAATCTCTTCAGCAGTACCCACACCGCCTGGAAACACCACGATACCATGACCGGTGCGCACAAATGCCTCTAAACGCTTCTCGATGTCCGGCATAATTACCAGCTCGTTCACGATTGGGTTGGGAGATTCCGCTGCGATAATGCCAGGCTCGGTGATGCCAAGATACTGCCCGCTTTTATTGCGCTGTTTTGCATGGCTTAGAGTGGCTCCTTTCATTGGTCCTTTCATGGCACCCGGGCCACAGCCCGTACAAATATCCATGCCGCGAAGGCCAAGCTCATAACCCACCGACTTTGTGTAGTCATACTCAAGGCGTGAGATGGAGTGGCCACCCCAGCAGACGATCAGTTGTGGGCCTTTTTTGGGGTGCAAGACTTCCGCGTTACGCATGATGTGGAACACAGCATCCGTCGTCATTTCACTATCAGACAGGTCAAATTTTGGATTGTCTAAAATCGCGTCGTTGATATACACAACATCGCGTAGAACTGAGAACAGCTGTTCGTTAATTCCTTGGATCATTTTGCCGTCGACAAAAGCTGAAGACGGCGCATTTTTCAACTCTAGCTTGATCCCGCGTTCCTGAGAGACGACTTTGACGTTAAATTTTGCGAAGCGGGTCAATACTTCGTGAGTGTCATCGGATTGATCGCCTGAGTTCAGTACCGCCAACGAGCAGTTGCGATACAAACGATAAGCGCTGCCTCGACTATCATCTAGCAGGCGGTTAACTTCCATTTTTGACAATACACCGAGGTGCTTGATGGGTGAAACTCGTGCGTCTACGACGTCATGACTCATGCGCGTACTTTCCTTTTTTTAGTATGTTTTTTTAGCGTTATAGCCCAACACTATTACGAAACGATGGATGTTTCAGATGTTTTGGATATAAGGCGATTGACGCGTATTTTATGCCAATTTTATGTGTAATTCTATCAAATGCCGTTGCTGCACTCATGAGGTTATTACACCTAAGAACACATTATAACACTTTGCCGTTTTTTACCGGGATTGTTATGATCAGGCTCTATCTCAGATGGTCTTTCACTTGAAATTATTCTCTCCAAAGCAGCGACTTCCGTTCGTTGAATTTATCGCGTTGATGGCCCTAACTACATCGTTAGTTGCTCTGACTGTTGATGGTATGCTGCCTGCACTGCCGGAAATTGGTAGGGACTTAGGAGTAACTGACCCTAGCTCACCGCAGCTCGTGATATCGATGGTATTCCTGGGAATGGGGTTTGGCCAGCTGATATTTGGCCCACTGTCTGACAGCATTGGCCGAAAACCTTCGCTCTACATCGGTATGCTCGTATTCATTATCGGTTGTTTGATGTGCATTTTCGCGACTAGTTTTGAGATGATGATTGCTGGACGAATCACCCAAGGCATCGGTGCCTCTGGCCCGAGAATTATTCCCATGGCGCTGATTCGTGATGAGTACGAAGGGCGCGGCATGGCCAGAATCATGTCCTTGATTATGATGGTGTTTATTCTGGTGCCGATGTTAGCGCCATTGTTGGGGCAAGTTGTCATTTATTATGCTGACTGGCGTGCAATTTTTACCTGTTTTCTGGTACTAGCCGTGGTATTACTGATCTGGTTTGCCTGCCGACAACCAGAAACACTCGCCCCTGAAAGGCGCAAGCCGCTCAAGGTAAAAACCATTGTTGATGGCTTCAGGGAGGTGCTTAAAAATCGCATCACACTAGGCTATACAGCGTGCATGGGTATGATCTCTGGCCCCTTTATTGCCTACCTCGCTACGGCTCAGCCAATTCTTCAAGACCAGTATGCACTAGGACTCAATTTCCCCGCTTATTTTGCGGTGCTGTCTTTGTCGATTGGTATTGCGTCTTATCTTAATTCTCGGCTGGTGATTAAATGGGGAATGCGATTACTGTCTTTTTGGTCGTTGATTTCCATTATTAGTGTTTCTGTGGTTTTTGCGTTGTTTTTATACGTTACCCGGTCCGAACCATCGTTGTGGCTCTTTATGGGTTATATGGTGGTGATTCTATTCTTCAATGGGGTTCTATTTGGCAATGTGACCAGTATGGCGATGGAACCGATGGGGCACATTGCTGGAGTTGGAGCGGCGGTAGTTGGATCGTTGTCTACGTTTATTTCAGTGCCGTTTGGGGTGTTGGTAGGGCAGAGTTATGCAGGGTCAGTGATGCCTTTAGTGCTTGGTTTTGCGGGATGTTGTGCGATGGCGCTATGGTTTATGCAATGGGCTGAAGGGTCGTAACGAGTGTGGAAACTCAACTCACTCACCCAACTGCGTTGGAATGATTCGTTGAATTAAGTTTCCACACTAGTTACTTGGTCGGTGCGATGTTTAAGCATTGGTCTTGTTCAATGCGAGTGATAGACTCGAAATCTAACGGTACTTCAAATAGGATATGCGATGAGTGTTAATTACATACAGTCTGAAAAAGGCGAGCGCACCCAGCTCAATGTCACACCCGAAACCGCAGGCTGGAAATACCTAAGCTTTGCCGTACAGGATCACAGTGACGGTGCATCGTTTCAGGATCAGCGTGACAATCAAGAAACTGCCATCGTGCCGATTAGCGGCTCAGGTACTTTTGAGGTTGCAGGTACTCCTTACAAGTTAGCGCGCACTAGCGTGTTTAGCGAAATGCCGCAGGTGTTATATGTGCATCCTGGTGAAGCAATCAACTTATTAGAAGGTGGCGATTTGACGTTTGCGATTGGCTCTGCACCTGCTGAGGGCGTTTACCCAACACGCTTACACGAGCCGCAGGAAATGCGCTCAGAAATTCGCGGTGGAGGTGCAGCCTTTCGACAGGTAAACCATATTCTTGCGGCCCCAATGCCCGCTGAAAGACTGATTTTATTTGAAGTATATGTCCCGCGCGGTAGCTGGTCTGGCTGGGCACCTCATTGCCATGACGGAGAAGATGGTTCGCCGTATTTGGAGGAAACTTACTACTTCAAGCTACAACCCGAAAATGGTTTCTGGATGCACCGTAATTGGCGTGACGGCGAATTTAATGACGTGATGTCAGGGCATGATGGCGATTGCGCGATGGTGCCTAAGGGCTATCATTCCAGTGTTTGCTGCCCAGGTTCGCATATGTTTTTCCTCAACTTCCTTGCAGGGGACTTGAAGCATGAAGCACGTTCAACGCCGCCTTGTTTTCATAGCGACTTTACGTGGATTGAGGATGATTGGGAGGCGGGGGCTTGGGAGTTGCCGATTGTTAAGAAGCCGAAATAGGCGTTTTCTAGGTTGATTAGAATAGACCAGTCACAATCGGATTTGACATCAACGTTTATAACTGATTATCAGGAATCAGATAGGCAGGGCTTGCTCTGCCTTAATAAATTTATGCATTTGCTTATATGAATAAATCTCAAATCAGTTACATCTTTAGTTTTTTTGCTTTGTTTGCGTTCATTTTCATATGGGACGAAATGTTTTTATTTACAAAAAACTACGTGTCCACCCCGAATTCGGCACACTTATTAACTATTTTTTCTCTTGCTCCTGTAATCTTTTTAACTCCCTTAAATGATCGTTTATTTAAAAAAGTGTTTACTGTTATTTTGCTAGTGCCAGCACTTGTTATAGTTTTAAAAAACTTATTCAGTGATCAGTTCCTATCAGCAACAATAGTGAATTTAACTTGGGTAGTTATTTTATATACATTGCCTATTTCAATACTATTAGGCTTAACAAAATATTTTTATTATAAAATTGGGCAAAAATAGGACTTGCCTCCAATGCTAAAAAATATGAAAGCTACTGTAATGGCGTTTCTTGCATACTCAGAAACAAACCAGTTTCAAATTGTATCAATAGAAAGCGCGTAGAAATAGCTTGCAGCTCGACAACTTATAAATTGCGACTGAAGCGGCGCTATTTAGAAGGAGAAGCGAAATAGGCTTCTTTAAAATGCTTCCGACACAGCGAGACATACCGATCATTCCCACCAATCTCTACCTGCATACCTTCCTGAATCGCATTACCTTCTTCGTCGACACGCACCACCATATTGGCTTTACTGCCGCAGTGACAGATGGTTTTTAGTTCCTGAAGCTCATTAGCCCAAGCCAGCAGCCACTGACTGCCGGGAAACAACTGTCCCTGAAAATCCGTTCGAATGCCGTAGCAAAGCACGGGTATCTTCACCTGGTCGCACACTTCGCTCAACTGCCAAACTTGCTCTTTGCTGAGGAACTGTGCTTCGTCTACTAGTACGCAATGAATAGGGGTTTTAGCGTGATATTTTTTGACCCTTTCAAGCAGGTTGTCGCCTTCTTTAAATAGCTCTGCTTCTTGTGATAAGCCGATACGGGAGGTGACGGTGCCTTGCGAATAGCGGTCGTCAAAAGCGGCGGTGAGTAACATCGTGTCCATACCCCGTTCGCGATAGTTGAAGCTAGATTGCAGCAGGGTGGTGGACTTTCCTGCGTTCATTGTGGAGTAGTAGAAGTAGAGTTTGGCCATGATGAGTCAGTAGTGATTTTCCTAAATAACTGGTGCTTTAATAGGTCTGGCATTATTGCATAAAACAGCTGAAAAGCATTTGCATCTATGCAAAACTAACAACGTGTATAGGCAAAAGGAGAGCGTGATGCAGGCCGTCCAAAGAAGACAATCAAAATCAAATCTGTCGGTTACGTCACGTGATGCAATCTCTATGTTTGGTAACCATGAGCTATCGCTAGCTGCTGCCGCCAAAGTCGCTGGGCAGTCTTTGCCTGAGATGCTGACTATAGTCTCTGAAATGGGCATTCCAGTTGTAGATTATTCTAAAGAAGGCGCAGATGCTGAAGCGGCGACGTTAGAGAAGCTTTTAGGTGATAGTCGTGAGTGCAGAGCATAATGAAATCGGCTGCACTCGAGTCTGTAACTAAACGACAGCACGGCCTTGATCTTATATGGAGCGACGGCAAGCGTTCCCATTTTCATTACCTCTGGTTACGGGATAATTGCCCGACAACGCTGCACCCAGATACTCAGGAGCGCGTGTTTGATCAGCTCAGTGTGACAGTAGACCTTCATCCTGCCGAGTTAGTTGTTGATAATGATCAGCTTATAATCATTTGGTCAGAGCAAGCGCATCGCAGCGAGTTTAGTGGACAGTGGCTTCGCGAACATGCTTATTCAGGCGATCTAACACCAGATAGTCGTCCTTCTACCAAAAGCTGGGACAACACTTTTTTAGACGTTATCGCTAGCGCTGATTATGATGATCTCATGCAAGACGATGCGGCTTTATTTGAATGGATGAAGCTGCTGGATCAGGACGGTTTGATTCTTGTAAAGAATATGCCGTCAACGCCGGAAGCATTGGATAATGTGGCGAACCAAGTGGATTATCAGCGGCAGACTAATTTTGGTGTGACCTTTGAAGTTAAGTCTGAGCCTAAGCCAATTAATCTTGCGTATACATCCTTAGCGCTTCCGCTCCACACCGATTTATCAAATTTTGAAACACCACCGGGTTATCAGTTCTTGCACTGCCTAGCGAATGACAGCGAGGGTGGTGAGTCAATTTTTGCAGATGGTTTAAAGGTTCTGGAAGATATGCGTAGCGAGGTGCCTGCACATTTTGAACTGCTGGCGAAACACGCCATACCTTTTCGTTTCCATGATGACGAGCATGATATCCGACATCATCATCCGGTGATTAATCTGGATCACAATGGCAATATCATTGAGCTTAAATACAACGCGCATTTGGCCAGTATTTTCGATCTACCCGAGCCCATCATGCACGACTATTATATTGCTTATCGTGACCTGATGGGGCGTTTGAGGTCAGCTAAGTATCGGATTAACTTCAGGCTCTCTGAAGGTACTATGGCCGTATTTGATAATCGTCGGGTGCTGCATGGACGAGAGGCATTTGCGGCAACTGGCAGGCGTCATCTTCGAGGTTGTTATGTTGACCGTACTGAGTTTCAGAGTCGATTACGTATTTTAGAGCAGCACTTGAATAATTGCACAGCGAGTCTTACATGAGCCAAATTTACGCTAACGATCACGTCTATATTAAAGTTCAAGATAGCGAAATTCCGTGGTTGAAAATCTATTCTCAAGCTAGTTGCAAAGAATTTACTGAGTGTGATGCAACAACCAAGCAACAGATTTGGCAGTTGCTCGACTTAATCGAAGTGGAAATGCTCCGTTACTTTCAACCTGAAAAAATCAATATCGCCTCCTTTGGTAACTATAAGCCGCAGGTGCATTGGCACATTATGGCGCGTTATGAAGACGATAGTTTTTACCCTGAGCCGATGTGGGGCGCAAAGCAGCGAGAGGCTCGCCTAGCGTTGCCGCCAATGAATGACTTTGTCGACCGATTGGTAAAAGTTATTCAAGAGAAGCTCTAGGGCCGGATTAAGCACCGTTGAATGTAACGTTTAGTTTCCAGACCCTGAACTGTCGCTTCGGGACCTTATGATAATAACCATTAAGGGCATTTAGCCAATTTAACAACGGCTGTGCTGTTAGTATTAAAAGCGGCAGTTGCCGGTTTCATTGCCGCTGTTCTGACACTAACTATGCCGCCTTGGATTTCTGATCCTGCCACTCGAATCATCCCTAGTGCGCTAACAGGCAACGTGTCATCCACATCAATAGTAAAGCTCACGCGCTCGCTAGGCTCCAATGACGCGATTAGCAACGATAAGCCTGAGTCGCCATCTTTCACCGCCTTGCCCGAAGCGAGTGTTAGCTTTCCCTCTGTGACTTCAAACGGCTGAAATACTTCGACGCCAGCGCCCTCTGCGGTAATATCAAAAATTAACTTACCTCGGCTTTTTGACAGGTCAAGGTCAACGGTCATATTCTTGATCGAGCACTTGCCTTGATTGCTGATGGTAAAGCGGTCCTTAGGTGCTCCCTCGGAAAAACGTACTTCGATATCTGCTTGGGCGGTGGCGGAGAAAAATAGGGCTAAAGCGCAAGCGTAGGATAGTATTTTTGTTGTCATGGGGATCGATGCCTTTATCAGATAAGAAGGTGGGACATACCGGAACTTTAAACGCTTTATGAAAATTATACTAATGCACTGACACATATAAGGTATTGAGTATGATTGTTGTGAGTTTCAGCAGTGGCATCACCCTTGACCATAGTAGCTAGTGGGTTGTCTTGATTGTGCGCGATACGTCCGGGCTGGCGTTCTTGTTGAGTTTATTCCGGACAGGGTAAACCCAGTGCCAGCCACTGTTCAAACATAGCCACAGTTTCCTTCGCTGAAAACGGTGCAGGTTCGCGTCCAGGACCAGGTGCCCAGCCCCAAGCGACCAGCGGGTCATGACCAATATGATCGGCAAATGCTGCTATATCTTTTCCACCCGTTTTAGCAGGGTCTTTAACAATTGCGCAAAGCTCACTTGAAGACTTACCCCACCAAACCATTTCCGCTGGCGCTAGCATCCAAACTTCTGCACCCGGTGGGCCGTGAGGCACATCCGAATTCGTTTTAGCATGACAAGTTGAGCACATTTGCTGCCCAGGTATTCCCATGCGTGTGGCTGTGGCGTGCACATTCATGCCATGCACTTGTGGCTTGCCATAGCTCTTACCAGACCAGCGTGGCTGATCATCGGCAACGTGACAGTTTACGCAGCGAGGGTGTGATAACACTTGGTAGATTTTCCCCCAAACCTCAGTGCCTTTAGCTTTGTCTGCGTCGTTCTTTGGTGCAGTGGCGGTTTGATCGACTGTCGCAACGGCAGGCGTTGCTTTCGTTACTGAGGGTTTTAACTCAGCGGGTGTTATTTCCACAGGTGCTACTTGAGCCAATACCATTTCAGTATTCGCTGTGACCAATGAGCTTGCTAACGAAAGAAATCCCAATGTCGCTACCACTAGCAATGATGCTTTAATTTTCATAATGGGCCTCTTTAAATGAAGTCGACGTGTTTGTTCATCGGTAACTCACGAATCCGTTTACCGGTCAGTGCAAAAATCGCATTCGCAAGCGCGGGGATTGAAGGCGGTGTTCCAGGTTCCCCAACGCCGGTAATGCGCGGATTATTTTCCAAAATGGCCACTTCAATTTCAGGGGTTTCATGAATACGCATTGCGGGATAGTCGTGATAGTTTGATTGAACAACCTCGCCATTTTCAAAGGTAATCTCACCCGTCATGGCCGAAGTTAACCCGTAAATAATACTGGATTGAACCTGAGCTTCAATGTTGCGTGGGTCGATTGCTGTACCCACATCAATAGCGCAGTAAACCTTATCAATTTTAATGCCGCGATCCGTTATACTGACATCGATAATTTGAGCGGTATGAGCACCAAAAGATAAGGTGTAAGCAAAACCACGCCCGACGCCATTCGCGCCTTTACCGCCAGACCACTTAGCCATCTCTGCTACTTTCTCAACCACTTTATTGCCGGTTGGCGCTAAGTCGCCGAACATTTCCAAACGCATTGCGATAGGATCAAGCGCTTTACTGGCAGCCAGTTCATCCATGAAGCTTTCGTGGACAAAGCCATTGTAAGACGCACCAACCGAACGCCAAAATCCAACAGGGATATCCAGCTCTGGGGTATAGGTTCTGACGCGCATGTTTTCAATGTCATCAGGTTGACCTGTGGTACCTTCAGCGATCAGTGGATCTGCCCCCATTGCTGGCATCGTAGAACGTTTTGACATCGATAAAAAGATTGAAGGGCTAGCAATCTGCGCATCCAGTGCTTCCGGTTTTTTTGCACCCATCACCCCTTTAAAGCGGGCAATAGCGGCAGGGCGATAGAAGTCATGACGCATATCTTCTTCGCGAGACCAAGTGACTTTGACTGGCTTGCCGTTTGTTTGCTTAGCAATTTTATAAGCACTGACAGCAAAGTCGGTTTCAGAGCGTCGTCCAAAGCCACCGCCTAGCAGTGTCGTATGAATATGGACGTTGTCTTCTGTCAGAGATTCGTCTAACTTCATGATTGCATCACGAAAACCAGTCGGTGTTTGAGAACCCGTCCAAATATCAACTCGGCCATCTTTAACCTGTGCAACCGCCGTCATCGGCTCCATTGTGGAATGGGCAAGATGCGGCACGCGATACTCCGCTTCGACTAGATCGCCACCGGCATCTGCAAAGACTAATTCGACATCGCCTTTTTCATCAAAGGTGCCATTAGGCTCTGTTTTGAAGCTGTCTTCATAAGCTTTGAAAATACCTGCGGTGTCTTCAGGGTAAGATGCTTTGTCCCATTCTACTTCGATCGCGTCAGCGGCTTTGAACGCACGCCAAGTGTTGTTCGCGATAATGGCAAAGCCGTTGTTATCCAGTTGGATGATCTTATCAACACCCGACATGGCTTCAGCTTTGCTGGTATCAGAAGACTTAATATCTGCACCAAAACGCGGGCTCATTTTTACCGTGGCGTGCAGCATATCAGCCTGTTTCACATCAATAGCAAACTCAGCCGTTCCATTGGTTTTCGCTGGAATATCAGTACGCGGCATGGACTTGCCAAGATAGCGCCACTGCGAAGGATCACGCAGCGGTGGCTCAGCGGGTGCTTCAATCGCTGCCGCTTTGACAGCAAGCGCAGTGTAAGCAAGTTTTTCACCGTTAGCAGGATTAATCACATGGCCATCGTCGGTTTTCAGGGTAGACGCTTTAACGTCCCACTCTTTGGCAGCAGCAAGCGTTAGCGACAATCTCGCACTCGCACCTGCACTACGCATTTTGACAAACCCATCCGGTGTCGACATTGAACCACCGGTGAGCTGCATTCCCATAAATTTAGCTGGGATGTGTGTCAGGTCACGAATGGTATTCGCCTTGGTGCTGTGGTCATACATGTGACCGGCCATCGCTTCCATCATGATGCCAACGTAGTAACTGTTACTCGCTGGGCCGTGCTCGGTTTTGATGGTTTTCCAATCCAAATCTAGCTCTTCGGCGACCAACATCGCTAGCGTGCTGTGGATACCTTGACCCATTTCAGCGCGCGGCGTAATCACCGTTACACCGTTCTGGTCAATCTTGAGATAAGGGTTAAGGCTGGCAAAGTCTGGCTTGGCAGCGTCGTCACTACCCAATAGTGGGTTTGGTACGGCCTGTTTGTATTTGTATGTACCAAAAACCACACCACCAACAACGGCAACAGAGGCCACCATAAATGTTCTACGAGTAATTTTTCCTAAGGTGCTCATCTTCTAAGCCTCCTTCATTGATTTGGCAGCAGCATGAATGGCAGCGCGTATTCTGGGGTAAGCACCGCAGCGGCAGATATTCCCTGCCATTGCACGATCAATATCTTCGTCAGTAGGGCTAGGGTTAGCACTCAGCAATGCGGTGGCAGACATGATTTGTCCAGACTGACAGTAACCACACTGGGGTGTTTGATGCTCTATCCACGCCTCCTGAACCTTAGTCATCACGTCAGGAGAACCTAGGCCTTCAATGGTGGTTATCTTGCCTTTGATTTGTCCTACAGGATGTGAGCAAGAGCGAATCGGTTGGCCGTCTACATGCACCGTGCACGCGCCGCACTGAGCGATACCGCAACCAAATTTAGTGCCGGTTAAACCGACTTCGTCGCGTAGCACCCACAGTAGAGGCATTTCAGCTTCTACTTCTATGTCGTGATCGTTACCATTGATATTGAGCTTCATCTGAGAGTTCCCTGTGTCTTGAATGGCAGACTGTAATGAGTTTTTTGAGGCTTAACAGATTAGATCTATTGCTTAGTTCATCGAGTTGTTAGCCTACTTGTTCTGTAGTTTAGCTTCTATAGAGGAGGGGGTAACTAGCATATTTCGCCAAGATAGAAATTAACTTGCATACCATGATAACTACTTGATCAGTATAAAAGCTTGAAAAAGCTAACCCTCAAAAACTTTGTAAAATTATCTACTACAATAAGTGGTGACAGGTACTAATTGCAAAAAATATCCCAAAGGACTCTTAGCTAATGATCATATTTCATCTTATTAATAAGGAAATTGACTATGAGTATTGAATTTGTTCCTGAAAAGTATTTGCCACCAAAAATCCGCCTTTATGTCGAAAACACACATTACGCACAGGTGGGGTTGAATGCGGGGTTTGATAAAATCTTTGATGACCCTTCCTTCCTTGATGATCCAACAGGGCATGTCGCTCTTTTTTCAGATCATAGCGTAGTACATGTACGAGATATTGCACTTCAGACGCTAAAGGTTCTTGATGTTGTGCATGGACTCCTAATCCCCGAGAGGGATAGCTCTCGCCTTGAGTTTATGCGTGCTTATGGCTCTATGATTACCTATCTACATGATATTGGAATGACTGACTTTACTGCCTTTGGGAGGGCAATTCACCCTGAATATGCGGCACAAGCCGTGTTCCGGGAACAGTATGATGAAGTTATAGAGCTCTTATTGAATGAAAATTGCGGGAACATGACGTCGCGAATAGTAGATTTAGCCTATAAAGGATTATTACCTACTGATCCGAGGCAGACGCTAAGAGAGCTCTTTTCGTTATCCTTTGGTCATAGTAAAAGTAAAGTTCCAATCGATATTCTTAATCAGCCAAAGAAATTAAAAGACCTCGCCCAACAAAATGTAAAAACAGAATTAAACAAACTGTATTATGAGCAACAGATAGATAAATTAACTGCAAAATTCGAGAGTGAAGATACTAGTAATGCTTCTTTCCTCCAGCAGAAAATAGCTGGGTTTCAAGAAGAGCTAAAACAATTAAAAGACACTGAGGCTCAAAACCCAGATGTGAAACGCCTTTACAAAGATTTTGACCAAGAGTCTTTTGCATGGTTGCTAGATGCTCACCCGGAAGTTCAGATATTGGTCGATGATGTCATCGACACCATTCGTGTTTTACGCTGTGCTGATGCATTTAGGCAAAGAGGAACAGCATTGAAAACTTCAGCAGGTTTTCAAATTTTTGTTGATCGTAAAACAGCTAACTGCGTGCATGCAATTTCTGATAATAGCTCTGGCAGAATGTTCTTGCTTGAAACCGATGATCTGATATCCAGTGGTGAAGCAAACATTGCCAGCACTGAGCTATCCGAGAAAGGTGATCTTAGAGTGTCTTTTGAAAGGGGAGACTTTATGTCGGAGTCAGCAGTCAAGTACGCCGTTGAGGCTGCTGCTTATGTGATTAATGATATTCAAGCAGACGTAATCACATCATTTGTTCGTAACAAGATCGATACTCGTTTAAAGCCTGCTGCCAGCATGATGATTTTAATTGATGAGACAGAAGATAATCCTGATTTTTCTTATTTAGTAGCCGAAGCGCTTGAAAAAAGATATCCAGCGTTATCAGGTCGATGCCAAGTGATCATATCGACGAAAAATGCGACTGAAACTGAGCGAAATATCTACTATGCCGGCACTAAGTTGAATTGGTTTCAGCAAGAAAAAGACCAGCTGCTTAGAAATCTTGCGGAAACAGGGCACCCCACTGACCAGATAGACATTAACGAAGCACTGAACCACGTGCGTGATATTACATTGCAGTCTGGGAGTGTTTTGATAGAGGCAGACTCCCCACCAGCATTTGTTTACATCCCTATGGGTAATGGCCTGCAAGGTACCCCGCTGGGAGGATATGCATCCTTTGTAGTAGAACCTTGGGTTCCTTTGGGAAGTACTGGGGCGATTCGCGATGCACCACGGAATGCTACGATTGTGGCTCACGAAGATATACGGTTAATCATGATTCCAAAATCGATATATTTGAAATATTGGCATCATACTTATTCTGTATCCGAATTCAGATCTGCTTTGAAAAAAATTTATGGCAATTGAATACGTAACTCCTGTAACTGCTTAGATGAGCAGTTACGATTAAGTTATCTTTATTCGATTTGCTTATTTGGCTCACTCTCTCTTCATGTATTGGGCCGCCTCACGTAGCACTTGAAATCTATCCTTTTTCGTAACTGACTCTGCCTGCAAAATCGCTGAACTCATTTGTTTATATGCTAAATCAAACTGCTCACGTAACTTTTCCCAGCTTAGTGCTCCCATGTCAGGCAGCATCTTCGATTCAAGAAAAATATCATTTTTCTGGTCTATTTCGGCATAACGCAGTTCCGCATTGGTCACCATCGTTTTGGCTAGAATAGTAAAAATAGTGGGGTAGTCTTTGCGAGGGTTACGTTTTGGAAACATTATTTGCTTCAGGAGTGCCCATCCTCTAGGTATTTTTTCATAGGAGGAGTTAACTTTCCAAGTACTTGGGGGAGCGAAGTCCATGACCATATTCGGGCCAGGCTTCATGGCACGTAGGATCTCAATGGGTACGTTATCCATTAACGCACCATCAATTAACACCTCTCCGTCTTGAGTTATAAAGGGTGGCAAAATGCCGGGTAGTGAACATGATGAGCGGAGAGCTTGCCATAATGGTCCTTTTCGAATGATATGAAGCTTATTTCGGGAGAGATTGGTTGCAACAGCAAAATAATTAATTGGCATATCTTCAATATCTATATTTTCAGTTCCCTCTTTCAATTCGTGATCGCAGTTTTTGTGATCTACAAATGAATAGAAAGGAATGGAATATTTGCCCAATGCTTTTTTGTTTAAAAATACCTCCTCTACCTTCTTTAGAGCTTCATCGGGAGTGTGTCCCAATGCATGGTAAGCAGACATTATCGAACCAATACTGGTGCCGCCGATCATGTCGAATACATAACCTTGTTCCTGAAGTGCTTTGATCATGCCTAGATGCGCTGAGCCAAAAGCACCACCACCGCTGAGAACCAAGCCAATTGCTTTTCCGGCAATAAAGCGCTGGAGTCTTTCAAAATCTAACTTATGATTCAGCGCTACATGGTGGTGTAGATGAGCTTGACGTGCAGATAGTAGTTTTGAAGTGCCGGTAATTTTAACGGTGATGTCTTTTCGAAGGATCACAAGGTCAACATTGTTGAGCAAAGAGGCCTCATAGACCGTTTTCTCAAGCGCTGAGACGGAAGCAGAGTTATTCAGCGTCGTGTCTAAAATCAGGAATGATTTGTCGGCGTGTTCAGCCATCGCTAAAGTGACCTCAGACTGTTCAGGCGAACCGGAAGCGATCAGTATTAACTGGCAGGATTGCTCTTCATTGCTTTCTATCCATTCCGTCAGTTGCCCTGTGTTGTGTAGTTCACTGGCGTAAAGAATCTTCCAACACGCACTGATTTTATTTTTTATGCTGAGTAATTGTTTAATGAAATCATCTGATATTGCGGATTCCCCTGCTGGAAGCAATGCTATTACATTACTGGCTTTCGGTTCCAATGCTGCAGAGGTAGTGTTATTGCTGATGACACGGCGCGCAAGTACTCTAATAATGGATTGAGTTAGTTCAGGAATGTCTCTTATCAGGCTGTTGTACGCCTGCTGATCCAACTGTAGTAATTTACAATTCCGTGAGGCAACCACAGTCGCTGTTCGGTATTCTCCGGTTAAAAAGGCAATTTCTCCGACGGGTTCGCCCGGTGATATTTCTGCGATGGGCTTTTTCCCTGCATAAACGATTAGCCTACCTTGTAGCAGGAAAAATAAGGCATTAGCTTCTTCGCCTTCTTTAATTAATGTTTGTCCTGCTTTTATTGATAAGTGAGTTGTTTTTGAAATAATCCGCTGTTGATGATCGGAGGTGAGCGTGGAAAAAATGGAAATACTACTAAGGGATTGAGGTTTTATTATGTTTTTGTCTGACATAAGCATAGATTCCTTTTCCATAAAAACTGTTCAGTGGTGGTTGAGAGCTCATTTGCTGGTATGCGTATAGACGCCATCCCAATCAGGCGGTGATTGGAAATCTGATGACCCCATACGTTTGAGGTACACATGCTGCAATGGGTTATCTGCTCGTTCGAGTAACGTTGTGAATAGCTGACTTGCGAGTTGCCAGTTACCAGACTGGTATTCATTTAATGCTTCTTCGTGGCTAACAATGCATTGTTTTAGCTCAAGCGTTAAAGAGTCTAGCAAGCACATAGGCTCATATACTCGGACGGGTTTCTGCCTTCCTTTAACACGAATATAGTCAATTTCTCGAAAACAAACACTGGGGCACTGTTTCATAGTGTCTTCACTGACCAGAATGCTAATGCCATATTGTTTAGTCAAGCTTTCCAGACGTGACCCAAGGTTCACAGCATCGCCTAATACTGTATAAGCTCGCCGATAGGTGGATCCCATATCACCTACATTCATCTCACCAGTGTGAATGCCTATGCCAGCTGAGACCGTTTGTTTTATTCCTATTTCTAGAAACTCATTTTGCATGGCCTCAGTTTTTTCCCGCATTGCTAGCGCAGCTAATACCGCATTTTCAGCATGTTTTGGGTCATCCAGTGGGGCGCCCCAAAATGCCATGACCAAGTCCCCAATATATTTGTCAATTGTCCCTTGCCGGTTAAAAATGATGGCGGTAATTGGCGTTAGATATACATTAAGGAATTGCTTGAGTTGTTGTGTAGTGAGGTGTTCTGAAATGGCGGTAAAACTGCGAATATCGGAAAATAAAACGCTCATCTCACGGCGTTCGCCATCCATGTTGATATCACTACTGTCGGTCAACATACGGTCGATGTGCCCAACCGGGACGTACTGACCAAACATGTCGTGGATGCGTTGACGCTCTTTATGCTCTCCTAGAAGGCGATGCAGGATAAATGTTGTACTAATTGCAATAATTAATAATAAAGGAAGGATCAGATCAAGATTGATTCTCGGAACTATCCATAACCAGAAGTTGAAGCCAATGACACTGAGCATGAGAATGAATCCGGTCACGATTAAGGCTAGAGGACGCAGCATAGGAAACAGTAGCATCATGAACAGAGTTAATAATGCAAGTAGGGCGATCGTTGCTCCATCTTGCCATTCCGGAGTATAGGGAATTTGTTCTGGGTTTAGTAAGGCATGGATTAAGGTCGCTTGTATTTCTACACCGGGGTAACTGGTTTGTAAGGGAGTTGTGCGTAAATCAGCCAGTGCTAGTGCTGACGTGCCAATAATTACGATGGCATCCGTCAAATCTGGAATGGGCCGCTTATTCAATACATCAGTCGCTGAGATGTAAGGAAAGGTATTCGCAGGTCCTAGGTAGGGGATCAGGATTTGACCGGTAGCATCTGTGCGAATGTGCTGTCCAGCGAGGACGGCTTGGGTAATCGTTTGTACTTTACCTATCGTCTCACTTTTGAGTTGCAGTGCTTCTTGGTCAGCTCCCATATAGAGTTTCGCTGCCTCTACTGCTAAGGAGGAATAGAGTTGCTTGTTATGTTCAAGTACTAGAGCGGCCTTGCGTACAATGCCATCGTCATCGGGACGTATTGTAAAAAAACCGTTCTGGCTGGCTGCTTCAATCAGAATCGGCAAGTTCGCGGTATAGCCTTGCATGGTAAGACTGCTGAGCTGTTCCAGTGGCTTATCAGTATTGATTTTTGTTGCTTTGATCTGACCACTGACTAGTGATTGCATCGGATGAAACAGGTAACCCAAGATGACCCCTTTGTCTGACATGATCGAGGCTAGATGCTGGTCGCCATCTAATTTGTCCCGAATTTCATCCAGTGCCTGAATTGTCTCAGCCGTTTTTTGCTCGAGTGCATTGACGACAGCATCAACAGGGTTTTTCTCTGGCTCCGCGAAGGTTATGTCGAGAGTAATTACAGCAGTTCCAGCCTGATGAAGTATTTCAATTAAGCTGGCAAGCTTGTGACGGCTCCAAGGCCATTGTCCTTCCTGTCCGAGGCTGGCTTCATCAATGTCGACAATGTAAATGGGTGTGAACTCACTGGGCTTTGCTTTGGGGCTAACCCTTACTCGCATATCATAGGTGAGGGCATTGAGGCGTTGAATGAGTGGTTTGGCGGGAGTAAATGCCCCCAGATAAAGTAAGCTGGTGAGTGTGAGTATAAGGATACTAACCGCTATGGGTAGTAGCGTTTGCTTATATTTTTTTATCACGGCTATAGTTATTCATTATTCACTTTAAAACGCCTCTTTCAGGTAGCAAAGGCTCAGGCCTGCTCTCGTCAAGCATGTCAAGAAGATCGATTTCAATTAAACGGCACAAGGCTGTCATGGGAGTGTCATTAAACGAACCTTCAAAAGGATTATCCAGATTTCTTCCAACCTGCTCGATGGTGACAAATGTAGTAGAAATAAGTGAGCACAAAATTATATTGGGTATTTCAAACGAGTGAATAAACCCAAGTGGGAATAAAATAGCCATTAACCAAACGAGCTTTTGCGTATAAAAAGAGTATCCCCAAGGAAAGACCGTGTTTTTGATCCGTTCGCTTTTTCCTTGAATATCATTGAGCTGATTGATTATCCGGATTAGATTGAGGTGCCTAACGTCTTCATCAATGCTGTTTTTATAAAATTTGGCTATTTTTTGATTTTGAAGCTGAATAATTTGGCAGGGGATGTTGATCTTGCTTTTTAGCTTATTAATTTCTTCTCTGGTAAAAAAGGGCGGTCGGTTAGTTGTTTTATTCCATAGTTCCTTTTGCCAGTCAGCTTCATTGTTTTTTCTTAAATGCAGCCTAAGAGAGTGCACGAAGCCGATGTGAGAATAGATCAGTTCCTTTTGAAACTGGAGTTCTTTTTCTGTTGGATCAAAAGGTTTTGTAATGGTAATAAAAGTAGTTATAGACATGCAAAATGAGCGGGAAACGGCATGTAATTCACCCCATACTTTTCTAGCTTCCCACCACCGGTCATAACCAGAGTTGATACGGAAGGCTAAAAAAATGCCAACACCAGAGGCAAGAATTATCAGCATTTGTGCAGGTAAAATGGATTCAGGTGCCTGGAAAAATTCACCTCCTAAAGCAATGAAGGATGACAAGAGCAAGAATAAAAGAAATTTCCCCCCAGTTACCTGCATTGCTTTTAACGTGTTGATTTTGTCTTTTACTAACATGTTGAGGCGTTGCTCCCTTTAATCCCATAAAAAGCTGTACTCTTGGCTACGGTTAATCAATCCATCAGCTAATTAGATTAGGCATTACGGTCAGGTAAATGTAGCTAAATATCTACAGGCATCAGCGGCTTTGCTTTACATCTTCATCCTCTGATAAATGATAAACGTCCAGTTCTCGCGCGAGATAGACCTTACAACCGAGGTAATGTTGCGCCATCCATTGCCGACTATCCTCTGCTATCTTATCTAGCTGTTTATCAGTACGTGACGGATCATGATGAAACAGCACAACATTTTTAACCTTAGCGTCAGTAGCTAGTTGCAAGGTCTGAGAGATAAGGGAGTGCCCCCATCCATGAGTACCTTGCTGTTCCTCGTCCAGATACATTGCATCATGCACCAGAAGATCGACACCCCTTAACCATGAGGTCCATTCATTATAGGTCGTTGTCTGCTTGCTTGGAGGGTCTAACTCATTGTCGGTCACATAAGCAAAACTACCCTGAGTAGAATCTACCCGATACGCACAGCAACCACCGGGGTGATTGGCAGCCAATGTTGAAATACGCAGATCGCCTAATTGAATACAGCCGTGCTTAATAGGAAGGGTTTTGATAGGGGCTTTCAATGCATCTGAGGGAACAGGAAAGTGTGGTTCAGACATTTGCTCTAAAATGGAATCAGGGTTTTCTGGTAAATGATCAGATAATAAATAAATATCTCGACCAGCCTGATAAGCCGGCTGAAAAAAAGGGAACCCTTGAATATGATCCCAATGATAATGACTGAAAAACAAATGTAACGGCAGTTTGTCCACAGGGATATCTTCACCTAATGCACGGATGCCTGTCCCAGCATCAAAAATCAAACGAGTCTGGTCATTCCCTTCAACATAGACACACGCGGTGTTTCCACCATAATGCGCCGTGTCTATGCCAGGACTAGCAATAGAACCACGCACACCATAAAGTTTTATTCTCATTACTGCCCATCCCCCTATCTATTAATCATGATTACTACTATTGTTCTATCAAAAAAACGCCCTCAATCTGATTAGCACTATTGGCATCATCGATCATATTAAATCCACCGGCAATTGCTTGGGCGCTATCACCAACAAAATCACCTTCGATACTACCACTGGCATTGGTGAAAGTTCCGGTTTGTGCATCGACTAATGCACCACCGTTGAAATCCAGAGCTAGTTCGCCATTGTTAACCTGACCATCAAACACACCTACCCATGTATAGCTCGGAACTTGTGCAGAAATCGCACCATTACTGACCGAGCCAACGTCAAAATCAACATCCATTTGCACAGCTAAATTATTGACCTGTCCCATACTACTCTGGGTAAGACTGTCAATCACATTATCATAACTCACTTGCCCAACCCTTCCCGCTACTACTCCCGGTTCAGAAGCTTCATAGGTAGACCAAATCAGGTCATCATTCACTGGACGGCTTTCTAAAT
>Ga0209828_1001272_pt1 | contig 23074 bp, 17 predicted proteins | sample MaitaG_FD_187429 | JGI IMG/M metagenome (GOLD analysis project Ga0209828, IMG submission 187429) | Marine algal microbial communities from Maine, USA - Maine_Asex2 metaG (SPAdes) (version 2) | ecosystem: Host-associated > Algae > Red algae > Unclassified | place: Maine, USA | collected 2015-01-05
CAGGGGTCACCACCTGGTAGCCGTGCCCGGCAAGCCGACCCATGAACTCGCGCGTCGCAGGGCGCAGCCCAGGCGCGTCGATGTACAAGAGCACCACGCGATGATCGCCGTCGTCGTCGGGGCGAGTGACAACGGTGGCCATTGGCCCGTCGTCGGTCGTTGCGTCGATGGTCTCTTCGACCGTTGCTCTGTTTGTCTCGTTCACGCGCTCGACGTTAGTAGTGGCGCAGCCAATTTTCAGCTGTCGCTGGCGAGTTCTTGGCCGACGTTGAGTGAGGCGAGTTCTTGGACTTGGTAGGGGCCGATGTCGGTGGTGAGTTCGACGGTGGGGTTCGTGGTGTGGGGTTGCCAGGCGAGGTTGGGCCAGGGTTGGGTGGGGTAGTAGCGGCGGGTGACGCGTTGTTCGATGACGTAGTGCAGGGTTGCTGCTAGGTCAAAGGTTTGGAGTTCGGTGAAGATGTGGTGGCAGGCGGGTGGGTCGAGGGGGTCGTCGCCGTCGTGGTATGGGCGCATGTCGGTGGGTGTGCAGGTGAGGTTGTGGTCGCCGAGGTGCCATTCGACGTGTTTGAGGCGGCCGCGTACTTCGGTTCGGATGAGGTCGAGGTCGCTTGTGGCTCGGGCTTCGATGTCGTTGAAGGGGTTGTTGACCCAGAGCCAGGTCGGGAATTTGACGATGGTGGCGGCTCGTTCGACGGGTGGGATGGTGGCGATGTCTGGTTTGTAGAGGCCGATGTCGGCGCGGACTTTTTGGTAGAGGTTGTTGAGTGTGGCGGTGATTGGGTATTCGGCTTCGATGGTGGTGGACCAGGTGAAGTTGACGCCGTATTCGGGGTGGCCGATTACGAATGGTTGGGGGTCGGCTTGTTCGCGGCACCAGTTGAAGACTGGCATTGCGTTGCCCGATGGTTCGTCGCCGAGGCCGGCGCCGATGATTGAGGTGCTGTTGGTGTCGATGTCGACGTCGACGACGGGAGCGCCGCCGGAGACGGCTCCGGTGACGACTTCGGTGAGGTAGGCGGCGTATGCGCCGGAGGCGCCTGAGCCGGAGGTGCGGCCGGTGTAGAGGTCGTCGATGCGTTCGGCGCCGCAGGTGAGCCAACCGCCGACGCATACCGGGAAACTCCATTCGTGCCAGTTGCCATCGGCGTCAAAGTAGCCGTCTTCCCTTTCGAGGCAGGGTTGGGGGTCGCCGCCAGGGTGAGGTTTGGTGGGGCTCTTACCGCTGAATGTGCCACCATCGCTCGCCGCCACCGGCCCCGGATCTGGCGTTGGCTCGACAGCAGCACCGGTCGAGGCGAGCTCCACAACCCCGTCGGCCTCAACCCCAACCGTCTTAGCCGGCCCACCGGTAGTGTTAGCTGGATCTTCGCCGGTGCTGGCGGAGTCATCCGAGCGATCGACTACGTGAATCCCGCCACTTCCGTGTGGTGGCTCCTTCGCCGCTGCATCGGGCGCAATGGCCACGAAAACTAGGACTATCAGGCTCGCTAGCGCACCTCGGGCCGGGGTCAAGCCCCGAGCTCCTGGAAGTCTTCGTTCTCTGGCCGCCAGGCTGACGCACCCTCGGGCCAATCGGTTAGTGCGAGGCAGTCGGACCAGATGAGCGAGTCTTGTAGTTCAACGAGCCATAGGCCAGGTTCGTCATCGGACAGGACCAACACCGTGGCGTCGAGTGTGTGAAGCCCGGGATCATCCGTCGCCCTACCGTCGTCAACCAACGAATCGCCAATGTAGGCGCCGTACGAGGAATCCATTGTGCGGCACGTCACGATTTCAAGTCGCTCGTCGGCGGATGTGCGGAACCGTCGATACAGGGGTTCGGCAACAGCAGCGTCAGCGGGCAGAGCCGCGCTCAGGCCCGAGAAATACAATCCGTCTTCAGCCCACTGGTCGGTCGCATCATTGGCTGCGTTGAAAAAGTCGTCAGTGAGGATTGCCTGCGACCGTTCGTCCAACTTGAAGCTGGAGGGCTGGGCTAGCACCTGAACCCAGTACGCCTCGAATTCTTCGACTGTGGCAAGGGCGGTGTCGATCAACTGAGTGTTGAGGCAGTCGCCGGCGGTGGGGCTGGTGTTGATTTCTGATGCGAGGGCGGGGGTGCCGATGGTGTCTTCGATGTTCCAGATCGATGTGTAGACCTGGTCGAAGACGGTGTCGCCGGTCCAGCCGCAGAGGGTGAGGGTGACGTTGCCGTCGTTGCGGACGGTTGAGTCGAGGATGTCCCAGGCGATCAGACCGCTCGTGCCGTCGCGATCGAGAGCGGCCACGGCGGCATCGATGCGGTCGGCGTCGGTCAGCTCAGCGGGTTCGACGGCCGCTGTCGGTTCGTCAGGGGTGTTTGTGAGTGCGGCGGGTGTTTCCGCGGGAACAGGTGTTTCCGCGGAAACATCGGTGGCGGTTTGGGCGGCTAAGTCAGCGCCGGGTTCGGAGCCGCTGGTGCAGCCCGCGACGATGAGCGCCAGTGGTAGAAGAATCCGCACGAGGACTCGTACAAGTCTTTCAGTGCTTTTCATCACAACCCACGCTAGCTCTCGGACCAGGTTAGTGCAAGGGACGCTACACCGTGACCCCGGACAGGTGAAGCAGCGCAACCTCCGCTTGAGATCCAGCCCAGGCTGAGGAGTTCAAGATCTGCGACGTGGTGTGTGACCTGCCTGGCGTAACCTTGGGGCGGACGAAAGGACGGGTGATGGCTATTGTCGCGGCGAGACGAAGTCGACCCAACCCTGCGTTCGACTGGTGTGCGGAGATTCCGAGCGGTTTCCATCGCGACAATGTCTCTGAGGCACCAATCACAGGTGTGCACACGCTTCCGATCACGATTTGGTGGTCGAGCGAGCATCGAACCTTTGATCTTGGCAATGACGACACTCTTTCCTTTGTCTATGAGCGGGTACTTCATGAGGGAACTGCGGCTGATGTCGTTGCGTGGATCCAACCTCGCGAACTGATCAGGCTGTGGGATCAAATGAGGGTGACGGCCGCTGTGGCTGATACCTGGGATCCTTGGGTGCGGGCCCAGTGCCCCTAAGCCCCGAGCAGCGGAATCTTGTTCGGGTCGTGACGGCCATCATTGCTGAGCGTGGGTTCGCTCTTGCGGGCGCGGGTGCGCTGATGGAACACGGCTTCGTGAGCCGTCATACCGAAGACATTGATCTCTTTACGAATATTCAGCAGGACGTCGGAGAAACGGCTGCCGCGTTGGCCGAGCGTCTCTCAAGCGAGGACTTTGATGTCAAGGTCATGAGGCAGACTCCCCACTTTGCTCGGTTGTCGATTGATGACCTAGAGGTCGATCTTGCACGTAACTGGCGAGCAGACCCCGTCGACGAAGCTGAGATCGGACCATTGCTATCGGTCCGAGACGCGATCGCAGGCAAGGTCGAAGCGCTCTGCACGCGGCTCGAGAATCGCGATGTGCATGATGTGGGCCAGCTCCTCGACTTCTACTCGATGGCACAAATGGCAGCCTGGGCGAAGGAACGCGACGGCGGCTTTTCGCTACAAGTCACCTTGCAGATGGTCACGCAAAACGTTCATCGCCCGAACGCTGGCTTTGGTGAAGACGCATTTGACGCAGCGCGCGTCAAGGTGCTCGCTGCGATCGAGCAAGCGTTGGATCAACCCTCGTAGGTGATGGCTTAGCTGCCGGAAGCGAGTTCTTGGCCGACGTTGAGTGAGGCGAGTTCTTGGACTTGGTAGGGGCCGATGTCGGTGGTGAGTTCGACGGTGGGGTTCGTGGTGTGGGGTTGCCAGGCGAGGTTGGGCCAGGGTTGGGTGGGGTAGTAGCGGCGGGTGACGCGTTGTTCGATGACGTAGTGCAGGGTTGCTGCTAGGTCGAAGGTTTGGAGTTCGGTGAAGATGTGGTGGCAGGCGGGTGGGTCGAGGGGGTCGTCGCCGTCGTGGTATGGGCGCATGTCGGTTCGTGTGCAGGCGAGGGTGTGGTCGCCGAGGTGCCATTCGACGTGTTTGAGGCGGCCGGTGTAGAGGTTGTCGATGCGTTCGGCGCCACAGGTGAGCCAGCCGCCGACACATACCGGGAAACTCCATTCGTGCCAGTTGCCATCGGCGTCAAAGTAGCCGTCTTCCCTTTCGAGGCAGGGTTTGGGGTCGCCACCAGGGTGGGGTTTGGTGGGGCTCTTACCGCCACCGCCACCGCCACCGCCACCGTCGGCAGTGCCACCTGTTCCCGTGGGTGAAGGGACCTCATGCGGATGACTGCCGCGGTTGCTGAGACCTCGGATCCTTGGGTGCGAGCCCAGTCCACAAAAACGTACACCGTCCCGGCGCTAACTCGAGGAAGACTCGTTTCGCGCGGTGGCCTACAACACCGACGCGGTTGCAGATCGTGCCGCGCAGCCAGCCGTAGTCAGGGCGGGTCGCCTAAACGAGCCCGTCCCGACTACGGCGGTGTGAGCGGTCTTACCCCTCTGCGTTCTCAGCTGTGATGAGCTGACCGGGGACCGTGATAACCGCGTCGGAAGGACCTGCGCCTGATGCACAATCTTCGATTGTCGACATTGCAGCCGACGCAATTCCTGGCCAATCCTGGCGGACCGTAGCGATCCAGTTGCCGCCCTCGGCGACCTCGGCTTGTGCGAAATCCTGACCGTCAACGCCAGTCACGACGATCTCGGTTCGGCCAGCCTCTTCGGTCGCCTGGAATGCGCCGAGCGCCGAGGCGTCCCAACCTGCCCATATTCCGTTGACTTCACCCTCGGGGTACACCGACAAAAGGTCGAGGATCGTGGTTTTCGCAAAGCCCGTGGAGTCTGCTGGGTCCCCCTGGATGTACTCAATGATGTCGATGCCGTTTTCTTCGAACAGGGTCTTAGCAGCCTCGTCGCGCAGTCGCACCGGCTCGAATGGATCAAAGTGGATCATGATGACAGCGCCCTCGCCGCCGATCGCATCGATCATCTCTTGAGCACTTACCTCGCCTAGGAAGGTGTTGTCGGAAGTGATGTTCGCGGTGACGCCGTCAACGGCTCCCGCGTCGAGTCCAAAGACCGGCACTCCCGCCGCTGAGGTTGCTGCGAGGCCCGCACCAAACTCGAGCGGGTCGCCCATGCCGAGCACGACGACGTCGGCATCTTGGGCTACGGCATTCTCGATCTCGCTGTTGACCGCTGCAAGATCCCCACCGGTGTCAACCAAGGTGACGTCATACCCAACGGCCTCGGCGTTTGCCTGAAAAGCATCGACGACCTCTTTAGTAGCGGGCTGGTCGGAGTAGTACGGCGACACAATGGCAATGGTCGAGTAGTCGCCGCCGCAGACACTTTCGTCAGCGGCACTTTCGTCAGCTGGCGGGGCCTCGGCAACGGCCTCGGTATCTGTGGCCGTTGCGTTGCCATCGCTCCCGCACGCACTCGCGATCAGACCGAACATGGCGATCAGCGCAAAGCCGACCTTCAGTTTGACATTCATGATTTTTCCCTCGTTTGTTCATCAGCTGATGCAAGTTCCGCCACCTGACGCAACATGGACTTCATGGTAGGCACGACCTCGGCTACAAGTTGTCGTCGTTTCCTACGCTGTTGCTCACCGCGAACCGGTTCGACGCGCGACTGCGGGGCGCCAGGTTCTGGTTCTGAGACGCCAAGCGCTCGCGCTGCGCAGATAGCTGCGCCGATGATCGCCGCATGGGTGTCCGAAGTTTCTAGTACTGGTCGGCCGGTGGCATCAGCGAGGGCCTGTTGAAATGTTGGAGATCGCGAGAGACCGCCGACGCAGCGCAGCGCAGAAGCGCGTGGCGCCACTAAGCCGACCAGTTGGTCACAACTTGACGCCACGCCCTCGACGACTGCTGCGGCGATATCGGCCTTGGTGGTCGATCGACTTGCGCCCATGAGCAGGCCAGCCGGCTCGGCCACTGCGGTCGGTAAGCGTGTGCCGTCAAGGTGAGGTACGAACAAGACCGACTGGTTAGGGTCCGCCTGCGTGACGAGATGTTCAAATGCTGCGAAGTCGATGCCGCCCAGCAAGACTTCGCGAGCCCAATCGATGGCCGCGCCGGCGGTGGGCATCGGGGCGACGGCGAGCCAGTGGTTCTCATCGAGTCCTGGGAGAACTATGACGCCTTCGTGATCGTGAGGTTGGCGAGTGGCGATCGCGACCCACCCCGAGGTGCCCACGTACACATAGGGCCGTTCGACGCCAACACCCACGACCCCGAGTGTTGTCGCGACCGCGTCCCCGCATGCGTTGATGACCGGCGTGCCAACAGCGACGCCGAGACTTGTTGCCGCCGGTCCGGCTTTGCCCACCACGCTGTCGCCAGGGAACATCGTCGGGACCGGGCAACCGATTTGGTCGACCATGGTTGACCACCACGTGCCTGATCGCGTGGCGAGTCCTGTGGTGACCGCCGTTGTTGGATCACAGACCATGCGGCTGGTCAAGCGTTGCACGATGTACGCGCCCGCTCCGAACAGCACCGTCTTTGCGGCGTCGATGGTGGCAGGCTCATGAGCCTGAAGCCAACGCCACTTCGCTGCGACGTTGGTGTGGTCGGTCGGACCGCACTCGATCACCCATTGCTCTGCGAATGAGTCCAGCAGTTGGTTGTGTTCGGCGGTCGCGCGGCCGTCAGAGTAGAGAATCGCGGGTCGCACTGCGTGGCCCGCTTCGTCGACCGCGATCAAGTCCTGCATCTGGCCGGTTACTGCGATCGCCAAGACGCCGGCCAAGAGTTGGCCATCGAGCTGAGCGACCGCGTCGCACGAGGCCGACCACCAATTCTCAGGGTCCTGCTCAGCCCAGCCTGGCGCCGGAGTTGCGAGCGGGTGATCCACTGAACTGCTCGACACGAGTCGACCACCGGCTTCGATGATGCCCGCCTTGACGCTTGTCGTGCCCACATCGAGCGCGAGGATCGTGTTCAACGTGATCGTGGGTTCATTGCGTCACCCGTTGGCTCGTCACCTGTTTGACCGGAGCCGAGCGATCGCCAGAGGCATGACGGCTACCAGAATCGCCAGACCCAAGATCACGTCCTGCAGATTGTCGTCGATCGAGGTGTAGTTCAGGCCGTTCTCGAGCACCCGAAGCAGAACGACGCCCAGCAGGCTGCCGGGCAGGTTGGGGCGACCATTCCGAAACATCGCCATGCCGAGAAACACCGCAGCGATTGATTGCAGCATCCAAGGCTCAGGCGCCGTGAGGTTAGCGGTCGCATTGTTGGCTGACTGAAGAATGCCAGCCGCAGCGGCGGTGAGGCCGCAGATGGCGAACGCGACCAACCTGGTGTTCTTGACGTTGATGCCCGAGTAACGGGCTGCGTCGGGGTTGCCGCCTACGGCATACATTCTTCGCCCCAGCGGAGTTTGGTCGAGTACGAACCAGACGATGAGCCCGATGCCGAGGGCGATGAGAACTTTGTTCGGGATGCCCAGAATCTCGCCCCTGGCAACGTCAACAAAGTTGTTCTCAACGAGCCCATAGACCGGCTTGCCGTCGACGCGATACGAAGCAAAGTTCGAGAAAACGACCGCCGTCGCAAGTGTTGCGATGAACGCAAGGATCCCGAGACGGCTGATGAGAATTCCGTTGATCACTCCGCCGATCAAGCCAATGCCGAGTCCAAGAAGCACAGCGAGCAACACGCTGCCAGGCTCGGCCGCCCCACCGTCGATGGTGCGGGTAGCGATGAGTACGCCAGCTGAGACTGAAGCCAGAGCGGCTAGGCCGCCGACGGACAGATCAAACTCGCCGACGACCATCACAACGGTCTGGCCCGCAGCGACAATGGCGACGAACGCAACTGCCCCCAGAACGTTGTTGACGAGGTTGGTCTTTGAGAAGTACCGATCGCCGTAGAGGATTGCGAACAATGCAACCATCGACAACAGCACAATCGGTCCGGCCAACGGGCGCAGCCACGACTCACCGGGCGTGCGGCGATCGACGCGTTCGCTTGTGCCGGGCTCTCCTGCGGCGCTTGATGATTCGAGTGTGCTCACGAGGCTCTCCCGTAGCAAGCATGTAGAAGGGCTTCTTCGGTCGCTGAGTATGCATCGAAAATGGTCGTCATGGTCCCTTCGTGCATGACGCCAATGCGATGCGACACTCCAAGTAGTTCGGGTAGTTCTGAGCTGACGACTACCACCGCGGCGCCTGCGGCCGCCCGTTCCGCGATAAGTCGGTAGATGTGCTGCTTCGTGCCGACGTCTACACCCCGAGTCGACTCATCGAGCAGGAGAATCCTGGGATCAAGTGCCAAGAACTTGCCGAGCACAACCTTTTGCTGATTGCCACCCGAAAGCGTCAGGATCGGTTGGTTGAGCGACCGGAAGCGCAGGTCAAGGTTGGTCGCAATCCCAGCGGCATTGCGCGTCGATCGCCGCCGTGACATCACCGCCCCACCGCGCGCCAACTTCCGCAAGTTCGTGATGTTGGCGTTGCGCTCGATCGAATCTGGCAACAAGCCTTCGAGACGACGTTCTTGGGGCACCATTGCGACCCCGCTTCGATGTGCGGCACCAATGCTGCGCGGTGCATAGGGTTCGTCGTCGATGGTTAGAACGCCGTCGCGGGTGTGTTGCGCCCCGGAAAGCATGCGCACGATCTCGCTGCGTCCGGACCCGGCCAGTCCTGCAATGCCAAATACCTCACCTTCGGCGACGTTGAAGCTGACGCTGCGCACGCGCGGGCCCGACAAGTCGCGAACGCTCAAGCGCACCCGATCGTTGGGCTTTGAACGCGCCGCGAACTTGGACTCGACCGATCGGCCAGCCATAGCGGTGATGAGCTGATCCGCCGATGTATCGCCGATGTCGCCCGACGCAACCTCGACACCACCGCGGAGCACTGTGAACGTGTCGCACATCTCCATGACCTCGGCAAGGCGATGCGAGACGTAGAGAATCGATACGCCCCGTTCTTTTAGTCTGCGCATTGCGTTGAAAAGCAACGAGGTCTCGGCATCGGTCATCGAAGCCGTTGGTTCATCGAGGATCAAAAGGCCGCTGTCTTGTGAAAGTGCCCTCGCTAAGGCGGTCATGGTGCGTCCGACCGGGCTTAGCGACTCGGTGCTCATTCGCGCATCGATCGGGTGGCCGAGTTGCTCGAAGAGCGCCTCGGCATTGCGATGCAGTTGCTTCCACTGAATACGGCCAAGAAGCGTTGGCGGACGTTGGCCGAGAAACACATTTTCAGCCACGGACAGGCCGGGCACAATCGAAAGTTCCTGATGCAGCGTTGAGATGCCAGCGCGAAACGCAGCCATTGGCGAGTCGATGTCGACGGTGTCGCCGTCGATGCAAACTTTGGCGCTATCTGGCTTGACGACGCCAGCGAGCACCTTGATGAGCGTCGACTTTCCGGCACCGTTTTCACCAACCAACGCACGAATCTCGCCGGCCTCAAGCGTGAGGTCGACGGCGTCGAGCACAACGACGCCACCGTATGACTTCGTCATCGCTTCTGCCACAAGTCGGGGTGGTTGCCGGTCGGACATCTCGACTACTCTCGCCCGGAAGGCGCACTAATACCAACCTGCTAATACCAACCTGGTTTCGATAGGGAGACAACAACCGTGCCGGTGTTTTGCGGAGTCGACGTAGGAACGCAAGGGTCTAAGGTTGGCTTTTATCGCGGCGACGGCACCTGCATCGCCGACGCCTATGCCGAGCACACGTTCGACAACCTGCGGCCGGGCTGGGTCGAGATGGATCCCGATCAGATTCTTGACGCAGTTGTCTCTGCTGTCGCAGCAGCTGTCGATGCGGGCGACTTCAGGCCATCTGAGGTCGCCTCGATCGCGATGTCGGGAATTCTCTGCGGCCCAGTGTTCGTCGATGAGTCTTTCGTGCCGGTGCGTCCAATCATTCCGTTCCTCGACACCCGCGCCTCAGCCGAGGTTGACTGGCTTTCGAACGAGGTCGAACCGCGATGGGTCGACGAGTCAGCCAACGCAGCGCTCGACACTTACGTCATGCCAGCGGTCTATGAGTGGATCCGTCGTAACGAGCCCGATGTCTGTGCCCGCATAGCCAAGATCCTCTCGCTGGCGCCTTACATCGGCGGCAAACTGGCCGGAGCGACGTGCGAACAAGCATGGACCGACCCGAGTCATTTGTCGGGTTGGGTCATCGGCTGGAATGCCAGGACCGGCACCGTGTCTGAGCAGCAGATGCAAGACCTCGGCATCGATATCGACCTTGCGCCACGGGTGCACGCGCCGACCGATGTCGTTGGCTCGCTCTGTGCAGCTATGGCCGAGCGCACGGGTCTGCCGGTCGGGGTGCCAATTTGTGCTGGCGCTGGCGACGTAATGCAGTCGAACCTCGGCGCTGGTCTCACGCGACCTGGAATGGCGACCGACGTGGCTGGTACCGCGTCAATTCTCACGGTCGGCGTAACCGAGCCGTCACCGGCCATCACCGCGGTGCCCGGCATGCTGTATTCCCTATCCGCGCTTTCGGGCCAAGCGCTGTACTGGGGTTACGTGAAGGCCGGTGGACTCTCGTTGCGATGGTTTCGCGATCAGCTGCTCGGTCGCACCGGCGACGACGCTCTGTACGCCGAAGCCGATGGGTGGGCCGCGCAGGTTGCCCCAGGCAGCGATGGCGTACTGTTTGCCCCGTACCTGTCGGGTGGTGGCCCCGACAATCCTCATGCTTCTGGTACATGGCTCGGCATGACTATGGCGACTGAGCGCGGCACGCTGTGGCGCTCAATGCTTGAGGCAATTGCATTTGAATACGCCGAGTTCCTTGATGTGTTTCGCGCCAACGGCGCGCCGGTCGATGAAGTTCTCGCGGTCGGCGGCGGCGCCCGCAGCCCGCTCTGGAATCAGATCAAGGCCGATGTCGTCGGCATGCGATGGCGAGTGCCAAGCCGCCAAGACGGAGCGATCTTGGCAAATGCGGCGCTCGGTGGGGTCGGCGTTGGCGAGCTGTCGGGCCTGGCTGCAACCGTGAGCGGCTGGGTGACCGAGGGCGAGGCGTATGAGCCTCGCCCTGAGGTTTCCGATGTCTATGCGACCGTCAGGTCGAGCCGCGCTCAGCTGTTGGCTGGTCCGCTGCGCGAGGCATTCGATCACACGTTCCACCTACGTTCTTAAGCGAAAGGCCAACCCAATGACCATGTTGATCGTTCAGCCCGACTCCGAACCGGGCACAACGACCCTGGCGACCGAGGATCCCGAAACGATTCGCCGCGAGCTCATCGCTCGGGGCGTTCGGTTCGAGCAGTGGCAGACCCAAGCTGAGCTTGATGCCGAGGCGACGTCTGACGATGTCCTTGAGGCTTACCGAGCCGATGTCGCGCGCCTACGAGCCGAGGGTTACGACACCGTCGACGTCGTGCGTCTGGTTCCCGACCGCAGCGACCCCGAGTGGCCACAACGCGCCGCGACGGCTCGCAACACGTTCCTCGCCGAACACACCCACGATGACGACGAAGTCCGGTTCTTCGTCGAAGGAAGCGGCTGCTTCTATCTGCGCATCGATGGCGAGGTGCTGATGACGGTTTGCGGCGCCGGTGACTTGCTGTTGGTTCCCGCCGGTACCACCCACTGGTTTGACATGGGATCCGATCCGCACTTCGCAGCGATCCGGTTCTTCAAGATTCCCGAAGGTTGGGTTGGGAACTTCACGAACGATGAGATATCGGCGAGGTTTGCCACTTTCGATGAGCTCGTTGCAGGCTGATTGAGTTCCGTGCAGACTCCGCACCTTCTTCCTGCAGTCGTGCTCGACATCGAGGGCACAACTTCGTCGACCTGGTTCGTGCACGACACGTTGTATCCCTATAGCCGAGCTCACTTTGAGCGCTACATCGTTGAACACGCCTCTGAGTCACTCGTCGAGGAACAGCTCGAAGCAGTACGTCAACTGATCGACGAGCCCGACGCTGACCGGGCGCGCATCGTGGAGCAACTGAATGCGTGGCTAGACGCCGATGAAAAAGTGACCCCGCTCAAGGCGCTTCAGGGATGGATCTGGCGCGACGGCTTCGCCAAGGGTGAACTGACGTCGCACTTCTTCGACGACGCCATCCCCGCGATTCGACAGTGGCACGACGAGGGCCGCACGCTGTTCATCTTCTCATCAGGTTCGGTCACAGCCCAGCATGCGTGGTTTGGCCACAGCCCCGACGGTGACCTGCTGCCGTTGTTTACCGATCACTTCGACACCGAGAACATCGGACCAAAGCGCATCGCGGCTTCGTACGCCAAAATCAGTGCTGCGATTGGGTTCGAGCCCGCTCAGACGATCTTCCTCTCAGATCTAGTCGCCGAACTCGATGCAGCTCGAGAAGCTGGCTGGAACACTGTCGGCGTCCAACGAGCGGGCGATCAGCATTTCGACAAGGGGGTTGGCGATCATCTAGCGATCAGTGCTTTCGACCAGCTAGATCTCGGTCAGGTCCCACCCACACGTGTCGCGTGAAGCACAGGCTGTCCTAGGGCGCGATCGGGGGGCGGCTCCGCTCGTTGATCGAAGCCAGCCACTCGACGACCACTTCGATCTGGTCGTGATTGGTGCTGGTATCGCTGGTGTGCACATTGCGCGCGAGGCGGCGGTGCGGGGCCATTCGGTCTTGGTCCTCGACAAGGGAGATTTCGGATCTGGCACGAGTTCGGGCACCACCAAGTACCTCCACGGTGGCATCCGCTACCTTGAGCAGCGCGACGTGGCCGTGGTGCGTGAGAGCCTTCGCGAGCGTCGCATCATGGCGCTCGCAGCCCCGCACCTGGTCGAACCAATGCCGTTCCTGCTTCCGGTATGGCGCTGGTCAAAGCCCGGGCGACTGTTGATCGGAGCGGGCGCGCTGGTGTACTCGGCGCTTGCCTTTGATCGCAATCGCGACACGCCACCAGATCTGCGCATCGGTCGGCCGCGATGGCTTGGTCGAGCTGAGGTGGCCAAACAAGTCCCGTGGATCGAGACCGCGGACTTGTTAGGAGCCATCGTCGTCCACGACGTGCAAAACATTCACCCCGAGCGGCTCTTGATGGCTCTGTTGCGAGATGCGGTTGCGCTCGGCGCCGTAGCCCGCAACCATGCCGAGGTCACTGGATTTCGGCGCGCTAGCGACGGCACGATCAACGGCGTAGTCGTGCTCGACCAAGCAGCGGGCGATGCAATGACCGTGACAGCGCGACGGGTCGTCAATGCGGCTGGCCCGTGGATGGCAAAGGTGCTCGGACACCTGGACCAACCTGTTGGCCCCCTTGTTTCGCCATCGAAGGGGGTGCATCTACTGACCCCCGAGCGCGGCGCAGCCGTTGCGGTGATGGCTCGGGGTCGGTCAGGCCGCCACGTCATCGTGTCGCCATGGCAGCAACGAAATCTGATCGGGCCCTCGGACACCCCGGTCGATGCGGGCCCTGACGAGGTAGCCGTGGCGCCCGACGATGTCGAAATCGTGCTCGGCATCGTTAACGAGTGTCGAAGTGAGCACAATCAGCTGGTGAGGACCGACGTCGACGATGTCACACTCGGAGTCCGGCCGCTCGTGCGAAACCCCGGTGACCCCGGCAATACCGACACGTACGCGTCGAGTCGCCGGCACCAGGTCGTCGATCACGCCGCGGATGGAGCCGCCGGTCTGTGGTCGGTTATCGGCGGCAAGTGGACGACTGGGCGGGCTATCGCCGAAGACGTCATGGCCGAAGTCTTCGGTGCACGCGATGTGGGCCGTCGTTCGCCGACGCGCAGCCGACCCGTTGCCGGTGTGCACCGATTCGGATCGCCGCCGCCAGACATCCTCGACGTTCACGACCCGACGATCGAGGATCTCGGCCTTAGTTCCGACGTCATGCGACATGTGCGACGCTGCTACGGAAACGACGCCGCCGCCGTCTTTGGACTCGCGCGTTCGAAGCCTTCGCTCGCTGAACGGGTGAGCGAGCGACCCGGGTGCTTCGACATCGCAGCACAAGTCGTCTTCGCCGTCGCAGCCGAAGGCGCGTTGCGACTTAGTGACGTGCTCGACCGAAGACTGGTTCTCGGCACTCTGGGCCAGGTCCCCGACGACGAGATTCGCCGGGTCAGCGAACTCGCTGCGGGACCAGCGGGCTGGAGCGACAACGGTCAGGCTGAATATCGGGCAGAAGTGGCTCGCCGCAGCGCCATTCGCTCGAGCTGGTCAGGGGCCGTTGAGCGCTGACGGAGCAACCTCGCCTACGATCGGGCCATGCCTGGACTGCTTCCTGATGTTGACCCCGATGGACTCCTCGAATACTCGGTGGTCTACACCGATCGAGCCCGCAACCACATGTCTGCGGGCTTCCAAGGGGTCATGAATGACCTGTCGCGAGTACTCAAGACTGCGTACAACGCAGATGCGGTCGCGATCGTGCCCGGCAGTGGCACGTTTGGCATGGAAGCTGTCGCTCGCCAATTCGCTACTGGCAAGCACTGCCTCGTCGTTCGCAACGGCTGGTTCAGCTATCGGTGGACGCAGATCTTTGATGCCGGCTCGATCCCATCAAGCCACACGGTGCTTAAAGCGCGCCGCATCGAAGACGGCCCAACCGGCCAGTTCGCCCCGTGTCCAATCGACGAAGTCGTCGCGACGATCGCAGCCGAGAAGCCAGCCGTAGTGTTCGCCCCGCACGTCGAGACATCGGCAGGCATGATTCTTCCCGACGACTACATCGCTGCGATGGCCGAAGCGACCCACGCTGTGGGTGGCATCTTGGTGCTCGATTGCATTGCATCGGGCACGATTTGGGTCGATGTAGAGGCGCTCGGCGTCGATGTGCTGTGCAGCGCTCCGCAAAAAGGCTGGTCGGGTCCGCCGTGTGCGGGTCTAATCATGTTCAGCAAGCGCGGCCATCAGGCTTTGAACGACGCGGAACCGAACACGAGCTTTGCCGCCGACCTGCGCAAATGGCGCGACATCATGCACGCCTACGAGACAGGCGGCCACGCGTACCATGCGACCATGCCGACCGACGCGCTCACAGCGTTTCGTGACGTGGTCATAGAGACCGAGCAGTACGGACTCGATCGGGTGCGCAAGGAGCAACAAGAGCTAGGCGACCGAGTGCGGGCAACGCTTGCGGCCCGCGGCATCATCAGCGTTGCTGCCGATGGGTTCGGCGCACCTGGGGTGGTCGTCAGCTACACCGCTGACCCGGGTATGAAGAACGGATCCAAGTTCGCTGCGGCCGGTATGCAGATTGCGGGCGGCGTGCCGCTGATGGTTGGCGAAGGCGATGACTTCTCGACGTTCCGACTCGGGCTGTTTGGCCTCGACAAGCTGCACAACGTCGATCGTTCGGTCGCATCGCTTGAGGCAGTCCTTGACCAGATCGTCTAGGTTCAGCACATGATCTCCGTTCACATCATGTACCCAAAGACCGACGACTCGACCTTCGACATGGACTACTACTGCGCCACCCACATGCCGATGCTGGCGAACGCCCTTGGCGACGCTTGCAAAGGCTGGGGCGCGACGACCTGCAAGGGCGGCGACTTCGCAGCGATTGGTTGGGCCACTGTCGACAGCCAAGAAGCGTTCGACGCTGCCATGGCCGAGCACGGCGCCGCCATCATGGGCGACGTCGCCAACTACACCAACGTGGCACCGCAACTCGTCGTGGGCGACATCGCACACGCTTCCTAGCTCACGATCTGTTCGACCAAAACCACATGAGAGGTGGTTTTGGTCGAAAATTTGGCAGGTGCGGCGCGGCTAGTTGCGGCCGACGCCTACGTACTGTTCGGGCAAGAGCACTCGGCGGTCGTCTTTGAGGCCGTCTTGGCCGACTCGGGTGGCTTCGGCTACGTCGAACTTGCCGTCGGCGAGGCCGTAGCCGGTCGTGCGTTGGCGCGTTGTTCGGCCGAGTGGTTCGGCAAGCGCCTTGAAGTCAGCCTCGGTCAAACCTTGGCCGTGCATGGCGCCAGCAGCTCGTGAGATGTTCTCGTCCATTAGCGTGCCGCCGAGGTCGTTGGCGCCGGCCTTCAAGATCTGATTGGCGCCTTCGACGCCGATCTTGACCCAGCTAACCTGAATGTTGTCGATCCAGCCGTGGTAGGCGATACGACCAACGGCGTGCATCAATAAGATTTCACGGAAGGTCATGCCTCGGCGTGCCTTGCGTTGCAGGTAGATGGGCGATGCCATGTGCACGAACGGCAGCGGGATGAACTCGGTGAAGCCGCCCGTGCGTTTCTGCAGCGCCCGGGTGCGCACCATGTGTCGAGCCCAGTTGATCGGCTGTTCGATCGAGCCGCACATGATCGTGATGTTCGAGTGCAGGCCAATCGAGTGGGCGGCCTCGTGCACTTCGAGCCATTCCTCGGTGTTGACCTTGTCAGAGCACAGCGTGGCCCTGATCTCGTCATCGAGAATTTCGGCCGCGGTGCCCGGCAACGATGCCAGGCCCGCGTCTTTGAGCATCTGCAGGTACTCGGGCAGGCCGACCTCGAGTCGCTTGGCGCCCTCGAAGACCTCGAGTGCGGTGAAGCCGTGTACGTGCAGGTCAGGGACCGCTTCTTTGACCGCGCGAGCGACCTCGATGTAATAATCGCCATCGAAGCTGGGGTGAATGCCACCCTGAAGCGTGACTTCGGTAGCGCCCATCTCGGCGGCCTCGATGCAGCGTTCTTGCATCTCTTCGAGCGTGAGCAGGTAGGGCGTACCGCGCAGATTGAGCGAGAGCGGGCCTTTGCTGAAGCCGCAGAACTTGCACTTGAACGTGCACACGTTGGTGTAGTTGATGTTGCGGTTATGCACCCAGGTGAGCACATCGCCCACTGCCTCTTTGCGCAGGTCGTCGGCAAGCTCGCAAACCGCAGCGACTTCGGGGCCTCGGGCACCGAACAACGTGACGATTTCAGCTTCGCCGACCTCTTGGCCAGCGCGGACGCCGGCGATGACTTCGCCGACCGCACCACCGGCAGAGGCGTGCGACGGGATCAGGATCGGCGGAGGGTTCTCGGCGCCCGAGTACCACACGGTCGACTTGTCGCCGATGACGACGAAGTCGGCGCCGTCTTCGACCTTGGCGGCTTCCATTGTGCGCTCGGGGAAGATCGCGCCCGGGTCGTCGCGACCGAGAGCTTCGGCATCGCAACGGTCCATAACAGGGAACCGGTTGGCTTCGTCGAGCCAGCGCTCGGGGTCGAGAGCGAACTCGGGATAGATCGTGAGTCGAGGCGCCAGCACATGGCCCTTGGCCTCGGTGAGTTCGGCGAGGCGGTCGATGTCTGGCCACGGTCGCTCGGGGTTCACGTGGTCGGCGGTGACCGGCGATACGCCACCCCAGTCGTCGATGCCGGCATCGAGCAACACCCCAAAGTCGTCGCTCAGGTTGGGCGGCGCTTGCAGGTGAACATCGGCCGGAAGAATAAGCCGCGCCAACGCGATTGCCTGCAGGTAGTCGTCGTGGTCACACGGTGGCCACAGGTGCATCGAGGTGCCGTCTTTGGGCAAGAAGTTCTGCACGATGACTTCTTGCACGTGGCCGTGCCGGCGATGTGACGCAGCGATCGCTTGAAGTGCCTCGATGCGATCGGTCAACGATTCACCGATGCCAACGAGAATGCCGGTGGTGAAAGGAATCTGGAGTTCGCCGGCCAGCTCAAGGGTGTCGAGGCGGCGCTGTGGCTCTTTGTCAGGTGCGCCGCGGTGGGCGTCGAGATTCGGGTTCAGCGACTCGATCATCATGCCTTGGCTTGGCGAGACCTCTCGCAATCGAGCGAGCTCGTCTCGGTACAGCGCACCGGCGTTGGCATGGGGCAGCAGCCCGACTTCGTCGCGCACCATCTGGCACATGGCAACGAGATAGTCGACCGTGGTTTCATAGCCGTGATCGCGGAGCCACTCTTGCGCGATGGGGTAACGCAGCTCGGGGCGTTCGCCGAGCGTGAACAGCGCCTCGTGGGTGCCAACCTTTGCGCCTTGGCGGGCGATCTTGAGCACGTCTCTGGGTTCGAGGAACGGCTTCTCAAGGCGCGCCGGGGGCTGGGCGAACGTGCAGTAGCCGCACTTGTCTTGACACAGCATCGTGAGCGGAATGAAGACCTTGGGCGAGTACGTGACTCGGGTGCCAAAGGTGTCATCTCGGACCTCGCGGGCTCGGGCCAGCAGGTCGGCGAACGGCTCGGCCAGAAGCTCGTCGATGTTTGGGTTGGGGTGAATGATGGTGGTCACGTCAGTCCTCGCAGCGGCCAGGACCTGGTCGCGAACGGATATGGGAAGGTTGAACGGTCTGGTCGCAGGCGGGGCACAACAGCACCTGCTCAAGAGCGGTGCCGCATGCGTCGTGGATCAACACGGTGGGTGGCTCGCCGTCGGCGGCCCACCGGTCGCCCCAGCCCATGAGCGCAACGAGTGCGGGGGAGAGGTCGAGGCCCTTGGCGGTCAGTCGGTACTCGTGGCGCAGGGGTCGCTCTTGGTAGGGCACCTTGTGCAAAATGCCGTGATCGACCAGGCGAGTGAGCCGGTCAGCGAGCAGGTTCTTGGCGATACCAAGGTCCTTGCGGATCTGGCTAAAGCGATGGACCCCACGGAAAATGTCTCGCAGGATCAGCAGTGTCCAGCGATCACCAACGAGATCCAGAGTGGCCTGGATTGAGCAGTCGAGGTCGTCGGCGCCCGCTGAAGCGGGTGGTGAATTGGTAAGTGTCATAGGTGAGTCAGGTGGGAGGGTTGCAAAACTAGACCAAGTTGGTTTCAAATCACAACTGACCAGAATCTTGCAACGCAAAATCGTCGGTTCTGTTCCCGGTGAGCAACACTGGTCGCCCACTGAACCCTTGACCACGACTGGGAGAATCCAATGCAGGCTGTCATCGCGACACCAGGTGAAGAACTGCGACTCGGCGAGGTCGCCGATCCCACGGTCGGTTTGTCTGATGTGCTGATCGACGTCAAGGCCGCAGGCCTCAACCGCGCCGACCTCGCCCAGCGAGCGGGCGCTTATCCACCGCCGCCGGGGGCCAGTGAGACGCTGGGCCTCGAGGCCGCAGGCATCGTTACCGCTGTTGGCGCAGACGTAACGGCGTGGACTGTCGGCGACCGGGTATGTGCCTTGCTGACTGGTGGTGGGTACGCAGCGTTGGCGACAGCCGATGAGGGTTGCATGTTCCCGATCCCGAGCGACATGAGCTTCGCCGACGCTGCGTGTCTGCCCGAGGCGATGATGACCGTATGGGCCAACGTCTACTTGCGTGGCCAGATGCAGCCCGGCGAGGCATTTCTGGTGCACGGCGGCACGAGCGGTATCGGCGTGATGGCCATTCAAATGGCAGCCGTCTCAGGCGCCTCGGCGATTTACGCTACCGCAGGGTCTGACGAGAAAACCGCCGTCTGCGCCGAGCTCGGTGCGACCACCGTGATCAATTACCGCACCGAAGACTTCGTCGAGGTCGTGACCGCTGGTGGCGGCGCAGACGTCGTGCTCGACATGGTTGGCGGCGACTACATCCAGCGCAATATTTCGGTCGCGAACCTCAACGGCCGTATCTGCAACATCGCGTATCAAAACGGTTTCGAGGCGACCGTCAACTTCGCCCCCGCAATGATGAAGCGCCTGGTGCTCACCGCTACGACGCTGCGGGCCCGGGCCAATGATGAAAAGCGTGAGATTCGCAATGCTGTGCTGGCTGATTTCTGGCCCGCGGTACAAAGCGGCGCGATCAAACCAGTACTCGACACCGCATTCCCAATGGAAGAAGCCGAGGCCGCTCACGCTCGCATGCAAGCCGGCGGCCACATCGGCAAGATCCTGCTGACTCGGGACTAGCTGTTTCGGTCTCTTGGGCAACTAGTGGCTGAGTTCGCGCTCGGGGGAGCCGAGTCCGGGGAAGCCGGCATAGGCCGGTAGCGCAGTTTGTCCGCCCAGGTGGCAGTAGAGCACTTTCGACCCCGCGGGGATTTCACCCGATCGGATCATGCCGATCATGCCGGCCATCGATTTACCTTCGTAGACGGGGTCGGTGAGCATGGCGTCGGTTCGAGCCGCGAGGTGAATGGCTTCGACGGTCTGTGCATCGGGCACCCCGTATGCGGGGCCCTCGTATCCGGGGATCACGGTGATCTCATCGTCGCGCAGTGCTCGCCCTAGCCCGATCTTGTCGGCGGTGTTGGTGGCGATGCGGGTGACCTGGTCGATCGTTTGTTCAAGCGTTGCCGAGGCGTCGATACCGACGACGCGCCGTCCGGGTCGGTCGCTGAGCGCAAAACCAGCGATCATTCCAGCGTGGCTTGAACCGGTGACAGTGCACACAATAATGGTGTCGAAGAATGCATCGAGTTCGGCTTCTTGTTTCTCGACCTCGACGGCCCAGTTGGCGAAACCAAGACCACCGAGCGGGTGATCCGAGGCCCCCGCAGGGATCGCGTAGGGCTTGCCGCCGGCAGCTTCAACCGATGCAAGCGCCTTCTTCCAGCTGTCGCGGATGCCAATGTCGAATCCGGCAGGGTCGACCCGCACGTCGCCGCCCATGATGCGGGTGAGCTGAATATTGCCGACCTTGTCGTAACACATGTCGTTGTAGTCGACCCACCCTTCTTGCACGGTGACAGCCTGAAGGCCGAGGTAGCGGGCAACACCGGTGACCTGGCGGGTGTGGTTCGATTGAATGCCGCCGATCGACACCAGTGTGTCGCATCCTTGAGCGAGGGCATCGGCGACCAGGTACTCAAGCTTGCGCACCTTGTTGCCACCAAACGCGATGCCCGAGTTGCAGTCTTCGCGCTTGGCCCAGATCTCGACCTGGCCACCCAGCGCTTCGCTCAGTCGAGGAAGCGGGTGGACCGGCGACGGTCCAAACAGCAGCGGCGTGCGGTCGAAATCATCGAGGGATGGCGTGGAGCTCATCTCGCCATCTTGTCAGCTACGGCGTGAAGCCGACGGCCACGCGATGCTAGAAAGAGTGGCGATGGGCGAGGGCCGATGAACGGGATCGATCTGACGACACTCAAGCGAGTCGAGCAGCGCGTGCTCTGGCTGGCCACGCGAATCGTCGATGCAGCGAACCGGCGCTCAGATACCCAGGTAAAGGTCGGCGGCCACCAGGCGTCGTCGGCATCGATGGTGTCGATCATGACCGCCCTGTGGTTCGCTCACATCGGGGGTCAAGACAAGGTGGCGGTCAAGCCGCATGCGTCGCCGGTGTATCACGCGATCAAGTACCTCACCGGCGAGCTCGATCGCAGTTACCTAACAACGTTGCGTCAGCGAGACGGACTGCAGGCGTATCCGTCGCGCACCAAAGACCCTGACGTCTCGGACTTCTCGACGGGCTCGGTCGGTCTCGGTGCGGTCGCGCCGTTGTTTAGTGCATTGACCCGTCGCTACATCGACAGTCATTTCGGCGAGCAACCAGACGCTCGCTTCATTGCTCTTGTCGGCGACGCCGAGCTCGACGAAGGAAATGTCTGGGAGGCCATCGCCGAACCAATGACCGAAGGGCTCAGCAACTTCACGATGGTCGTTGACCTAAACCGTCAAAGCCTCGACCGGGTGATTCCCGACATCGCTGCTGAGCGGCTCAAGCACTTCTTTCGCGACGCCGGGTGGCACGTGAGCGAATCGAAGTACGGCGCAGCGTTGACCGAAGCCTTCACGCAACCGGGCGGTGATTCGCTTCGCGAGCACATCGACGCGATGGCTAACGAGGCGTACCAATCGCTCTTTGCGCTGAGCGGCGCCGACGTGCGGGCCAAGTTCTTGGCCGAAGCAGATGCGGCAGTTGTGCGCTTCGCCAGCGACTACGACGACGATGGCCTCAAGACGCTGGTTACCGACCTGGGTGGCCATGACCTCGGTCGACTCATCGAAGAATTTCGGTTCTGTGACGCGATCGTCGATCGGCCATCGGTCCTGTTCGCCTACACGATTAAAGGCCGCGGGCTGCCAATCGCTGGTGACCCGTTGAACCACTCGAAGCTGCTTACGCCCGAAGAGATCGATGCGTTCCGTGCTCGCCTCGGCTTGACCGAGGCGACTGAGTGGGATCGGTTCGATCCGGCATCGCCTGAGGGGCAGCTCTGTGATGCGGTCGGCGGTGACATTAACAACCCGCAACCGGTAGCTCGAACGGTGCCTGTGCTTCCGCCCTCGATTCGGCCGATGGTGACCTCAGGTGAAGTGTCGACCCAAGAGGCCTTTGGACGGGTGCTCTCGAGCCTCGCCGATATCGACGGCGTCGGCAATCGCATCGTCACGACCGCTCCTGATGTTTCGATCTCGACGAGTCTGGGCGGTTGGATCAACAAGACCGGTGTTTATGCGCCAACGGTGCGTGAAGATCACGGAGGTGCTGACCGGTTGCTGAAATGGGCGCCGACGCCGTCAGGTCGCCACATCGAGCTCGGCATCAGCGAGATGAACATGTTCATGCTGCTCGGCCAGCTCGGGCTGAGTCATGACCATCATGGCGAGCAGCTGTTTCCGATCGGAACGGTGTATGACCCGTTCGTGCTGCGAGGGCTCGATGCGTTCATCTACGGCATCTACAACGACGCACGCTTCATCGTCGCTGGCACCCCATCAGGGGTCAGCCTGGCGCCCGAAGGCGGTGCTCACCAGTCGACGATCACAGCGTCGGTCGGCGCAGAGCTACCCAGCCTTCACTACGCCGAACCGGCCTATGCGACCGAGGTCGATTGGCTGCTCGGCGACGCCATCTCGCAGATCGCTGCGCCCGACGGCGTCAGTACGTACCTGCGCATGTCGACCCGACCAATCGATCAAGCTCCGTTCGCTGCCGCGCTTGACCGCTACGGCGAAGCAACGCTGCGGGCCAAGGTGCTGGCCGGCGGGTACCGGCTAGTTGATGGCGCCGATGATGGGCGCCCGGGGGTCACCATCGTCACAACCGGCGTGATGGCGCCCGAAGCCGTGGCCGCCGCAGCCGAGCTCGACGGCGAGGGAGTGCAAGCAACCGTGGTGCACCTGTCGAGCCCCGATCGGGTCTATGCGAACTGGCGCTCGGCATTCGCGACGTCGGTTTCAGCTGCCACCGTGCAGGCTGAGGCCAGTCACCTGGATCAGCTCGTTCCAACCGCTGAACGCCAGCGCCCGGTAGTAAGTGTGCACGATGCCGCAAGCCACAGCCTGGCCTGGATCGGCTCAGCACTTGGCGCACGCCAGTTCCCGCTC
>Ga0209828_1001273_pt1 | contig 23062 bp, 22 predicted proteins | sample MaitaG_FD_187429 | JGI IMG/M metagenome (GOLD analysis project Ga0209828, IMG submission 187429) | Marine algal microbial communities from Maine, USA - Maine_Asex2 metaG (SPAdes) (version 2) | ecosystem: Host-associated > Algae > Red algae > Unclassified | place: Maine, USA | collected 2015-01-05
CCGCACACAAACCCTTTACGAGGCTGCTGGCATCAATCGGCTCACTGCGGAGGCGTACGACGGACTACTCGAGAGCCTCTACGTGGCCGAATCGGTTCCAGCGTGGACCGCCAATCGGCTTGCTCGACTAACGAAATCGCCGAAGCGCTACGTCGTTGATGGCGCACTCATGGCTGCGGCACTCGAGGCCAACGTGGAAACAGTCATGGCCGACGCGGACTTGCTTGGGCGCACGATCGACACCTTCGTCATGGCGCAGCTACGCCCCGAAGTTGCCGTAACATCCCGCCGGCTGCGAATCCACCATCTCAGGACCAAGGCTGGGCGAGAAGAAGTCGACATCGTGATCGAACTTCCCGGCGCGAAGCTGCTGGCGATCGAGATCAAGGCTTCCGCCACCCCCACAGCACGAGACGCCAAACATCTGCGCTGGCTACGAGACCAGTTTCCCGATCGTTTCATCGCAGGCGCCGTACTTCACACCGGTCCCGACGTGATCCGCATGGATGGGAGCATCCTTGCCATACCGATCTGTGCCTTCTGGGGAGCTGGTTAGTAGTGGCGCCGTTGCGGAATTGTTTTCTTTGGCTAGCTCGCATCGTCGGCCCGGGATCCGGCGGGATTGGGCCATGACCTGTAGAGCGCCGTGTCACCGATCCGCCATATAAGCGTGCGACCTTCGAGAATCTAAGTTACGGTTATAGATAAGTGTAACTTAGGGGTCCTATGGCATCACACGTGCGAAAGCAATGGCAAGCGCAGTTTCAAGGGATGAGTCGCCGTGATCGGCAAGGCTGCTGGTACAACGCGTACCTCGCCGACCCTCTGTCCAATTGGGACTTGTTGCTACCGGCTGACGTCGCTGCCGACGTTGCTGACGCAGAGTCAGCTGTTCGCACGCTCAACGATGCCGGCACAGCGCATGTAAGCCTCGAAGGCCTCGCCCGATTCCTGCTGCGAGCCGAGTCGGTTGGGTCCTCCAAGATCGAAGGTCTTGAAGCAGCAGCGCGCCGGTTGGCGCGTGCCGAGGCATCGCTCGCACTTGGGGGCGACGCGAACGACCGCGTCGCAGTCGAGGTGCTCGGCAACATCGCCGCCATGGAATCAGCAGTTGAACTCGCTACGAGCGCCGAGACCTTCGTGCTGGATGACCTCCTCTCAGTGCATCGCACCCTGATGGAGAACTCGCCCACACCTGACCTCGGCGGGTTGGTGCGTGAAGATCAGAACTGGATCGGTGGAAGCTCGTTCAACCCTTGCAACGCCGCGTTCGTTCCACCGCCGCCCGAGCACCTCGATGGCCTCCTCGTCGACCTGCTGGACTATGTCAACGGCGACGATCACTCACCACTTGTACAGGCAGCGATTGCGCATGCCCAGTTCGAAACGCTGCACCCCTTCGGCGACGGCAATGGCCGTACGGGGCGAGCGCTGATCCACGTTGTTCTTCGACGACGCGGCCTTGCTCCAACGTTCGTGCCGCCGGTGAGCCTGGTGCTCGCCACATGGTCAGACGACTACGTGGGCGGGCTGATGACCTATCGCCACCTCAGCGAGCCCGACAGCGCTGAACGGTCTCAAGCTGCAGTCGAGTGGATTCGCATGTTCGCTACCGCCACTAGCCGCGCCTGCCACGACGCCGCCGTCTACAGCGCCGACATCGACGAGATCACAACCACATGGCGTTTAACGCTCGGTCAAGTTCGAGCGAAATCGAGCACCGACCTGCTTCTGAAAGTGCTGCCAGGAGCGCCGATCGTCACTGTCGAGTCGGCTAGCAAGCTCATCGGGCGATCCAAAGCTCGCACCACCGACGCCGTCAACGCACTTGCCAAAGCAGGCGTGCTACGCCAACGCAACGCTGGCAAACAGCGCTACCGGATATTCGAAGCGACTGACGTCCTTGACCTATTCACCGGCCTCGAACGAACACTTGCAAGCCCAACTGGCAACACCAGAAGCGATCGACCGTCTGCCTAGTCCCGCAACGTCCGGGAGAAAAGTAGACGTCGTACGCTCGGTGCTCAGCAAGAACGGTCAGCCAACTAGGCGGCGCGGCCTCGACGTTCGCTGTCCGGGGCTATCGAGTGACCTAACTCCGGCCAGCGCTGCTCCCATAAGGCTCGTTGACAACTGGTGCAAGATGCGAACTAGCGCCACACCACGCCCCATCGTGACGCGAGATAGTCACGGAGCCTCATCGCTTCCCGAGTCCTCTTGGGAGCTCTGGGTTCGATGAGGTACTGCGTCTTCGTCAAGTCGGAGTAGGAGGGGTTTCCTTCACACTTGATTCGTAATACGATATTCGGATGTGGAGTTCCACCGGTCAGCTCTCAAACACGGTCATGACGAGTCGGCGATTGTGCACGCCGTTGACAATGCAGTCGCAGTCATCGATCTCGATCCGCACGCCGATCCACCAAAGGTGCTCGCTATTGGCCCTGACCTTGCTGGCAACCTCCTCGAGGTCATCTGGCTACAGCTTGACGACGTCGACCTCGTAATCCACGCCATGCGACTTCGCCCGACCTTCTTCGATCTACTCCCGACAGGGGATGACCAGCTATGACACGACGCACCCAAACTGGACGCACACTCACCGACACCGAACTCGACGCGCTCGCCTTGGAAGTCGAAACCACCGACTACGACGTCGAAACGCTGAAGCAGCAGCGCAGGCCAGGTCGACCAGCGATGGGTTCAGGCCCTGCCGATGTCGTTCCTGTACGTATTGACCCAGAGCTACGAGCAGCGATTGAAGCACGAGCCGAGGCCGAGGCGACCACAACCAGCGCAGTGATCCGCGAAGCGCTCCGCAATTTCCTCGACGTCGCCTGAGCCCGCCAACGCCCACATATCAGTGCCACAGAATCACGACCTGACTGCATAGAGTCGCGCCGCATCACGGCCGAAGCGTGGTGACCCGTAGCTGCAGTCGCGGCGCCTAAGACGCGCCGACCTCTGCCTGCTACCGGGTGATTACCTGCACGATCTCAATCGCGGCGGCAAGGGTGTCGGCCTCGGACGAGGTTCCGGTAGCAGCAGCGCCGACAATGGCCTGGTTGACGCCATCATCGATGATCACGACGGCCTCACTCGCGCTTGCGTGCGTGACCATCTCTCGCCCTGCGACCACCGTGGTTCCCCGCGTCCATGACGGATCGTCGAAGCGCGACACCGCGTCTTGGTAGTCGTCGCCTCCGGAATGACGTCACAGCTGCAACAGAAATGGGGTCAAGCACAGCAGGACTTTACCGACTGGCTCGACGGGCTCGCAGAGCCAGACAGCGAAGGTGGCGACGCTGAAGACGCAGGCGACGCGTCTGACGCGCAAACGCCGGACGCTGGTTCAACGCCAGATCCCCCATCTGATGACGATGTGTCGACCCCGCAGCCCGACGGGACTGGCGGTTGCTCAACCGAGGCTGAGCGTCGCGCCCAGGTCCTGATGCGATGCCTGGATGCAGCGACCGCCGTGGACGTTCCCGATGGAGGATGGGGCCCACTAGCACCGTATGTGCTGGTCCTCGAAGATCGGCAAGGGCCCGATCCCTGTGAAATGCCTGGCGTCGACTACAACGGTCCAGCGGGTTGGACTGATCCATGCGAAGGGCTGGACTGCGCTTAAGATCTACTGCCCGCTGTGGTCGTAGGTCCGAACTACAACGGCCCAGCTGGGTGGACCGACCCGTGCGAGGGCGTCGACTGCGATCTCAACGGTCTTGGTTTCGATGCCGGAAGTGTGCGTGATGAAGCAGTTGCTGACCTTGTCGATTCGCTTAGTCAGACGCTGAAAGTCACGGTTGCCGACCCGACTTCTACATATTGCGTTCCGCAATCGATTTTCCCAGAGCCGAACGGATGAGCACAACGGCGCTGTGGTAGCAGATTGCAGCGTGGTCGGGAAGGAGCGATGCTTGGCAGCATGAACGAAGCGCTACTCCAGCTTCGTGCCGACGATCTGTGGAATGCCGAAGGTGAACTCGCAAGAACTGCCTGCGCTGTCGACACCTTTGTTGCCCGTACAGGTGTCGGCTCCACTGCCACGACCAGATCATCGATGATTCTACGGCGTCTACGAACCATGGTGTGTGAAGGCCCAGACGGTCGCGCCATGGACTACGTCCACGTCTAACGTCACAACGCCGAGGCGTAGCTGGCTCATTGGCCAGCCTGCTGAGATCCGTCGGTTGTCGATGATGGTGGTCCATCCCGGCCGAATTTCGGTTGGTCGGTCGGTGCTCGCCGTCGACATCTTGGAATCCGGCGATGCGCCGTCAAGACGAGCGGGCGCTGAGCTGCTGGCGGACATGGCCGGCGGGAGACTTGCAGATCGTGTAGGTGTACGTATGATATGTACGTGCCTAACAAGACGATCAGTGTTCCCGATGACGTGGTCGCGATAATCGACAGTCTCGATATGCCCTTCTCGAGGTGGGTGACCGAGCAACTCCGTCGCCATGCAGCGCTATCGACGATGTCGTTCGCCGACCAGCTTCTCGCCGATGGGGCACTGGCAAAGGGCGAAACGCCGAATGACCGCGATGCTGTGGCCGTTGGCGAGCGCATGGAGCAATCTGCGCCGTGGTAGCACGTGGCGATGTCTACTGGATCGATCTCGACAAGCGTCGCCCCTGCGTAGTGGTGTCCTCCCAAGATGTTCTCGGCGTAGACGTTTGGCAGGCCCATGTTGTGCCGTTGACATCAAACCTTGATCGGGCTGGACTCGCGGGCAATGTCATGCTTGAGACCGCCGTGACCGGACTGCCGACGGCATCGGTCGCGGTGCCGCTTGGACTGGAGCTGATCGATCGGTCCTGGCTGGGCGACCGAGTGGGCCAGCTGCCAGCGGCTCTGGCCAGCGCTGTCGACGACGGTGTCCGTGCTGTTCTCGGGTTGTGAGCAGTCGTTTGACGAACTGAGATCCGAACGCTTTCCAGGTACTCCCACTCGGATCCACGTTGGAATCGAGGTTGCCATCGCTACGGAGTGTGGAGTTTTCCGAACCACGTGCCGAACTCCGCGTGGGCCTGAGGATCGTGCTGTTGATCGCGCCTCGGCACGACTTGGTGGTCCCAAAGCACCGGGAGATCTAGCCAAAGGCGCCGTCATTGATGGTCGCGAGGTCACCGTCTCGGATCTCGGCCCGTCGGAGTTCTCATACAACCGCCGTCGCCCCGACGGCGAACATCGCAAACGCATGACGGAAACCCTGGGGCGAGTTCGACGGCCAACCAAAGCCAGACTGCTCGTCGATGCCGCGTCGGCGCTGTGGTCTACCCACCAAGGCTGGCTAACGCAGGTTCCATGGCAGTCCAGAGCTTGTCCCGGTGCTCGACAAAGTGGGATGCGTGCACGTGGTATTGATCACGGTACATCAGGCGATCGCCATCCATGACGTGGCACCAGTCTTCCTGGAAACAAATGAGATGGTCTACGTTCGCCGTTGCGATTCGCTGGTTGGAGGCGGCCAGTTCTTGATACACGGGGGGCTCGGTGTACCGGGCGACATCTGCATAAGGCACTGCGCAGTCGGTCGGATCTTCTACCGTGACCAGACAATCGTTGGGGTCCACAAGCATTAGCGGAAACGGGTCCATCAACAAGACGTTGTCGGCGTTCTCCAGGAATACCGGAAGGGTGTCGGCAGTCGCTGCGGCGAAGAGGTCCGTTCCCTCGAGACCTTCGTACGGGCCAACACCTGGTTTGTAGACGCTGCCGCTCTCCCACACCCTGGAACTGGCGGTGACGATTACCAGGTCGGGTTGCAACGCGTGCATGTGGTGAGAGAAGAACTCGTCCTTCGGGCCACACTGCGCATCCACAATTTCCAGGCCTATCTGCCAGGCGCACGCGCTGAAAATTCTGGCCGCGAAAGTGAAGTCGTGTTCAATTGCCAAGAGCTCGAATGCGGGCGCGAACTCAAGGGCGTGGCTGTCGCCAATCAGCATCACGATCTGCTCGCCGGTCCCTGCATCAGCACAATGGCCATTTGCAGATCTGGGGCTATTCGCAGAACCGCCGATCTCGGACAGCTCACCTGCGCACAACGGCGGCAAGTAGGAGGGATCTGAGAACGCCAATATCTCTTGCAAGGAGGGCGTGATCGTTGGCAACTCGAATCCTTGGCCAACTGGCAGCAGCGCGGTGTCAGTCGAGTTTGATGGGGCCGCTACTGTCACAGGCCTTGCGTCAATCCCGAGTACATCGACTGCTGCAGCCGTTGCGAAAACGGCGATGGCCAAACCAGCAAGAATGAGGCGGCGATTCAGTCGGCCGGCCGAGAACTCGCGGATTGGCTGTTCGACCAACCGGTTCACGAGTGCCGCAACCGCAGTGGCGGTGCTGGCCGCAATCATGAACACCACGACAGGGCGTCGTTCGGGAAAAACTGCTTGGAGCGCAATGATGATCGGCCAATGCCACAAGTAGGTGCCATACGACAGCTTCCCGAGCTTCACGATTGGACGTGCGGCCAACGCTCGGGTGACCCAACCATGTGGAGCTGCTTCGGTGCAAGCGAGCATCACCAGTACAAAAGCGGTTGCCGCCATGCCTCGGTGCTGGGGCGTGAAATCGACAACCTTGGAAGACGCCGCCACAAAGAGCACCAACGCTGCGAGAAGCGAGAAACTCGCCGCTCGCCGAAGGCTGGCCGACCCCATGACGGAACGGTCACGCACCCATAGCAATCCCATCGCCAACGCGGCCCCGCTCAGCAGTTGGTACCCACGGGTGTCGGTGCCGTAATACGCACGGGTGGGGTTGGTGCCCGCAATCAGCAGGCCAAACACCAATGACGCGACCGCAAGAACAACAACAACGGTCAACGGGACGCTCGAACGTCTCACCCGACGCGCAAGCACTGCCAAGCCAATGAGAAGTAGTGGGTAGCCAACGTAAAACTGTTCTTCGATCGACAACGACCAGAAGTGCAGGTAGGGGCTTGTTGCCACGTCGGTATCGAAGTAGTCAGTCGCTTGGCTGATGAAGTGCCAATTGGCATACCAAAGCCCCGACGCCTGCGCGTCATCTTGCAAGGCGGATCGAGCCACGGTTCCTTTGACCGCGATCATCAGAATCGCAGTGCCAAGAATGGCGACGGCCGCCCCCGGGACTAGCCGTCTGAGGCGTGCGCCGTAGAACCGAATGAGCCTGACTCGCCCATGCTCTCGTTGCTCCTCGAGCAGGACCATGGTGATGAGAAAGCCAGAGAGGACGAAAAAGAGATCAACACCGATAAAGCCACCATTGGCGGGGTTGCTACCAGCGTGGAACGCGACGACGACGTACACCGCCAGTGCTCGAAGCCCATCAAGTGCCGGCCGGTAGCCCCAAGGCGCAATGAGTTGTTGCATGTATCCGCCTCACCTGCCCGCCGTCGCCTATCGGGCGATGTTAGCTGACCGCCCCGATCGGTGAATTCACAATCGCCGTCGACTACGTCTACGGCCTCGTCAGGTGTTCGTTGCTGCAACCAAGGCGAGCGGTAGCCAGCAAGACTTCTGCGTGCGCCTGGCTCGCCGAGATCTGTCGCCGTATGACTGGGTTCGTCTGTTGTACTGTTCGACACAATGGGGTTGCCGACGGGAGTCATCTCTTTTCTTTTCACCGACGTCGAGGGTTCGACGCGCCTGTGGGAGACCTATCCCGACGAAATGCGGGCGGCGCTTGAGGTGCACGACCGGATCGCCCGCGAGGCGATTGAAGCCCACCGGGGCTACGTGTTCAGTACCGCAGGCGACGCCTTCGCCGTAGCGTTCGGTGGACCAAGCGATGCCGTCGAGGCAGGCATCGAGATCCATCAGCGACTCATGAGCCAGCCGTGGGGCGAAAACGTCACCATCAAGATCCGCATGGGGCTGCACGTTGGCGAGGCGAGCGAACGCGACGGCAACTACTTCGGGCCCACCCTGAACCGGGCGGCCCGCATCAGCGCCGCTGCCCACGGTGGCCAATTCGTTATCTCCGATCATGCCCGCGAGTTACTGGGCACCGACCCGATGGTCGAATCGCTAATCGATCTCGGTGAGCACCGCCTCAAAGACCTGGGTGCCCCGGACCGCATCTGGCAGGTCGCCATGGATGACATCGACGGCCACCACCCTGAGCTCAACACCCTTAGCCGCAACCTGACGAACCTGCCACAACAAGCCACTGACTTTGTAGGCCGCGAACACGACCGAATTGCAGTTGCTGAGCACCTGAGCGACAGTCGCCTGGTGACGATCCGTGGACTCGGCGGCATGGGCAAAACCAGACTGTCACTTCAAGTCGCAGCCGATGTCTTCGGTGAGTTCGCCGACGGCGTGTGGTTCGTCGAACTTGCGCCCGCCCGCGAACCCTCGGCCGTGCCGTTCACCGTTGCCGAAACGCTCGGCTATTCGGCGCTTGGTCAGTCGCCGCTCGATGCGGTCGTCAACGGCATTGGTGAACGTTCCATGCTGATCGTGCTCGACAACTGTGAGCACATCATCGACGCTGCCCGCAGCCTGGTCGATGAGCTGCTTCGGAACTGTCCCAACGTGCGACTACTGCTCACCAGTCGTTTTACGCTGAACACTGCCGGCGAGCAGATCTATCTGCTCGAACCAATGCGCTCGGGTGCGGCCGACAGCGCGGCCGTCGAACTCTTCCGTGCGCGAGCGGGTTCGGCGAACCCCGCATTGGAATTCGACGAAGCCCGCATCGCAGTTGCCGGCGAGCTGGTCGAACGCCTCGACGGCATACCGCTTGCCATCGAACTCGCCGCGGCTCGGGTGCGCACGTTGACACCCGATGAGATCCTTGACCGGATCGACCGACGCTTTGCGCTGCTGCGGGCCAAAGGTGGTGTTGTCGCTCGACACGAGCGTCTGATCGACATCATCGACTGGTCCTACACGCACCTCAGCGAAAACGAGCAGTTGCTGTTTCGGCGCCTAGCCGTGTTTGCGGGCCCGTTCTCGCTGGCAGCGATTGAAGCCGTATGCACCGACGACCTCCTCGACGAGTTCGACGTGATCGACCTTCTCGAAGGTTTGATCGACAAGTCCATGGTGCTCACCGATGTCGCCGGGTCAGCCGCCCGCTACCGGTTGCTGGAAAGCTTGCGCGAGTTCGGTGCCGAACAGCTCGGCGACAACGTTGACCTGATGAACCGTCACACTCGCTACTTCTGTGGCGCAGCCGAAAACGCGGGTGCGCGATCGGTAAGGGCTGACGAACCGGGCATGCACCTTGACGTCGACATGATCTGGGACGACACACGCGTTGCCTGGTTCCGCGCCCATGAGCACAACGACATAGCGCACGCGTGTGCACTCGCCGGTCACCTCACGTGTGAACTGATGTGGCGCTCACGCCTTGAGCCAAGCCAATGGGCGCAGGCAACGATCGCCATGCCAGGATTCGACGACCAACCCCCGATCGACCGCCTCGGCGTGTACGCCGTCGCCGCGGCAGGACTAATGCACGGCGCGGAGAACGAACGAGCCATCGGCTACATCACCGACGCTGCCTCGCTGTTCGACGAGATCGATGTCGCATCGATGGACCACCGAGTCGTGCACGCCACCTCGGTGATGTTTTTCACCGGCCAGCTCAAGCAGGGCATCAAAGCCATCAACCGGCTGATCGAACGCATTGGGCCAGAACCCACAGATCACGCGCTGCGAAACGTGATCAGCATCAGCGGTGGCTCGATGAACGGGTACTCGGGAAATGCAGCACGAGCAAAGGAGCTGGCCCAGCAGGGCCTTCGATCCCGCGCAGAGCTTGGACCAACATGGCGAACTCTCGCAGAGTGGGACTGTGTGCGCTACACGGGCGATGTCGAACCCAGGAAGCTGCTCAAAGTTCTTCCTGGGTTTATCGACGAATTCCGGTCGGTGAAAAACCAGTTTCTGATGGAGACGGCGCAGCGGCACATGCTGAGTTTGCAGAGCCAATCCGATGAGCTGTCCGAACACATGGCCGAGACGGCGGCGCAGCTCGCAGCGCTCGACATTACTGATCCCCGCGTGCCAACCGGCTGGTTGCTGACCTCGGCCGTAGCGCTGCTCAAGGCTCGATCGTGGTTCGACGCTGGGGTGCTGCTCGAATGGCAGAACCGATATCGCGTCGCGCCAATTCTTCCGGACCGTCAGGCCGATCTCGATGAGCTTGTGCCGCAGATGGACGCTGCGCTCGACGACCAACAGCGAACGCAGATCAACGACACGCTCGACGCTATGGACCTGGCCGCAACGGTGGCTTTCGCCATCGAATCCTTGACGGTGGCTCGCTCCACGCTCGCTGCTGTCGATCAGGTGCCGTAACGATCGGTTGCCGCAACGTTCAGGTGCCGTAACGACCGGTTGCCGCAACGTCCAGGTGCCGTAACGACCGGTTGCCGTAACGACCAAGCGCCGTCGCGATGAGGTGCCGTAACGTTCAGGTGCCGTAACGATCGGTTGCCGCAACGTTCAGGTGCCGTAACGTTCAGGTGCCGTAACGATCGGTTGCCGCAACGTTCAGGTGCCGTAACGATGAGGTGCGTAACGATGAAGCGCGGTGGCGATCAGTTGCCGTAGCGATCGGCCTCCCACAAGATCTCGCCTACGTCTTGCAAGAAGTCCATCTTGATCTTGAAGCCAATATCGAGGACCTGGTCGTCGATGCCAAGATCGGCGCCAACCGGGTGGCTGTCAATGTGATGAAGCTTCAACGAGTACTGCTCGGTGAGGCCCTCGAACGTGAGTGACTCGGCCACCGCGTGTGAGGCGCAGATCGCTTGATAGGCAGCGGTGGTGCCGTTCTCGATATCGCGGAACTGTTTGAGGTACACCTCGGGAACAGCGGTCGTGACGGCGTCGTCGAGCAGATCAAGATCGACATCCCACGTGAGCTTGAGGTGATTGTCGGTTGCGGTCTCATAGGTCTCGTAGAGCGCCTTGACCATGTCCACCAACGAGGTGCCAGCTTTGCCGAGACTGCTTGATTTCTTGCCCGTGGGCTTCATGTCAAGAAGCGGCAGATAGGCCGGCATCTCATCAGGTCCAAAGTTCAGGCCGTAGCTGTTGAGCGCAAAGTCGCTCGTACTCTGGCCGCCTGTTGCGTTGTCGGGAAGTGTGATCTCGCCCATCGACTTCGGCCAGCCGTAGACCTCACGGCCGGTCGCCATTGACATGGGGTTGTTCACCCAGATGTACGACGTGAACATGAAGAACCGCGTGGCGTGAAGCTCACCATCTCGTTCTTCGACCTGCACGGCCGGAACCCAGAACGCGACCTGGGTTTCGTCGACGCTGCCCATCGTGTTGAACGGAGGCGTCTCGGGGATCACATGATGGATGTCACCAAGCGACAACATGACGTAGGGGCCAAGCGCAGAGAACTGCACTGCGCCCATGGCTGGCTCGTTGAACACCTTGTCGATCAGCGCCTGCAACTTGGACTCGTCGCCCTTGACCATGAACGACCACAGCTCGGTGTCCTTGCAGTTGTACGGACCCGGGAACGTGTCGAGCCCGCCGAATTCGACATACGGCGGGGGAGCGGCGTATCTGCGACTGTCTTCGAAGAGTCCGGTCGTGCCAGGCACACGGCGCGGCCATCCACAGATTGCCTGTGAAGCCAGTCGCCCTGAGGCAACAGCGGCTTCGAAGCCGCCACCATCAATTCCGTTTCGGGTCCAGTCGCCGGCCAAGGCGAGATTAGTGAACTTGGTTTCGTTCGGCCACAACCGATAGCGGATGTCGCCAGCCGGGGTCCGCACGTAACGTTCGCTTCCCTGCGTATTGGCCCGCCAATACTGAGCGTCGAACCGGGCAGCGCCCGTGCCGTTCTTTGGGTCGACAAGTGTGTCCCATATGAACCCCGTCGCGTCGTTTGCCTTGGGCCACAGTGTCGAACTCTGCGTGTTCAAGAAGTCGACACCGCGATCGTGAACACTTGCGGTCGTCGCGGCGTGCTCGGCTGGGGTTTGTTGCGCGTTCGGTTCGTGTAACGGTCCGCAGAAGTAGCCGATGCTCTTAACCTGGCCGTTGGGTCGAGCCTCGCGGTCGATCAGGTGAGACATGTCGCAGTAGGTGTCCATTGGCTCTCGGTAGGCGCCAGCGATCGACTGCTCGTGGTACCGCCAACCGAGGTCTTCGACCGTCTCGTTCGACCAGACCTGAACTGCCTGTGTCGCCACGGTTGCCGAGTGCTCAAGCATGGCTTTGAAGCGTGGATCGCGTTCGCTGAGCTCATCACACATGGGCGACAGCGAACCCACCGAGATGCCAAGGACAACGTGATCAAAGTCGCGCCCGCGTTGCAGCACGACCTGTGCGTTGCCTAGGGGATTGGCAGCGTGCTCGAGGTCGATGCCGTTGCTTTGCAGTTGGGCACCATCACTGATCAGTGACCAGTCTGGTTCACTTGGCCACGACGGCACGCCGTCGACATCGACTATGAACTCGTACCCGGGTGCGGGAGTGGTCTGCGGGAAAATCTCGATGGTGTCGACTACGTCGCTGTCATCGGCCACCGTCAACTTGTCGACCCAGTGAAAGAACTCGAACTTCACCCCACGTTTGGTCAGCGTTTCGTACGCCGGGGCGAACACGGTGTCTCCCATGCCCGCGTTCATCTTGTACAAGATGTGGCCCTTGTACTGGGTCACGATTCGGATCATGGCCTCAATGGCTGAACCGGCGGCCAAGTTGGGCTTGGTGATGTCGCCGTCTTCATACGCAAATGTCAGGTCGTACAGACCCCGCAGGAGCGGCGAGTTATCGATGGTGACCTGCTTGGCATGGTGACGGTGCAACCACGCGCGCAATTCTTCGCCATTGACCGACTGGAATCCGTTGCCGAGCAGATCGTCTTTGACGATGCCGTCGAGGATGGTCGACGACAGGTCGAGAGAGGTCCAGACGAACCGCACCCAGTCGTTGTCAAGATGCTTGCTCACCCACAGCTTGTAGATGACGTCGGCGGCGGTGCGAAGTTTGTGAATGATCGGGTCCAGGCCGGTCTTGAGCCATTCGCCAGCATCGAGTTCGAGACGATGCTCAAGGTCGGTGATGATCTGCTGGAACTCGTCCTCGATGCCGTGCACCGCTCGCCCAAGCAGTTCGCGAAACCAGCCAAGAACATGCTCGAGTAGAGACGGTGCGCCAGCGCTGGCGGTCGAGGTGCTGGGGTTCGGGGTGCTGTGATAGCCGAGACCGCGGCCGTGGTTCAACAGTTGACGCCCAAGCGCTACGAATTGGCGACCAACGAAGTCCACGACGTCTTCGAAGAGATAGTCCTGACTGTCGCCCGGCTTTAGGTCGTTGATCGGTGCGGTAAACGAGAAGCCCGATGCGTCGCCCTTCCACAGGTCATAGACGACGAGTTGGTCACATGGCGTGAGGGCTTGCTCGAACGTCGCCATCGGGTCGCTTGGTGAGCGACCGGCTTCGTCGTAGGCGGTGCGTAGGAGGTCGAACGTGTTCTCATAGAAACCGAACAGAACATGCAGGCCGTGTTCTTCGATTCGTTGGTCCATCGCTGCGTTACGTCCGCTGGCAGCCTTGCCTCCGAGCCGCCAGCCCGGCGTGTAGATCGTGACCTCGTATGCGTCGCGCAACGTCGGCGTGGCCGACAATTCCATCGCCGCCGCGATAGCCCCGCCGCCCCCACCAAGCACGGCGACTTTCTGCTTCTTCATTTAGCGCTCCCACTCGTTGCGGGGAAAGTTGAGCACAGCTGAGCGCCGTGCGCAATCGCCTCTCGTGAGATCCACCTGATCTTTCGCCCTGCCTATCAGGGTTGAAGCGGGCGTCTACGGGAGTCGTCTTAGCGGGGGTGGGCACGCATGAATCGAGTTTCTCCTTTTTCGGGCACAGGTATCCGCGGTTGGGCACGGCGGCTTATCCCGACGCTCACTGCCAGATGCCGGTTGTCGGGCTTGCGCTGGTGCATCCTTGGCGTGCCCTAAAAAGGAACGTGGCTAGAGCTGGCGTGCTGCCGGGATGACCTCGGTCAGGTAAGTCTCGAGAGCGTCCTCGTCGACTGGTAGCCGCAGGGCGATGTTGACCATGTCGGCGCCAGCCTCGCGATACTCAGCAATGCGCTCGACCGCACGGTCCGCCGTGCCGGTCAGCGCGCCTTCGGTGATGCGTTCGGCCTGCTCACCCCATTGATCGTTGATCTTGCGTAGCTCGGACTCGGCTGCGTCGGCGGTCGCGCCGATGTGGAATGCAAGGTTGATCGAGCGTTCAAGGGTGGCCGGGTCACGTCCGATGGCTTCACACGCTTGATCGATTCGCTTGTTGAGCTCTCGATAATCCTTGGGCGACACGTACGGCACGTTCCAACCCGAGCAGTATTTGGCCGCCATCTGCGGCGTCCGCTTTGGCCCCCTGCCACCAGTCCACAACGGGATTGGTCCGTTGAAGGGTCCAGGAACCGCCCGCACGTCTTCAACGCGGTAGTGCTCGCCGGTGACCGTGGTTGTTTCTTCTTCGGCGAGCATGCCGCTGATGATCGCCAGGCCTTCGTCGACCATGTCGAAACGTGTCCCGAGCGAATCGAAGTCATAGCCATGCGCGATGAACTCCGGCTCGTGCCATCCTGCGCCGAAGCCAGGTTCGAACCGCCCCTCGGCGATGTGGTCGATGGCGATGACGGACTTCGCTAACAGTGCGGGGTTGCGGTACGGAACGCAGAAGACGAGACATCCGAGCCGTGCCTTTGATGTAATGCTGGCTAGGGCACCGAGTGTTGCTACGGCCTCAAAGTGCGGGGTCGTGCCGCCAGCAGGTGGTGCCTCATATAAGTGGTCCCAAATCGAGATCCAGTCGACAGTGTCATCAAGACGGGTCCACAGCGCAACAAGTTCACTCATGGTCGCGTTCTGCTGGCCGAGGTGCACGCCAAGTTGCAAAGGGGTTGAGGTCATCCGCTCATCATGGCACGACGGTTCCGGGTGCGATGTATCGCATTGTCATCGCAGGTACGCGAGACTGCGTGCGCACAATCAACCGAGGAGATGGTGCCAATGATGGGAATGTCGAACGAAGAGGTGCTCGCGTTTCAACGGCCGGGCGAGACGTTCTCGGCAACCGCAGTGGAAACCGGTGGGGCCGAGCATGACCGGGTTTTCCAGGTCATGACGACGGAACTGACGCGATTCGCCGACTACCAGGACACGGTCGAACGAGTGATCCCTCTCTTTCGTCTCACCAAGTCCATCTCGGCTTCAACCTGATGGGCATTCTCGAACAGGCAGAAAAGGCATTGAGCGAAGTCACCTCGATTTCGGCCGCCGAGGCGGTCGAGCGCAAACATGATGTCTCGCTTGTCTATGTCGATGTGCGCGACATTCGAGAGGTTGAGCAGAGTGACACGATCGACGGATCGCATCATGCGCCACGCGGCATGATCGAATTCTGGTTCGACCCGCAAAGCCCGTACCACCGCGAGATCTACGCCGATCCGGACAAGACCTATGTGCTGTTCTGCAATGGTGATCCGCGATCGGCGTTGTCTGCCAAGGCATTGCTCGATTTGGGCATCAGCAACGTCGCACAGCTCTCCGGCGGCATGCCAGCGTGGCGCGAAGCCGGCGGTGCGACGATCAAGAAGCAGCGGAACTAACAGGTCGGCCAGTACGAAAGCGCCCGCTCTTCGAGCGGTGGAATGGGCCGGTTCGCCAGGCGGTTCAGGTCTTCTGCCAAGATCATTCGAGTTTCGGCCGGGTCGATGATCTCGTCGATTCGCATTGTGCCCGCAGCCTCGTACAGCGACGTCGTCTCGTCGAGCTCGTTCACGAGCCGTCTGCGCTCAGCCTGGCGCTCTTCGTCGTCTTAGATGGCAGCGAGCTTGGCTCCGTATGCCACATTAATGCTGACCTCGGGATCCATGAACCCAATTTCTGCGCCCGGCCATGCGTAGATCCCAAGCGAGGGCATCTGTGAACCGTTCATTGCCTGCCACGCCATGCCAAACGCCTTGCGAAGACAAACAGTCAGGGTGGGTGTCGAGGCCAGCTGCAACGCGGTCATCATGCGCATACCCCAATGCAGCAGCCGGTCGTGCTCGACTCGAGTGCCGACCATAAAGCCAGGCACATCAACCAAAAAGACCACTGGGAACTCGTCGAAGAGAGCACAGAGAACTCGCTTACCGTTGAGTTCGTACCAGCTGGCCTCGAAGCTTCGATTCGGCTGCTTAATCGTGTCGCCGACGATGTGTATCCGATCGACGATGTGTATCCGATCGACGATGTAGATGTAGCAGTTGTCACCGAGCGCACCGTTGAACTCGGCTGATGGGCGTAACCTTGCCTAATCGACTCTCACCAACCAGATGGTCCCGACCTGGACGCCCTTGCAGCTGCAGCCGCAGCTGGGGATGCGGCCTCGCTAAACGAGCTGCTTCGCGGTTCACAGCGACCGGCGCTCGCAGCAGCCCGCAAGTTCTTTCCAAACGATCAAGATGCAGAGGACGCCGCTCAGGAGGCGCTTCTGGCGGTTTCGAAACACATCGAAACATTCGCCGGTCGGTCCCGCTACACGACATGGCTGCACCGGATCACAACGAATGCGTCCATCGACATGTATCGGCGTCTGAAGCGCCACGCCACCGACCGACTGGCGACAAACATGGATCTGCCGTCTGCGGGATCATCCCCGTCGGTGCGCGTCGGCGCCCGAATCGATCTTCTCGATGCAGCCGATCAGATGGACGACCGACTGATCGAATCAGTACTCATGCGTGATCTGCTCGAACTCGACTACGGCGAAATCGCCGAACTGCACGACATACCCGAGGGCACCGTGCGAGGCCGGGTCTCCGAGGGTCGCAAAGAACTGCGCCGTCTGCTCGCAAAAGGGCTGTGACTATGAGTAGGGGTCACGGCCTCGCCGTTTCCTGATGGCGTGAGCTTTGGCGCGTTCCGGGCACGGGTAACAGCCAGGCCTAGCGGGAAGCACTCGATCTTCTAGGTTCAGATTTTGCTAGGAATGATTCGAGTACGACCACGGTGACCTCTGGGTTCTACGGACCCCTGAGGCTGGCGATCCTGCGTCGCTAGCCCGATATGTCGGCTGGCTATAACAGTCCCCGTTTCCCAAACATAGCCCGCTGCGGGTGTGCAAATCAGAGAGTTACGGGCAGATCAAATAGACCTCACAGTTGAAGCCAATGTGCGTGTACCCGATAGCGACCTAACGACGGCAATCGCAACAATGGTCGAGCGCTTTGAAACCAACCAAGACTGGACTTACATAGGCACTGATCGTGATGACCAGTTGGTGGCCAAGGTCCAGGGACTGGCTGAGGACGTCGTGTTCGAGTTCAGCGAGAATGAGGCCATCCGGAACTGGCCTGAGCCATTCGTTGACGTATCCGTTGGGGCACAGCCGGATTGTGGCGTCGGGCTGAGTGTTCGGGCTGCTTCGTTCGACAACTACAGTCCACATGTGAATCGGGATCGGATAGGCCGCTACGAGCTGCTCGATGTGCTCGGCACCGGCTCGTTCGCCACGGTGTGGCGAGCCCACGATCCAGTTGTCGGCATGGATGTCGCGATCAAGTTGTTGGCCGACAACCTGGCGCAGAATCGCCACATTCGCGAACGTTTCATGGCTGAAGCCCGGATCAGTCTGGAGTCGAACTCGACTCGTATGGTGCGGGTGCACGTGGTCGATGAGACCGAGGACGGCCAGCCGTACCTGGTCATGGCACTCGCCGATCGAGGATCGCTTGAGGACCGTCTGCGGCCAAGTCGTCAGCTCGGATCCCATGAAGCCGTCTCATTGGCGCAACAGATCGCGTTGGCGGTGGCGGATATGCATCGCCACGGCCACATCCACCGCGATCTCAAGCCAGGAAACATTCTGTTTCGCACTGGACCAGATGGCGAAGAGCTCGTACTTGGTGACCTTGGTTTGGCAAGAGAGTTTAATAAGTCCGCGATAACGCTGGTGTCTGGCACGCCTGGGTACGTGTCGCCCGAACAGGCCGCAGGCGTGGAGCAGCTGACACCACAGACCGACCTGTTTCCAATCGGCGTGGTGCTACTCGAGATGCTGACCGGCGAGCGGCCCAGGAAGTTCCGTTCGATGCTCGCCGCAGCCACCCAGGACACGATCGATGTGTCGCCGATCCTCGATGATGCAAGAGTGGGTCGTCCGCCTTCGCTCGATGCGCTCGTGCAGGATCTTGTTCGGCTGGATCCAGGGAAGCGACCCAAGTCGGCGCACAACGTAGCGGAACAACTCGGGACCATTCTTGAAGACATCAAACGCGCCGACCCGCCGAGACCAGCCACCATCAACCCCGACCCAGCCGAAGCGGTCAAGCTGAGCGATGCTGTTGAGCCAAGCGAAGTTGTTGAGCCAAATGATGCTGTTGCGTCTCTAAAAGAGTCCCGCTTGGGCCTCATGCTTGCACTCGCTGCAGCAGTGATCGCCATTGCCGCAGTCGTGTTTGTGTCGACACGACCAGAAGCGAACGAAGAATCGCTAGCTCAGCCAGCAACCGAAGCCGCCACGACAGTGCCAACCGAAGCTCCAGTGATCTCCACGATTCCCACGCCATCTGACGGCGCGCTCGATGCAATTGACGATGTGCCGCTCCCCGAGGTGGCGGTAGTCGATCGCGTTCGGACCGAACCCGGAGACCGCATCGTTGCCAACGTGGCCGGGTCGGTCGATGACGTGGCTGGATTCTACGACGATCTCGACGGGTGGACGGTTCTCGACCGCGGCACGGACGGTGTGGTGACCAGCTTGTTAATGACCGGCGACGGCCCGCAGTTCACTGTGCGACTGACGCCTACCGCACTTTCGAGCGGCTCCACCACAACAAACATTGTTATCGAGGCCTTGGTAGAAGCGGGCTAGGGAGTTGAACTTCGCCAGATATCTGGATCGAATTCGGTGCCGGTGAGTTCGCCAGATAGGGCGGCGGCTCGGTCGATAAGTGCTTGGGTGCGGGCGCGTGCGTCGATGTACGCACGCGCCGCAGCGTTGGCCTCGACGTGCAGCTGGGCGTAGCGCTCCTGCAAATCTGGATCGTTGGGGTTTGCATCTAGCTGCATATGCAGTTGCTCGTCTTCGACCAACAATCGAGCGGCCTCAGCATCGAGTTCGACGGCTCGCTTCTGGGCGAGCTCGAGGCTTTCGTTGATACGAGCGAGTTTTGCAAGCGCCGTCTCGTCGGGTTCAACGTCGAGGGCGACCTCGTTTGTCGACAGCACCATTACCGCGAGCGGCAGGCTTTCGATGAGCATGCCCAGGGGCGTTTCGAACGGCCCCATTGCAACGCCGCGCCGAACCTTGAGCGGCGCAAGCGCAAGGGTGGCACTGCCAAGGCTGGTTGTGAGTGCAGCCGGTGTCTCGTCGACTCCAACAACAGTTGCCCTGATTCGAGCGTCGGCCAGAATCTCCTTGACGTGTGCAGTGTCCTCTTCAATGTCGGTGCCGGGTGCGTCGGGCACGTATGCGGTGATCTTGGCGCCATGCCAGTCAGGATGACGGGTGCACATCCAAGCCAAAAGGGTGATCAGCTGGCCGGCATGGTCGTCGGACCACCACAGCGCGATCGTTCGTTCATCCTTTGGCTGTTGCACGTACTGTTCCCAGGCGTCACTGCCAACGTTCAGCACGGCAACGTTCGCTCCGAACCGGATGCAGTTCTGCATCATCAGGCCGTACGCCTCCCGGTCGTCGGTCGAGGCCCGCAGATCTCGCACACCGAACAGGGCTAGGTTCGGTTTGATCGAACCCAAGCCGTGCGCTTGCATCAGCGTCTGCACGCCAACTTCGGCATCAGAGACAAGCAAGACGCGCGCCGAGGCGCTTGGAAGAATCTTGTCGACCTCGACGGTGAGGTCTCGCTGGACCGCTTCGGCATCACGTCGCCGTGCAGCGCCGCTGCCTTCAAGCACCCGCACGGCGGTAAGGAAACCCGAACCGCCCTCTAACCACGACGCCACGGTAAGCATGTGCTCGCGGTTATCTGGGTCGCGCGGCACGAACGCCAGTGCACACGGGCGCCAATCGGCGGCCGGCAACGGCTCATCAGCTAACGCAACGATGTGACTGCGAGCCTGGGTGTAGTGATGTGATCCTCCTGAGTCCGTCCATCGATCAGGTACATCTCGGTTGCGCAGATAGCTGTAGATCGCCAAGAGGACCAGGGCTGCAAGGGCACCAGCGAGCGGGTTGATAGCCAAGATGGCACCAAAACACGTCAACGTTCCCAACATGCTGGCTCGAACATCGCCAAGTCGGAACCGAGGTCGAAACGACGTGCTTCCGGCACGCATTTCAAAGATGGTTGCGTAGTTGATCATGCCGTAGGTGGCCAGGAAGAACATGGAGATGATTGGAGCGATCGCATTCAGATCACCGACGGCCACCGTTGCGAGAGCGATCACCACTGACACGAATAATGCGCGACGGGGATTGTTCGCTGGTCCCGATCCTTCGGCGAACGTCTCAATGCGAGGAAGCACCTGATCCTGGCCAAGCTGTTGCAGCACACGCGGGCTACCCAAGGTTGACGCCAACGCTGATGACACCGTGGCAGCGAGCACGCCAACCAGCATGGTCCAGCCAGCAAGAGAAAAGTCACCGATGATGGTGGTCGTGCGATCAACGAGGTCGGCGGCGGGCGCAACACCCGCGAGCAAGAACAACACAACCAGGTAGACCACGGTGGAGAGTCCGACCGCCGCGAACGTACCGCGGGTTATCGAACGGCTTGGCGTGCGTAGATCACCAGACATGGCCACGCCCTGACTAAAGCCAGTAACAGCTGGGAAGAAGATGGCGAACGCGCCCCAGAATCCCACGTCGGCGCTGGTGTCGGTTTGTCCCAAGTTGTCACCAACCCGGTCCAAGCTGAAGTCACCGATCGCTCCGATCAGAAACGAGAACAGCGCCAAGATGAGCAGCGCCATGACGAGGTACTGCAGTCGGGTCGCGAGGTCGGCGCCGATGAATCCGATGAGCGCGAGAAGCAGCACTAAGCCCGCTGCGACGAGCTGGATAAGCAGCGTGCTCTCCCGACCCAGCTCGGTGACCAAGGCTTCAGCGAAGCCAATCGCGTAGAACGCAATCGATACAGAGATTGCCAGGTAGAGCACCACGCCAACGGCGCCACCAAACTCGATACCGAGCGTACGCGAAATGAGGTAGTACTCGCCGCCACCACCGACTCGCATATTCGTCGCCACGACGGCGAGCGAGATGCTGGTCAGAACTGAGACCAAGGTGGATAGTCCCAAGATGAGTAGTGCCCGGCCAAGGCCCACGGCACCAATCACGTATGGGACACGCAGGAACAACACCAATCCCAAGATCGTGAGGATGCTGGGGGTAAAAACACCGCCGAAGGTACCAAGTGTTCCGCTGCGGCTAGCCACCCCACAATCTTAAGCCGCGTGAACGAGTTCTCGATGCGGTCGCGACTACCAGTCAGTGCTAAAACCATCTGGCGCCATGAACGACTTTCTCTTCGCGATGCTCCTGGGGATCGGCACCGGAGCGGTGTACGGCATCCTGGCGACTGGCGTAGTCATCGCCTATCGCGGCTCCGGCGTTATCAATTTTGCCCAGGGTGCGATCGCAATGTACGCCGCGCGCACCTTCACAGCCCTGCGGACAACCACAGGCGGTACCGGCGCTGGCGAAGTCTTCTTGCCATGGGTGGACATCATTCCCGAGTGGGGTTGGCTGCGATCGATGCGGCTGAACAACCTGCCCGTGCGAATATCTGTTAGCGACGAACCCATTGGCACGGCGCCAGCGATGGCCATTGCGTTGGCTATCGCAGTGCTGATTGGGCTGCTTGCCCACTTTGTCGTGTTCCGTCCGCTTCGAAACGCGTCGCCTCTCAGCAAAATCATCGCTTCGGTCGGTGTGATGATCTACCTCATCGCATTGGCCAGCTTGCATTTTGGAAACAAGCTGCAGTCCGACCTGGGCTGGGGGCCGTTCAAACCAACCCAGGATCCGATTGAGAACTTTCTTGGACTCGGCTCAAACTTCCCGCGGAGCAGCCTTGCCTTGCTGATAGCAGGCGTCGCAGTCACATCGGTTGCGTGGGCGCTGATTCGTTTTACGCGCTTCGGTCTTGCCGCACGCGCGGTCGACGAGAACGAACGCGGCATGGCGCTGCTTGGGTATTCGGCCGACCGAATCGCAGGTGTTACATGGGTGTTGTCCGCAGTGTTGTCGGCACTTGCAGGCATCGTGTTTGTCGGCGTCACCCAAGCTGACAACATGGTGCTCCTCGTTGTACCGGCGCTTGGCGCAGCGCTGTTCGGGAATCTGACATCTATCCCAATCGCAGCGGCTGGAGGAGTCGTCATTGCTATGGCTCAATCCGGCGGTGTGTGGCTGGCAGGCCGCGAGGCATGGCCCGACTGGGCGCCTTCCGCCGGGGTGCGACAGTTCGTTCCACTTCTGATGGTGGTGATCTTGCTCGTTTGGCGAGGCGATCGTTTGCCGGTGCGAGGCGTACTCAACAGTCGCGGTGAGCCCCGCGCACCCGTGCCCGACAACCCGGTCAAGACCATGGCGATAGGCGTCGGCCTGGTGGTCTTCATACTGCTCTTCGCTGGATGGAAGGTCGAGTCAGGACTTACCACCACGCTCGTCGCCGGCATCTTCATGCTGTCGCTGGTCGTACTCGTCGGCTTTTTGGGGCAAGTCAGCCTGGCGCAGTGGAGCATTGCTGGTCTTGCAGCGTTCACCGCGATCCGACTCTCAGCCAACGGCGAGAAGATTCGCGAGTTTGATCTGGTTGCCAAAACCGGGCCCGACTGGCCCGATCTACTTGCGGCTGGTGGCGGCGTCGCGATCGCCGTAATCGCTGGTTTGGTAACAGCGCTTCCTGCCGTGCGGGTGCGAGGTCTGCAGTTGGCGGTCATTACGATCGCTGCGGTTATCGCGCTCGAAGACCTGGTGATCGGCAATGACGCATTCATGGGCGCCGGCGCTGCCAGCAACAACCCCGTCCCGAAGCCTGAGTTCTTTGGCGTGTACGTGGGCGCACAAAAACAACTCGACAGCGATTCGTTCGGGGTCGGAACGTCAGATAATCCCGCATACAC
>Ga0209828_1001274_pt1 | contig 23060 bp, 22 predicted proteins | sample MaitaG_FD_187429 | JGI IMG/M metagenome (GOLD analysis project Ga0209828, IMG submission 187429) | Marine algal microbial communities from Maine, USA - Maine_Asex2 metaG (SPAdes) (version 2) | ecosystem: Host-associated > Algae > Red algae > Unclassified | place: Maine, USA | collected 2015-01-05
GGTAGGTGTGGCCGCGGGTTGGGTGGTTGAGGGCATCAGCTGTGAGGTTTTGGGTCACCCGGTAGGTGTGGCCGCGGGTTGGGTGGTTGAGGGCATCAGCTGTGAGGTTTTGGGTCACCCAAGGCGGCGGTCCGTGGGGCGTTGATGGGACTGGCGGTGTGTTTCGGTCATTGGGCGTAGACTGCTCGAATGTCAGATGCGCAGACAACAGATGCTGTTGATGAAGCCGAAGTAGTTCCACCAGAGGCTCACGTCAAAATCGTCTATCTCGGCCCTACGTCGCCCCACTGGGATTTCCGTAGTGACTTTGGCGATAGCGGATTCGTTGAGTCGTTCAAGCTCCGGGTAATGGCCCGGCTCTTGTTGCTTCCGCCGCATGACCCGCAGTTCCGCCGCAACCGCGAGCGCGTCAACCGCGATGCTGAGCGTTCGAACATTTTGCTCGAATGGGACCTGGGCTACGACGAGGAAGAAAGCAGCTGACGTGACCGCCGATGAGACGGTTGTGGGCGACCCTGCGACCGTCCCAACGCGATTTCTCAACCGCCAACTCTCCTGGCACGCATTTAATCGACGCGTGCTCGCATTGGCTGAAGACCCAACTCTGCCGTTCGCTGACCGCATGCGATTCGTCTCGATTTGGGCGAACAATCTCGACGAGTACTTCTTGGTTCGAGTCGCCGCGCTAAAAGACGACGCGCTGCACGCTCGGCAACGATCCACCAGCGACGGCCTGTCCTCGATTGAGCAGTTTGAACGCTCGCTCGAGATCATCCACGAACAGCACCGCGAAGCACAGCAGATCGCAGAACAGCTACGCGTCGAGATGGCCGAAGCCGGTTTCATCAAGGCCCGCTGGACTGACCTCAACGACGACGAACAGAAAACGCTGAGCGCCTTCTACCTCGACCAAGTGTTCCCAATTTTGACGCCGCTTGCTGTCGACCCTGGTCATCCATTTCCTTACATCAGTACGCTTTCGCTGAACCTGGGTCTGTTGATTGCCGAGCCGATAACCGGTGTTCGGCGATTCGCCAGGGTCAAGGTGCCGGTGGATCTGCTCGGGCGGCACCTGACAATTGGAGACAAGGTCGTTCCGCTTGAACAGGTGATCTCGGCGAACCTCGACCACCTGTTTCCAGGCGTCGAGATCGTGGAACAGACCGTCTTCCGTGTGACTCGCAACGCCGACATCTCGGTTACTGCCGACACGCTCGACGACCACGACGACGATCTGCTTACCGCGGTCGAGAGCGAGCTCCGCATGCGTCGTTTCGGCGAGGTTGTGCGGGTCGAGATCGAGGCTGAAGCATCACCCTCGCTGCGCGAAGTTCTCGCCAGCGAACTCGACATCTTAAACGATGTCTTCTTTGAGGTCGACGGCCCGATCGACCTGGCGACGTACTGCAACATCGACAAGCTCTCCGAGGGCCGTTCTGGCTTTCATCTTGAGCCACTGTCGCCACGTATCCCCGAAGAGTTCAGTGGCATCACCAGTCCCGATGACCTGTTTGCCCGCATCAGCGCCAACGACATCTTGGTGCACCATCCATACGACTCGTTCGACGACAGCGTGCTTGCGTTTATCAACGCAGCAGCCGATGACCCGCACACGCAGGCCATCAAAATGACCATGTACCGCATGTCAGGCGACGGGCTGATCGTTGAGGCGCTCGTGCGCGCCGCCGAAGCCGGCAAACAGGTTGTTGTCGTCGTTGAACTCAAAGCTCGCTTTGACGAGGCCGCAAACATCAGCTGGGCCCGTCGACTTGAACGTGCGGGCGTCCACGTCGCCTACGGATTTGTCTCCCTCAAAATCCACACCAAGACCTGTCTCGTGGTTCGCCGCGAAGAGGGAATGCTGCGTCGATACTGCCACTTTGGAACCGGCAACTACAACGCGCTGACCGCACGGCTCTACACCGACCTGGGCCTGTTCACCGTCGACAAGGAATTCGGTTCGGACCTCAGTGCGCTATTCAACTCGCTGACCGGTTTCCACGTGCCGGTCGACTACAACCAGCTTGTGGTCGCCCCAGCCGACCTGCGCCCGAGAATCACCGACTTGATTCGCAACGAAGCGCAGCAAGGAGCGAACGGTCACATCCGCATGAAGATGAATGCGTTGGTTGACACCAGCATTATCAACGAGCTCTACAGCGCAAGCCAGGCGGGCGCCCGCATCGAACTCATCGTGCGCGGAATCTGCTGCCTGCGCCCCGGTGTGCCGGGCTTAAGCGAGAACATCTCGGTTCGCAGCGTGGTTGGCCGATACCTCGAACATGCACGCTGCTACTGGTTCGCGAACGGCGAAGATATAGGTATTCCTAACTATTTGATTGGTTCGGCCGACCTAATGAGCCGGAATCTCGACCGACGAGTAGAAGCACTTGTTCCTGTAACCGACCCAATGACCTGCAAGAAGCTGAACGCCATTATCGAAGCCAACCTTGCTGACGATCGTCGCTCCTGGATCCTCCAAGCCGACGGATCATGGATTGGGCCCAATGCATCTGGCACCATTGAGATGCACGTGCTTTTGCACAACTAAGGACCAAAATGGAACGCATCGAAGCCAGCGGCGGCGTCATCGTCGACATGAAAAACGGCAAGCCGCGGTACCTGCTGATTCATCGGCCGCGCTACGACGACTGGTCATTACCTAAAGGCAAGCTTGACCGGGACGAGAAACACCGTGCTGCGGCGCTGCGTGAGGTCAAAGAAGAGACAGGGTTGGTGTGTGAGATCGTCGCCAAACTGAGCCCGGTCAACTATCTGACGCCTAGTGGAAATCCAAAGCGCGTCAAGTACTGGCTCATGTCGCCGCTGAGCGGCACGTTCGCCCGCAACGACGAGGTCGATGCCGTCACGTGGGTAAAACGCTCCCAAGCCATGAGTCTGTTGACCCATGTGCATGACCAAGCGGTGCTCGTCGAGGCCCATTTGATCGTCAAAGAACTACGCCGTCAAGCGAAAAACAAAGCGACGGACTAGACCAACAATCGCTTCATTCCAGCGATTTTCGGCCAGCGCGTAACGTCTTGTCTACCAAAGGCGGAATCGGCGAGGTTGGTTTACCTGCTGTTAACCCGAGCTTGGGGAGTGGGTAAGACCACGTCCGTACATTCTCACTTGCTCTGCGCTAACGCTCGGCGTCCAGAGAAACTTCTGTGGAGGAAATGAGAATGAAATCGATCCCCTCGCCATTGTGGCGAATTCTGAGTCTGGTGCTGGCGCTGGCTCTGGTTGCTACCGCCTGTGGTGATAGCGGCGACGTGTCTGACCCCGTCGACAACGGCGAGGTAGCTACATCTCCCGATACCGACGAGTCCGAAGAGGTAATGGACGACACCGAGCCCGAAGAGGCAATGGACGAGTCAGAAATGGCTGATGTTGTGGGTGATGTGTTTATTTCGGGTTCGTCGACGGTTGAGCCGATTTCGGTTCGTGTTGCTGAGTTGTTTGAAGATGTTGCGCCTGGTGTGTCGGTCGATGTTGAGGGTCCGGGCACTGGTGATGGGTTTAAGAAGTTCTGTGAGGGTGAGACTGATATCAGTGACGCTTCTCGTGCGATTAAGGACAGCGAAGCAGAGGCGTGTGCTGCTGCTGGGATTGAGTTCACCGAGATTCTGGTCGGTATTGATGGCATTGGTGTGATGACCAGTGAGAACAATTCGGCTGTTGATTGTGTGACCTTTGAGAATCTGTATGGGCTGATTGGTCCTGAGTCTGATGATGTTGCGAGCTGGGCGGACGCGAACGCGATTGCTGGCGAAGGCATGCCGGATGCGCCGTTGGACATCTTTGGTCCGGGTGAAGAGTCGGGCACCTATGACAGCTTCCTCGAGATCGTGATTGAAGACCTTGCTGATGAGCGTGGCCAGGATGCTGCGACTCGTGCGACGTACAGCCCTTCGGCTGATGACAATGTGATCTTGTCTGGTATCCAGTCTTCTGATACGAGCCTTGGTTGGGTTGGCTTTGCGTTTGCTGCAAATGCTGATGGTGTGAAGCTGCTTGAGGTTGATGGTGGTGACGGCTGTGTAGCTGCGACCCCTGACACCATTGCGAGCAACGAGTACCCGATTAGCCGCAACCTGTACATCTACGTCAACAACGCCAAGGCTGCTGAAAATCCGGCGCTCAAGGCATACGTTGACTTCTACGTCACGACTGGCCTCGACGTCGCTGTTGGTGAAGTTGGATACGTGCCGCTTACCGATAGCGCCAAAGCCGACGTCGCCAGCGGCTGGCTCGGCTAACGAGCCCGAGTAAAGCCCGCCCGTAGATCGCGGAGCCAGCGGAGTCGTGAACGCCAACCCCTCAGCGCCACGACTCCGCTGTCCCGCTCCCAAGAAACCAAGAAACCCAGAAGCCACCAGGAGCCACGCTGAAAGTCTTATCGAAGCGTCCAGCCGAGTCTGTACAACGGGTAGGTTCCTGCCATGACTGATTTCTCGCTGTCAGATGTGGTTCCGCCCGCGCTGACAACCGATGCGCTCGCTGGCCCCCGTGCCCGCCTGCGCAAAGAGGCCGTGATCCGTGGCGTGTTCTTCGCAGCGGCCCTCGTGTCGGTGCTCATCTCGGTGCTCATCATCTTCTCGTTGATCAAAGAAGCCTGGACGTTCATTACCCAGGTCGATTGGGGAGTCACGTGGGGCGAGGTCGGCTGGTTCCCACGACGTGGTCTCTATGACGTTCCAACCCTGCTTGTTTCATCGATCATCGTCACCGTCGTGGCCATGTTGGTAGCTGGCCCCCTGGGACTCGGTGCAGCTGTGTATCTCAGCGAATATGCAAGCAGACGAACTCGAGCCATTCTAAAACCGGTACTCGAAGTGCTCGCCGGTGTGCCGTCAGTGGTACTCGGGTTTTTCGCGCTGTTCTTTATCAGCCCCAACCTGGTCGAGAAGATCGGCCGCAACGGCTGGCTGATCATTGGCTACACGATCACAGCGTTTGCCGTCGCCGGTGTCGCCGTGTGGGCACTGCGAGCCTGGCGCGACTCAAGCGCCGACAGCGTAACGATCTTCAAGCGGGTGATCGGGTTGATCGTCATGATTGCGCTCGTGCTCGTTCTCTTCTTGTGGGTGAACTCGGTCGCCAAAGACTGCACCCCGGTCCCGGGCGACATCGCCGCTTGTCCGTCGGATTCGGCGTTCACCGTCAAGCGCAGCGGTCAGCTAGCGGCAGCCGCGATTGGTGTGGGCATTTTGACGATCCCGCTCGTCGCATCGGTAGCCGAGGACGCACTGGCATCGGTACCTCGGCAGCTGCGCGAAGCAAGCGCTGGACTTGGTGCACGCAAAGCCACAACGACTCGCCAGGTCGTGCTGCCCGCTGCCGTGTCGGGAATCGTGGCCGCCTTCATCATCGGCATCTCCCGAGCACTCGGCGAGACGATGGTCGTATTCATGGCAGGTGGCGCCGCCGACGCCGCGCGGTTCACCTCGTCACCATTCGACGGCGGCCTCACCATGACCGCCGGTATGGCCTCGCTCGCAACTGGCACCGACAGTGTCGTCGGCGAAGGTTTGACCTTCCAGAGTCTTTACTTCGTTGGCCTGCTGCTCTTTCTTTTGACGTTGGTTCTCAACGTGCTGGCCGGCAGATTCGTCGCCCGAGTTAGGGAGCGCTACTAATGGCTCTCAGCACCCTTGGTGGCGGCGACATCTCAGCCCGCGTCGAACAGACGATCCAACGACGTGGCTCCGACGGCACACCGCTCGCAACGCTCTGGACTACCCTCGCCGCTGGCGGCGCAGTGCTTGCAATCATTGCCATGTTTGCTACCTGGTACGCCGCGGCGCGAACAGCAAATGCGCTTGCCTCTGGTTGGCTGCCACCATTTGCGCTCGTTCTCATCGTGATCGCGGGACTTGCTCTGGTTGCCAAGCAACTTGGTGTTCTCGGTCAAGGACGCCGGATAAGCAGCGATCTGTTTGTCTACGGCGTCGGCATTATCAGCAGCGGCGCTTTGATTCTGCGGCAGGTCGCCAAGGGCGATCTCAACAACATGGTCTACGTGCTCGTGCTGCCGCTTGTGTTCTTGCTTGTTGCTCTTGTGCGTAGTCTGCGCAACCCAATCAGCAAGCCAATGCTCGAACTCGAGCAGGTTGCGCTGGGCATTGCTTCGATCGGAACCGCGCTCATCATTGTCAAGCGGCTCATCGACAGCGAGCACGCCGCCGGTGGCTGGGTGTGGGGTCTGCTTGCGGGACTCGCAGTGATCATCGCAGCGCTCGTCGCTTGTCAGTACCTGGGCATCCTGAGCATGTTCCAAGTCATGTTGTTCGGCGCACTCGCACTCAGCACGATCATTTTGATCGTGCTGCTGGTGCAGGTCATCGGCGACGGCTGGCCCGTTCTCAGCGAACGCCTCGGTGACTTCTGGAGCGGCACCCTGCGATCACGATCCACCGACGACAGACTTGGCATCAGTCAAGGCATCATCGGGTCGTTTTGGATCGCCGTGTTCGTGGTTGTTATCGCCTTCCCCATCGGCATTGCCGCAGCGGTGTACCTCGAGGAATACGCACCCCGAAACTGGTTCACCAATGTGCTCGATATTGTGGTCCGCAATCTGGCCGGTGTGCCCTCGGTGGTCTACGGCCTGCTCGGTCTCTTCCTGTTCGTGAAGGGCACCGCCATCACGCATTGGTTCATTGACCGCATCAACTCATTCTGGATGTCCACGTTCGACAGCAGCCTGATCGAAAAAGGTCAGAGCACACTGTTTGCTGGTGGTGTCACGCTGGCAATTTTGGTGCTGCCGATCGTGATCATCACCGCTGCCGAAGCGGTGCGAGCGGTTCCTCAGAGTCTGCGCGAAGGCGCCTTTGGCGTCGGCGCTACCAAGTGGGAAGTCATCCGCAGCCAAGTCTTGCCATTCGCTGCACCGGGCATCTTGACCGGTACCTTGCTTGCGCTTTCCCGAGCTGTCGGCGAAGCCGCACCGCTGATTTTGGTTGGCGCCATCACGGGCCGCCTCGCCCCCCGAGACTCCATGTTCAGCGGCATGGAGGATTTCTTGGGTCAGTTCGCCGACAGGTTTACTGCCATGCCGATCGTGATCGTCGGCTGGGTGCGAAACGCAGGTATCGACGAAGGTTTCGGTCCAGCAGCGGGCGCGGCCATTGTCGTGCTTCTCGTATTTGTGATCATGATGAACTCCGTCGCGGTATTGCTGCGAAATTACTTTGAGAAGAAGCGAGCCTGAAGATGAGTACGGTGACACCGACGACACCAACCGATACGACGAAGGATGTGGCCTTGAGCATTGACGAGGTCCCCACAGCGAAACGCCCTGAATCAGCAGAGATCGTGTTCGAGACCAAAGACCTAAGCGTCTACTACTCGGCCTTTCGAGCTGTGCGCGATGTCAACCTCGATGTGCGCCAAGGCCAGATCACCGCACTCATCGGCCCCTCAGGCTGTGGTAAGTCAACGGTGCTTCGTTCGTTCAACCGCATGAACGACCTGATCCCTGGCGCTCGCGTCGAGGGAAGCCTGCGCTATCGCGGCATCGACTTGTATGACCCCAAGGTTGACCCGGTCGAAGTGCGCCGCCGGATCGGCATGGTGTTTCAAAAGCCGAATCCGTTCCCCAAGTCGATCTTCGATAACGTCGCCTATGGCCCGCGCATTGCTGGCATCAAGAAGAAGGGCGAGCTGACCGACATCGTCGAGGCGTCGCTGCAGCGTGCCGCACTGTGGGACGAAGTCAAGGATCGACTGAGCGCCTCGGCAACCGGCATGTCCGGTGGTCAGCAACAGCGCCTGTGCATCGCCCGTGCAATTGCTTCGAGCCCCGACGTACTGCTTATGGACGAGCCGTGCTCGGCGCTTGACCCGATCGCAACCGCACGTATCGAAGAGCTCATGGCAGAGCTCAAGCACGACTACACCATCATGATCGTGACCCACAACATGCAGCAGGCGGCGCGTGTGAGCGACCGCACCGCCTTCTTCACTGCCGAACTCGACTCACAAACCGATCAACGGACCGGGCTGCTGGTTGAGTACGACGCAACCACCACGATCTTCTCCAACCCTGCCGACGAGCGGACTGAGAACTACATCACCGGTCGATTCGGATAGAGGACACCATGACAGATGCCGAGCTACGAGGCTCATTTCATCAACAGCTCGACGCCGTGCGCGCCGAGGTCGTGCGTATGTGCGCCATGGTCACCGAGATGCTGCCGCGCGCTACTGAGGCATTCCTGAGCAACGATCTTGACGCTGCACAGCGCCTAATCGACGACGACGACTTGCTCGATGCCGTGTCGGTCAACCTGGACACGATGTGCACGCAACTCCTTGCGCTGCAGCAGCCGATGGCAACCGACCTACGCGAGATCGTGGCCGCGATCAGACTCAACCCGGAGATCGAGCGGTCGGGCGACTTGGTCGTCAACATCGCCAAGGCGACGCGTCGCATGTTCGGGACCGACTACGACCCTCGCATCCGCGGTCTGATCACCAAGATGAGTGAGGAAGCACAACGCATGTTCCGCCTGGCTGGCGAGGCGTATGCCGGTCGCGATGTCGCGCTGGGCGCGGCGCTCGACGACATCGACGACCGCCTCGACGACTACGCAAACGAGCTGATCACTGCCGTGCTCGAAGACCACCGCGTCAACGACGTCGATCCTCAGACTTCGATCCAGATGGCATTGCTCGGTAGGTTCTACGAGCGAGTCGGCGATCACGCCGTCAACGTTGGCGAATGGGTTCGCTTCGTTGTTGAGGGCTGGACTCCCGAACAGGTTGGCGCTGAGCGGGCTCGCTCACGCAGTGCTGGTGGGGCGATTGGGCAACCAGTTGTAAGCGACTACGTCGCGGACATTTCCGGCACCGACGACGACAACGAGGTATAACCACATGGCTACGCGAGTGCTCGTCACAAATGACGATGGCATCGACGGTGAGGGGCTGAGAGTCCTGACCGCTGAACTCGACAAGGCCGGCTACGAGATCATCGTGGTCGCGCCTGACAGCGACTACAGCGGTGCCGGAACATCGATCATCAGCAAGAACGCTGCGGACTTCTCTGGCACCGGCCGCGAGGTCGCCTTTGAGAAACGCTCGCTTGCCGAAGCCCCAAACGTCGAGGCATACGCAGTCGCGGCTCCGCCAGCGATGTGTTCCTTGCTCGCCATGCGCGGCGCCTTTGGTGACATTCCTGAGCTTGTTGCATCGGGCACGAACTGGGGCCTCAACACGGGCACCGCAGTTCGCCATAGCGGTACTGTCTCTGCCGCGGTAACCGCTGCTTCGTTCGGTGTGCACGCAATAGCCGTGAGTGCAGCACACGATTGGGAAGACCAGGATGCGCCGCTGCGATTTGATACCGCTGCCACGGTTGCGGTGCAGCTGCTCGGGTTGATGCCCGGCTCAGCACACAGCGTGCTTAACATCAATGTCCCACGACTAGGTGTCGATGAACTGGCTGGCATTACGTCGGCTTCGGTCTCCAAGATCGCCCGCTACCGATCGTACGTTGAGTCAAAAGAGGCCGGCTTCTTGAAGATGGGCTTCATGATGACCGACGACGACGTCGAGCCCGACAGCGACACCGCTGCGGTGTTGAAGGGCCTGGTCGCTGTTAGTTCACTCACGCCCTACGGATTCATGGACTGCAGCGATGTGGTTATCCAGGCAACCGAGGAAGCCGCCTGACATGGCTGCCGCGATAACAGCCGCTCTCATAGCGGTTGTTGCTGTCGCGTGCACCGCCTTTATCGTCAGCCGCTCGACGCGCCAGGCGATTACACGCGCCATTAACGGGCGCTCGGGGGCCGACCCGGTCGACGAGCACCGGCGCCTCATGCGCAGCGCGGCGACCGAGACAGCCGCACGCCAGGAGACCGCTGATCTCTTGCAGTTATCGCTCGATGCCCTGACGTCTGGCGTTGTTGTTACCGACAACGCCGGCAACGTGCTGGTTCGAAACAGACTTGCGAGCGAGGTATCAACTCGAGCGCATGAGAAGTCGCTTATCGATGCTGCGGTTTCCGAGCTCCTCGCTCGCGCCGCTCGCGGCGAACGATCCGAGCGCGAGATCGAGGTCTACGGGCCGCCCAAACGCACGCTCTTTCTGAACGCGGTTCCCATTAGCCGGGCTGGCGAGATCGTCGGAGCTCTCACGGTTGTCGAGGACGTCACCGATCATCACCGAATCGAGAACACGCGCCGCGACTTCATCGCCAACCTGAGTCACGAACTTCGCACACCGATCGGTGCGGCCAGCCTGCTCGCCGAGATGCTGGTCGACGAAGACGACGGCGACACGCGTCGCCAGCTGACCGATCGCCTCATGATTGAAACCGCTCGCATGACTGACACGATCGATGATCTCCTTGCACTGAGTCGTATCGAGTCCAGCACCGAAACGTACGACGAAGCCGTTGTGCTGCAGGAGATCATCGCCGACGCCGTCGCCCGCACCCGAGTGCTCGCCGAGACAACCGATATCGACGTCGGCGCGTTAATGCCCGATGACCCGATCACCATGAGGGGAAACCACACGCAGTTGGTTACCGCGCTTGTGAACTTGGTCGAGAACGCCATCAAGTACAGCTCGGCGGGCGATTCGGTGAGCCTGCGCACCCGTGTCGGAGAGGACACGGTCGCACTTGTTGTGCAAGACACCGGGCGTGGCATCCCGGCCAAAGACCTAGATCGCGTCTTTGAACGCTTCTATCGCGTCGACAGGTCGCGAGACGCGGCCACCGGTGGCACCGGTATCGGACTGTCGATCGTGCGTCATGTCGCACTCAATCATGGCGGCACCGTCAGTGTTGAATCGTTCGAGGGCGACGGTTCGACCTTCACGATGTTGCTGCCGCTCACGACCGCCGCCGACAGCGTTAGCACCAACGAGATGAGGTCTACCGATGGACTCCGCTGAAAAGCCAACCAAGGTGCTCATCGTCGAAGACGAAGAGTCGTTTCTCCAAGCTCTCCGCATTGGTCTCGGGCGCGAAGGGTTCGCCATCGACGTCGCACGAGATGGCAGCGAAGCACTCACTCGCTTCGCCGCTGCTTCGCCCGACATCGTGCTTCTTGATGTCATGTTGCCTCGCATCTCAGGCATCGACGTGTGCCGCGAAATCCGGTCACAGAGTGATGTGCCGATCATCATGGTCACCGCCAAAGGCGAAGAGATCGACGCGGTTGTCGGTCTTGAAATCGGTGCCGACGACTACGTGACCAAGCCCTACCGGTTTCGGGAGCTGGTCGCCCGAATGCGCTCGGTCCTTCGTCGATCCGGCCTCGAAGAGAGCGGAGAGGTGCACGACAACGAACCTGGCGACGCGCTGGGTGGGGCAATCGAGATTGCAGACGTGCGGATTGATCAAGGTCGACATGAGGTGACGATCCGAGGTGCCGCCGTTGAGATGCCGTTGAAGGAATTCGACTTGCTCGTTGCTTTGGCATCAAACGCTGGCCGTGTCCTTACGCGTGATCAGTTGATAAACGAGGTCTGGGGATTGGACTATGTGGGCGACACCAAAACCCTCGACGTGCACATCAAGCGTCTGCGAAACAAGGTCGAGGTCGATCCATCGAATCCCACGTCGATCGTGACGATTCGTGGTCTCGGGTACAAGTTCGCGGACACTAAACCCTAAGCGGCAGGACGCTGGCTATTCGTCGGCGTTTACAACACAGAAACGGTTGCCTTCGGTATCGGCAAGCACGACAAAGTCAGCGTCGTCGGGGTAGCCATCCCAGGCAACAACGGTGGCGCCGATCGACACCAGTCGCTCGACCTCGCTCGCTTGTTCTGCAGCACTGTCGACGAGCAGGTCGATGTGAACCCGAGGTTCATCTTGTGTCGGTGTTTCAGCCTTTTGCAGCCCGATGCGAGTGCCAACCAACGACGGTGGCCGCACGATGGTGAAGTCATTCGCGGTGCCCTCGAGCGGAACGACGTCATAGCTCAGCACGGCAGCCCAAAACGCGGCGGCGCGGCCGACATCCTCAGCGCCCATCACAACACTTCCCAAACGGAGCATGCACCATCCTCGCAGGTGCGAGACCGCTACGCCGTGGTCCCGGTAGCGTCCTGGGCATGCGCATCATCTCGCTGCTTCCATCGGCAACCGAAATTCTGTTCGATCTCGGACTAGGGGGTCAGGTGGTCGGCGTGACGTTCGAGTGCGACTTTCCCGACGAAGCCCGATCCAAGCGCATCGTTTCAACGTCGGCTCTGCCAGAGAACTTGACGCCAGCACAGATCGACGCAGTCGTCAAGGAGCGGATGGAGGCTGGCGAGGATCTCTACCGCCTGGACCGAGGGGCCTTCGCCGATATCGACCCAGATCTTGTGATCACCCAAGACCTTTGCGCGGTCTGCGCGGTCGACGTATCCGAGGTCGATGATGCGCTCGCATACCTTGCCTGCACCGCCGATGTCGTGACGCTGGATCCCATGTCGCTCACCGAGGTGATTGCGTCGATTGAGACGGTGGCGGCCAAGACCGACACGCGGACTCGCTCAGCCGAGCTGCGGCAGTCGCTGCACGAACGACTTGAAGCCGTAGCGACCAGCATTGCGGCTGCTCGACGGCCGCGCGTGCTGGTGCTGGAGTGGACTGACCCGGCCTTCACCGCTGGGCACTGGGTTCCTGACCTCGTCGAGGCAGCAGGCGGTCAGTCAGTGCTCGGCAACCCGGGCGAGAACTCGGTCGGAGTCGAATGGGATGCGATACGCAACAGCGAAGCTGACATCGTGGTCGTTTCTCCTTGCGGCTTCCGGCTTGACGGTGCCGCCGAACTCGGTGAGCAGTGCCTTGGGCTCAACGTGCTGCCGCCAGACGCTGCCGTTTGGGCCATCGATGCGGATGCCTTCATGGTTCGGCCTGGCCCGCGCGTCGTTGAGGGTGTTGAAGTGCTTGCGTCGATATTTCACCCCGATGTGATCGGCACACCTGATCCAAGCAAGGCCCGCCAACTGCGGTAGTCCCGAGGTGGGGTCCACGGGCGCTCGGCGAAGCGCTCGCGTGCTTGTCGTGTGGCGCGGTAGATTTACCGTGTGAGTGATCAGCCAACGGGTACGGGATGGCAGCCGCTGTCGCGCCCAATGGCAGAACCAGTCGAAGCAGAACCCGATGGCCGCCGATTGACCACCAACGGCTCTGCCATCGTGTCGCCGTTTGTCAGGCTTGCACGCACGCACGCATTCCACGCCGCTGGCGAAGCTTCGGTGTTGGTAACCCTTGCGGGAACGCTGTTGACGATCGACCCCAATGATGCACGATCGCGCATTCTTCTTGCGCTTGTGCTCACCATGGCTCCGTTCGCCGTGGTCGGCCCGCTCATCGGCCCGGCTCTCGATCGAATGCGCGGCGGCCGTCGCGCAACGATTGCCTTTTCACTTCTGGTGCGAGCGGCACTGGTTATCTTGCTCACCGGCAACCTTGACCCTCCGTGGTTCTTCCCGATCGCATTTGTCTGGCTCGTTATGGGCAAGACGTACTCGGTCGCAAAGGCAGCGACCGTTCCCACCACGGTGGACAGCCACGATGAGCTTGTCGACAAGAACTCACGCTTGGCTATTTTGTCCGCGGTCGCGGGTGTCGCCGGCGTTGCACCGGCAGCTGCCATGTATCGGCTCTTTGGCGCCACCCCGACACTGTGGTTCGCTGGCATCCTCTACCTGCTAGGCGTCGCCGCATCGACTCAATTGCCACGCGTGATCGTTGATGACCCAGAGATCGACGACGACGATCTCGATATCCGGTCAGCTGGCGTGCGCATGGCTTCGTTCGTCATGGCGACGATGCGCGGGATCGTTGGCTTCGTCTTCTTTCTACTCGTGTTCGAATTCGTACGGTCAGAGTTGCCCGACTTGTCAGGCCGTGGAACCGCCGTGGGCGCTGCGGTCAAGTACGCGCTTGGGTTCGACCTGCTCGAAGAGCCAGCGTTGCCGTGGTGGAAGGCCGCCATACCGTTCGGCCTGTGGGGGTTCGGCGGATTCGCCGGCAACGCCATAGCGCCCTGGTTCCGCAAACGCTTCAGCGAAGAGCGAATCCTGGTCGGCGCAGTTGCTGCCGTCGCGGTGTCAGCCGTCGCAGCCATGTGGGCGGGAGGCCTCAGCGGGGCCGCTCTTGTGGCGCTCGTGGTTGGCGCCGCTGCGTCGGCCGCCAAGCTGGCGTTCGACTCCCTGGTGCAGCGCGACGCACCAGGAGCGAACCACGGTGCCGCCTTTGGACGCTTCGAAACGACGTTTCAGATCGCTTGGGTGGTTGGCTCGCTGATACCGGTTATTCGACCAATCCCGTTGCGCGCTGGCTTCCTGCTCATCGCCGTGGCGGCGGTCGGTATTGGCTTCTTCATTGCGCAACAGGGCGCGCAAGCCGGAATGGCGTTTGGAACTGTTGCTCGGCCAGGGCGATCGCGGCGCAGCAGGCAACCAAAGTCGCCCGATGGCCCGCCGGGTGCAGCTGAACCACAACCGCAGGTGCAGTCACCACCGGTCACTGCTCCCCAAGGCGTGGGTACCCCGCAGTCCATGCAACGCACTGCGCCGGCGCCTGCCGCAGCAGCGACCGCCGATGTCTACCGCGAACCGATCACGGACCCGTTGCCTGAAGCGACCGCCGATCCGTACGCCGAGGCGTTCGCCGATCGCAAGGTCGAGCCACCTGACTGGGCAGCAGCGGTGTTCGGCGACGAACCCCCGTCTGAACCAAACGAGCCGCCGAGCTGGCTTGATGATCCCAACCCGACACCCCCAATGGGTACCGACCGGGTTGAGTAGCGCAGCGCCTGAGGGTGTCTCTCACGCACGCAGCGCCAGAGTCAGATATTCAGAAGCGGCAGAGAGGCGTCGGCCTGTGACGCGGGCTCATTCGAGTTCCGAAAGTGCTCAAGCGCTTCTGGCCTTGGGGAGTGCGACGACACGATCAACCTGGAGTGTCTGGGCTCGGCCGTCACCATTGTGGCGATCGTCGGGACAGTAACGGTTGGCACAGCGGGTCCAGTTGTGATCCAAGGAACCGGTGGTGCCGACATGATTGATGCTCTCGGTGGCGATGACAAAATCTGTTGCTGGTGGTGGCGCTGACATCATTGCCGCTGGTTCTGGAAACGACATGGTCGACGCTGGTGACGGCAATGATCAGGTCGATGGGTCGACTGGACATGACGAGGTGACCGGCGGCAATGGCACCGATGAGATCGGTGGCGGGGCGGGTAATGACCGTGCTGGCCTGCTGCCCCGATGCACTCCGGCGGTTGCAACTCATCGAGTTAACTTGGGCAAGTTCATTGTGTGGTGCGTGTTCGTTTGCCTTGTCGTAACCCGCCGGTAAACCGGTTCCGTCAAGCTGGCTTGGATGAACTTCGAACACGATGAACTCAGCGTCAACCCGTCAACCAACCGCCCGTTTGACTCGATCCTCAAGGCAGAGATTAGCCGTCGATCCGCGATTGCGGGCGGCGCGTTAGGCGCAGCGACCTTCATGGCGGCTGGCGCCGCATCAACACGGCCGGCCGCTGCAAGCACCGCTCAAACGTCACCCGTGGTCGGCAACTTCACCGCAATACCGACATCGACTGCCGACACTGTCACCGTGCCTGACGGCTACACCGCCCAACCGATGATCGCGTGGGGCGAACCAATCGTTCCCAGCGGCCCGGCATTCAAAGACGACGCAAGCAACACCGCCGAGGAGCAAGAACAACAGCTCGGCATGGGCCACGACGGAATCACGTTCTTCCCACTCGGAGCGAATCGCAACTCATCGACCCAGGGTCTGCTTGCGCTCAATCACGAGTACACGATCGGAGCGCAGCTTTTCACCGACGGTTCCGAAGAGTGGAACGAAGAGAAGACGAAGAAAGAACAAGCGGCTCACGGCGTTTCCGTCGTCGAAGTCGCGATGGCTGCCAATGGTCAGTGGAGCACGGTCGAGTCGGCAATGGCCCGTCGCATTACCGCGAACACACCTATGCAGTTCGCCGGACCAGCCGCCGGTCACCGGTTGTTGCAGACCGCAGCCGATAGTGCGGGCATGACACCCATCGGCACGATCAACAACTGCGGCAACGGCTACACGCCGTGGGGGACCTACCTGACGACCGAAGAAAACTTCAACGGTTACTTCTGGGAGGAAACCGAAGGTGCCGCCGACACGATTAGCGACGAGCAAGCGGCCATGAACGCTCGGTACGGCGTAGGCGGCCAAGGATTCGGCTACCAGTGGGCGACCACCGACGACAGATTCCGCGCTGACCTGCAACCAAATGAGCCCAATCGCTTTGGGTGGATGGTCGAAATCGATCCGTACGACGCAAGTTCCACACCGGTAAAGCAGACCGCTCTGGGACGGTTCAAGCACGAAGGCGCGGCGTTCGCGACCGCAAGCAATGGCGCCGCCGTGATCTATATGGGTGACGATCAGCGGTTCGACTATGTCTACAAGTTTGTAGGGGTGGCGGACTGGCAAGGCGAGGTCGCCGCAGGCAGAAGTCCACTCGCCGACGGCACGTTGTATGTCGCCAAGTTCGACGAAGGTGCCGCGGGCACGTGGCTGCCATTGGTGCACGGTGAGGGACCGCTCACCGAGGCCAATGGCTTTGCCGACCAGGGCGACGTGCTCATCAAGGCCCGCATGGCAGCCGATGCCGTCGGCGCAACGCCAATGGATCGGCCAGAGTGGACAGCAGTCCACCCAACGACGGGAGAAGCGTTCGTCACGTTGACGAACAACTCTCGCCGAGAAGAAGCGAACGTTGCGAACCCACGTGTCCCCAACGAGTGGGGTCACATCATCAAATGGAATGAAGCGGGCGGAGACGCTGCCGCCGACTCGTTTGCGTGGGACTTCTTCTTGGTGGCCGGACCTGGTGACGGTGCCGACGACTCGACCATCACATCAGAGGATCAGATGGGGTCGCCCGATGGCCTCTGGGTGGACGACAACGGCCGCATGTGGATCCAGACCGATGGAAGTCAGCCAGACGGGTCAAACAACCAAATGTTGCTCGCAGATCCAGCAACCGGTGAGATCAAGCGTTTCCTGGTAGGGCCGGTGGATTGTGAAGTCACCGGTGTCACCTCAACTCCCGACGGCAGCACCGTCTTCGTGAACATTCAGCATCCGGGCGATAGCGGACCGTTTGACAACCCGACTGAAACCAGCACCTGGCCCGATGGTCCCGGTGCCGGTCGCCCGCGACCTGCGACTGTTGCGATACGTCGAACCGACGGCGGCGTTGTTGGCGCATCGTTCGCGACGGCGTCGGAGACCACGACACAGACCGATGAGCAGCTCGCTCGAACGGGAACAGACATAACCGCTCCGCTCGCCATCGGTGGCGCAACAGCACTTGCGGCTGGTGCTGCGTTGGTTCGCTTCCGCAATCGCGTACTCAAGGACTCTGAGTAGTCCGCTCCGCTCGGGCCGACGTTCGTCGTAGATGGTTTGGGTTTGATTGGGTCGCCTCGTCCCTCGGCTCCGCCCGCTCCTCCGTCGCTCCGACAAAAGTTTCCCCGCTCCTCTATTCCTCTTCGGAGGGGTCGGGGAGTTCTTCGATGTCGATGCGGGCGAGCCACAGGCCAGGCGCAACGATCTCGTTGGGTGTCGGAAGTTCACGAGCAGACTCCCAAAGCCGAGCAAGGGCATCATCGCCACCACGCTCGACAACACCATCGACAAAGGTACGGCCCTGCGCGTAACACGCCTGGTCGAGTTCGAGTCCGAGCATGCGTTCAAGGAAGCGGTCGGTTGGGTCAGCTGTCACGCGTTGGCGTCGTAGCGCCTCTGAGATCATGCTGTAACTGCCGATGAGGCTTGAGCCGATCTTGTCCATCATGTGGTCGACATAACCAACGACTGCACTCAAGATCGCCGAGATCTCGGGCATCATCGCCCGCTGAGCATCACTCTGCACGACACCCATGAGCGCCTCGGGGTCGTTCATAAGTCCTTCGAGTTCCCCCATAGATTCCTGGTTCATGGGATCAAGGCCGCCGAACTGGCTCGTGATTGCTTCAGCGTTGGACTCGAACGCGGATACGTAACGCGTGATCAGTTCGGTGATGCGCTCGGCAACATGGGGCAGGCGCAGCACTGTGTGGTGCAGGTACTCATGCAGGCAGACCCAGAGCCGCACGTCGTCGGTCGGCACACTCCACTCTTCGATGAAGGCGTCGATGTTGGCTTGCACGACGAGCAGCTCGGATTGCTCGGGCCGAGGGATCGGAAGGTCGTAGCTGCCAAGACTTGTTCGGGCGAGTTGTCCGGCCATTGACCCAGCGGTCATCGAGAGCATCATGGGACCGAGCATCTTCATGATCTGTGCCATGAAGTCGCCGCTGAACATGCCACCGGGCATGCCAGGAATGTCTGCATCGCCAGGAAGGAGATCTTGACCCGAAGAAGTCAACGTCTCACTCATGGTGTCAGCCATGGCTTCGAGAAGAGGGCGATAGGCGTCGAGGGTTGCAAGCGCCCATTCGTGTCGAGTCGCAGGGCGAATCTGCGGGGGAGTGCCATCGGCGACCGCCCGCCCCGTGGCTGTTGAAACGTGAAGTTCTGCCACCCGTGCCAGCTGTTCAAACGCAATGCGATCGCCGGGATCAACGTTGGGTTCGCTCTCGCCGCCGCTGGCGACCGACCCTGCGATCTGTTTCGCCTGGGCCCATGGGTCGCCGCCCCCGCCGAACATGTTCGCCATGGCCGAGAAGTCGAACGGCATGTTGCCGAACGGATTTTCCGGGGGACCGCTGTCGTCACTCATCACAATGATCGTAGGCTCGACACTTGACTATCCGTCATCGGCTGGTCGTTTTGGATCGATCGCCCCTGGGGGATTCTGGCGTGCGAATAGTTGTCACCGGAGTTGCGGGGTCGGTTGGGGCTCGGGTCGCGAGACGGCTGAGCACCGACGACAACATCGATGTTGTTGGCATTGATCGAGTTGGTGTTCGCAACGATGGGTTGGCTGGCCACCATCTCGGAGATTTGCGCACGCTGGACCTCGACGAGATCTTTGATGGCGCTGACGCCGTTGTTCACCTGGCGTCGGCCTATGGACGCAACGAGTTCATTGACGCATCTCGCCATGACACCCGAGCCGCTCAGATTACGTTCGATGCGGCCACACGCTCAAACGTGCGACACCTCGTCTTGTTGTCGAGCGCAATGGTGTACGGCGCTCGTGCCGAGAACCCCATTCCCTTGACCGAACATGCGGCGGTGCGGCCCAGCCAGCTCGCCTTTGCCGAGAACAAGGCGACGATCGAGCGGCTTGGCAATGAGTGGAAAGCCAAGACAGCGGGCACGCTCACCGTGCTGCGACCGAGTACTGCCGTGGCAAGCGGTGGTTCAAGCTGGGTGGCAAAGAGTATGCAGCTGGCCGCTGGCCTGGGCAGCGACAGTGATCCGCCGCTGCAGTTTTTGCATCTCGACGATTTGGCGAGTGCTGTCGAGACGCTCGTCCGCCGAGGCGCAGATGGGACCTTCAACGTGGCACCCGACGGCTGGGTGCGCGCCGAGGAGGTGCGGTCCCTTTCTGGACGGGCTCCTCGATTGCGGATACCCAGTGGCGTGGCCGATGAGATTGTGCGCTTCAGCTGGAAACGCGGCATCGTGGCGACGCCTCCAGGAATCATGCAGTATGCAACTGAACCCTGGGTCGTCTCGAATGATCGTTTGCGCGACCTTGGCTGGGAACCGCAGTGGTCGAACGTCGAGGCCTACGTCGAGAGCTTTGATCCAAGGCCATGGGCCATGCTAAATGCCAAGCGTCGCCAGCAACTTGCCCTTGGCGGTGCTGGTGTCGGCATCGCTGGCGTAGCCGCAGCAGCTCGCCTAATTTCGCGTCGCTGGCGCTGATCTACTGTTTCGTCCCCGGATCGTTCATCGAGGGCATTCGCTGCTATCGCACGTTGACCTCGCACGCTGGGGCCCGCAGACAGTCAGTCGGGGCGGTCGCCCAACGTTGCAATGATGATGCGACGGTCTGTATCGCGACGCACCGTAAGTACGAGTTCGTCTCCTGGATCACTCTGTGCAATCGATCGACCCAACAGGTTTGGGCTCGCTGCCGATTCACCATTAATCGAGTCGACGATGTCGCCCACTTGAAGCCCGGCTGAAGCGGCCGGGGAGTTGTCGTCGACAATGCTGACAACCGTGACCGATTCACCTGCAACGGCATCAAAGGTTGCACCGAGCCACGCGTGCGACGTCTTTCCAGACGTGATTAGGTCCACTGCGACGCGCTCGATCATCCATGCGGGCGATGCGCTGGTGGCGCCGTCTGCGGTCATCATTGCAATGACCGAGCCCGTGTCGTCGATGATGGCGCTGCCTGGTAGCGCAGCGGGTTGATCAACGCGAACGAGCGGACCTTGCGCATCGGTGACTTCGCCGATGGCGATTTGTCCGTTGACGTGGTTGAAGGTCATGGCGTACTGGCCGCTACGCAGATTCGACGAGCTACCCAGTGCAATCGCTGGCCACTCGTCGCTGTCAATGTGCAGCACCGCAACATCACTATGCGGGTCACTTGCCAGAACGGTCGCTCGCCATCGTCGACCGTCGGCGGTCCAGGCGAGCACGTATTCGGCACCGTCGATCAGCCCGGCACTGGTCACAATGTGTCCGTCGTTGGTAACGAACAGCCCGCTGCCTTCGCGCATCACCGTTGACGTAGCGGCCTGGATGCGTGGCAGCGAGGTCGCAACTTGGTCACGCAGTCGGGCGGCGAGCTGGTCTTCGCCCTGCGAGGTCGTATCAATGGCAAGGTCGGTATCGGCGATCGCTCCGCCGGTGCGGTTGTCAGACGGGGCCTCGACCGAGGTGGTCTCTGCGACCTCGAGCGGCGCAGTCGTGCTGCGAGTTGACAGGATGCCAATGCTCAGTGCGCCGGCGCCAACGATTGCAATTCCCGCAGCGACAAGGAGTCCGCGGTGTAGCCGCGGTTCTTTTGGAGCGGCGAGTTGGACTGCCGGGACCTTGGCTGTTTGCGCGCTGGCGTGTGCGGCCTGCATGGCAGCAATTTCAGATGGATGTCGCCAAAGGCGGTCGTCAGGATGCGGGACTGGCCGAAACTCTTCAGGCTCGTCCTCGTCATATTCAGGCCCGGTCACAGGGTGCCACCGTACTTGCCACACTCGCTCAGGTCATCGCGCCCTAGGTCGCTGCGGCCGTCGGGGCCGTTCGGCGAACTGGGAAGGCAATTATCAATTGATCTCCCCTACGATGCAGTTTGTGGACGTTCCGGTTGCAGGTGATGATTGGGTAGGACTCTCCAGCGAGGCTCTACCAGTAGCCGACGCACTTGCCTGGGCGCACCGACCCGACTGCGGTGCCGTGGTGCTTTTTTCTGGCGTTGCTCGTGATCACAGCAGCGATCGCAAGGGCGTCGACCAGCTTGAGTACGAAGCCTACGAAGCGCAGGTTGCGCCGCGGCTTGCCGAACTTGCGGCCGAGGCGCGGACCCGCTGGCCCGCGGTTGGGCGGCTTGTAATGATCCATCGTGTCGGTGAACTCGTCGTGGGCGATAGCGCGGTAATCGTTGTTGCATCTTCACCACATCGACCCGAAGCATTCGCCGCCGCCCGCTTCTGCATCGACGCGTTAAAGGCCACCATTCCGATCTGGAAGCGTGAGCGATGGGATGCAGGTGAGAGCTGGGGCCTTGAAGCCCAACACATCCTCGAAGTCGACGATTTGGACAATGCGACCGTCTCGGGCGATGGTTCCGTTACTCTTTCTGACGCACCGCCTACGGAACGTTGAGTTCGTTTATGTCGCCACTTCTGTTTCTTGCAATCCCACTTGTTGTGTTCGCCGTTGGTTCATCGCTGCTTTTTGCGATGAGTCGGTTCCGTGGCAGCGAAGCGCGTTTTCGTCACGCTCCGCAGGATCTTCGGTCGGTCGCCCCAATGTTGCGTGATCAGCGGGAATCTGGATGGCCAGTCGGTTCTGGTAGTCAGCACAGGCGTTAACCCTGGCACGCGACCTTGCGATCGATCTGGGTACGGCCAACACACTGGTCTACGCCAAAGGGAAGGGCATCGTTCTTAACGAGCCGTCTGTCATCGCGCTCAACCAGAACAATGGCGAGGTGCTCGCCATGGGACATCAAGCATGGGAGATGATCGGGCGCACGCCGCAGTACATCGTTGCTGTTCGCCCGCTGCGCAAGGGCGCAATCACCGACTTTGACGTAACCCAGCGCATGATCCGTCTGCTGCTTGAGCGGGTCGGCGTGAACCGGTTCAATCGACCTCGCGTGGTGATCTGTGTTCCATCGGCGATTACCCCGGTCGAACGGCGTGCGGTGATTGAGGCGGCTCGGCGTGCTGGAGCGGCCGAAGCTCAGCTGATCGAACAGCCGTTAGCCGCAGCGATCGGCGCCGACCTTCCGATCAACGAACCGGTTGGTTCCATGGTCGTCGACATTGGCGGTGGCACCAGCGAATCTGCGTTGCTCTCTATGGGCGGTGTCGTTGCCCTCGAGGCCGTCCGCGTTGGGTCCTTCGACCTCGACGCAGCGATCCAGCAATACGTCCGCCGTGAACATGGCATCGCCATTGGTGAGCGCACCGCAGAAGAAATCAAGATCGTTACGGGTTCGGCGGCCTACACCGACGGCGAAGTCCAGGCGCAGGTCCGTGGTCGCCAGCTCATGACAGGCTTGCCCGAAACCATTGTGCTCAGTCCGGCCGACGTGCGGTCAGCGGTTGAAGAGACCGTGTCGGCGATCATCGACTCTGTGCTTGCGTGTTTGGCACAAGCGCCACCTGAACTCTCGCAGGACCTTTTGGTTACCGGCATCCACCTCGTTGGTGGTGGCAGCTTGCTGCGCGGTTTCCGCGAGCGCCTCACCCGCGAAGCTGAGGTGCCAGTGCGGTTCGCCGACGCGCCACTTGAGTGCGTCGTACTCGGTGCTGGGCGCTGCATCGAAAGTTATGAGGCCGTCAAGGCAATGTTCATGAACACCGGCCGCCGTTAGCGCACCTGCTCGTCAGTCTGCGTCGTACTCGGCGCTGGGCGCTGCATCGAAAGCTATGAGGCCGTGAAGGCAAT
>Ga0209828_1001278_pt1 | contig 23034 bp, 14 predicted proteins | sample MaitaG_FD_187429 | JGI IMG/M metagenome (GOLD analysis project Ga0209828, IMG submission 187429) | Marine algal microbial communities from Maine, USA - Maine_Asex2 metaG (SPAdes) (version 2) | ecosystem: Host-associated > Algae > Red algae > Unclassified | place: Maine, USA | collected 2015-01-05
GCATTTTTCAGGATGGGCAATTGCAAAGCGGGGAAGTTCGCACCGTTAAAAGTACTTCCGGTATTTACGTAGTCGATAATCTGCATGGGTAAAACTGCTGCGGTATTTTCCTGCGCTTCGATAGTTTGTCCTCCGATGTGTGGCGTGAGTAATACGTTGTCCAGTGCGGTCAGTCGGGAGGTAAATTCTCCTTGTCCATTGGCCGGTTCATTGGGAAAGACGTCGATGCCCGCTCCCGCTAATTTTCTAGATTTTAGATTTTTGAACAACTCCTCCATATCTACCGCTTGTCCGCTGCTTAAGTTTAGAAAAATAGCGCCATCCCGCATAGCTTTAAATTCTCTTTTTCCAAAAAAGTTTTCGTTTTCCGCGCGATTATCTACGTGAATAGATACGATGTCCACCCTTCTTAAAAGATCCCGTAGCGCGTGGCATTTGGTCGCATTGCCGATGGCTTGTTTTTCAAAAATGTCATAATAATAAACATCCATCCCTAATGATTCGGCGAGGACAGAAAGTTGCGTACCGGAGTTTCCGTAACCAATGATTCCAAGTTTTTTACCGCGAATCTCAAAGCCAGGTTTTTTACTGATTTCCCAATTGCCCGCTTTTAGCTGACGACTCAGATAAGGAATATTTCGCGAAAGCATAATAATATTACCGATCACCAATTCTACCAGCGAACGGGTATTGGCGTAAGGTGCGTTAAAAACAATCACTCCACGATCAGCGGCTGCGACCAGATCAACATGGTTGGTGCTACCACCAAAAATACCGATCGCCATCAGCCGGGTGGCGTGATCTAATAATTCTCCAGTAACAGACTGGTGCGCAGGAACTCCTAAAATAGATACCTCCTTAATCAGTTTTTTCAAGCCGGATTTGCTCGTTTTTTTCGGACCCAATATAACTTCATAGCCTTCTCCCCAGAAAGCATTCGCAGCCCGCTCGTCTACGCCATTCAACAACAAAACTTTAATTCTGTTTTTAGGATAAGACAAGGCGCTCGGCATATTATTCACATAAAGAAACTCATCAAAACTAGGGGTGATATGATCTGCTTTTTCCAAAATATTTTCGCGCAATACATTTTCTGTAAAGGCAAAAAATTTATGCGCAATGCCAGCCTCCTTCATTTCATAATCAGTGTAAGAATCACCGATCACATAACTTTCACCCGGAAGGTTTAGCGCTTTTAACGTACGGGATTTTCCTTTACTGTGTGCGAGTAGATTTTTTTCATCAAACCCGGTAATCCAACCTTTTTTATCAAACAAAAAAGTATTCGCCAGTACGTGTTCGCTGTCAATACCGTAATCCGCTACGACCGGATCGATAAAGTCTTTAAAACCATTAGAGATAATATAAATATTACCCTGGTATTTTTTAAAAAATGATTTGTTACGAGAAAAAGAAGTGGAAATTTTTCTTTTTAACCGACGGATTACCTTCTCCAGGTCTTTCCGGTGAACGGTTAAAAGATCCATCCGGCGACTTAGTGACTCATTGAAAGTAATGGTACCATCTACCCCGAGATTGGTAATAGACTTTATTTCGTTTAGCACTTTAGATTTGTCCTTACGACCCTTTAGAACAATGTCGGCGATTTCTTCGAGGGCTTCGACGGAGGCGAAAGTACTATCGAAGTCAATGATGATATTTTTTTTTAAAGACATGGTGTGTATATTTTAGTGACAAATATACACTAAGGAATGAGGAATAAAAAAGGTACTATACACTAAACTTCAGTACGTTAAAAATACCTGCCAATCAGCCAATTAATTAGGACTGATCGGCAGGTAAGTTGAGATTATATTATCAATAAACAATATCGTCCTTGATGATGATATCTTGCTGATACGTCTGCGTTTGTGCATCATACTCCGTAGCATCAAATTCAGCAGCAGAAGCAATAGTTCCTAATTGAAGTAATAAAGCGATGAGGAATGAAAACATAAACTAAAGGTTTTGAATGTTAAAAAATTTTATTCAAAACTATGCGTCAATGTGGCTAGACTACAAAACAGAAGAGCGGAATTCGCGGCCTTAAAAATTAGCGTTATAAATATGTTTTGTTAGATAATTAGTTAGAAATCAATGTTTTATTAATAATTTTATAATATTCAGACTACTGATGGTCTTGTAGATACCCAAACAAACTACCGTCTAACGTATACACGAAGCATATGCCAGAGCGATAGTCACCGAAAGGGTGTTTTTTGTTTAGGTCGCTTTTGTACGAAGCGTTTTAGAATAGATGGATTTTGTCTTAAACGAAAGGTTTAGAATTGGATTACTAAACTAAGGCTATTAAATAGAAAACTTTAACCATAAAGTGGTATTTTGAGACCCCTAAACAAAGGCATATAAAAGTTGAAAAACAACTAATACTTTGATAATCAATTAATTATTAATTATTTTTCATCATCTAAAAATTAATAAAATACCCAAAATGGTTTTTTTACGAGAGATAATCACTCTTTTCGATACTTATAAAAAGGGAAAAAAATCCTCTACAGGAAAAAACAAGTCTAATTATGAATTATTTTTCACAGGAATAAAGAATGAGGTATTTCAAACGGACGAAGAAGCAAAAGCTTATTTTATCAAGCAAGGAGAAAGTCCGGCACATTATCGGAAACTAAAGTCCAGATTCAAACAAAAATTAATTGACCGCTTATTTTTAATAGAATATAAAAGTAAAGCCTACTCAGATATTCAGAAAGCTTATTTTCGTTGCCACAAAAACTGGGTCGCTGTCCGCATCTTATTTGGGAAAGGGATGCGGGATAGTGCGTATTACCTTGCCGTGAAAACATTGAAAAAAGCGCTGTATTTTGAATTTACGGAGATCGTATTGGACCTCAGTCGATTGTTGCGATTGTACGCTGCTACGATGAAGGGGAGTCAAAAAGAGTTTGCCTATTATGACCAATTAGTAAGCGATCATTTTTTAATATTAGAAAAAGTATTATTGGCCGAATCGCTCTACGAAAAGATTGTGTTGCCGTACGCTCTTTCTAAATCAGATAAAAAAGATACCATGCTGCTGGCCAAAAAATTCAGTGAGCAGCTAAAAAAAGTTGACTTAAAAATTGAAACCCATAGCTTTACTATTTTCGCTTATTTTGTTCATAATGTCCGTTATGAAATTAGCCATGATCCTGTAAATCTAATTAAATCCTGCGATACCGCTGTCCAAAAACTTCGCGCCAAGCCGTTTAACCTTCGTAATCAAATCGGTAGTTTTATGCTACGGAAATTTTCTGCGCACCTCCAACTAGCCCAGTATCCGGAAGCCAGGGCCGCTGGTATTGAATGCGACCAAATCATTACCAAAGATTCCATCAACTGGTTTACCGCTAAACAGTATCAGCTGATTTACCTGATTTATACAGAACAATTTGCTCAAATTCCCAAAGACTTCTATCCGGTTTTAAAAAATTCTGAACTTGCTTTCCGTGGTGCAGGTCTTCAGGAAACTTACAAATTGATACATGCTTATCTTTATCTGCTCACCTTGATTGGTAAAATTCCCAAAGACGCGAAACATCCCCTACCCCGTTTTCGTTTGGGAAAATTTCTAAATGAAACACCTGTTTTTTCGAAGGATAAAAGAGGATTTAATATTGATATCCTGGTCCTGCAGATCCTGATTGCCCTGGCCCGTAAAAATTACAATTATATTATTGACCGACAGAATTCACTAAAACGTTATTCCAGTCGCTATTTGAAAAAAAATGAACACTATCGAAGCAATTGTTTTGTCAATATTTTACTACACTTAGTAAAAGCTGAATTTCACCAGGTACGTTTTTTAAGGTACGCAGCAGCTGATCTTAAAAAGTTGAAAGCGATGCCACTCGAAGCGGCCAATCAGATTTCTGACTTTGAGATTGTTCCTTATGAGTATTTGCTTTCGGTGGTGTTGGAGTTGTGTGATTAGGGAAGAAAAAAAATATTGAATTTTCACAATAACTTATCATCACTATCCACTTTTCGCATTTTCCCACATTTTGTTTAAATTTGCAAGCGACTTCTGATCTATTTATACAGAAAACCGCTAACCTAATTTTTTTATAATATCTACTAACCTATGTCCACCGCTCAACTCGACCAAGCCCGCATCGCACTCAAAAAATATTTTGGGTACGATAACTTCCGTCCCGGACAAGAAGAAATTATTCAGGGCGTCTACGATAAGCGAGATACGCTCGTGCTGATGCCTACCGGTGGTGGAAAGTCGATGTGTTTTCAGATTCCGGCGATTACCATGGATGGGATGGCCGTAGTGGTTTCTCCGTTAATCTCGTTGATGAAAGATCAGGTGGAAGGGTTACTGGCCAACGGAATTTCGGCCGCATTTCTGAATAGTTCTCAGACGCTCGATGAACAGACGACGATTGAAAATAAAATTTACCACGGAGAGATTAAGCTGCTTTACGTCTCGCCCGAGAAGATGTTGTCTCCAAACTTTTTGCCCATCATGCGACAGGGAGCGGTCAACCTTTTTGCGATTGACGAGGCGCACTGTATTTCTTCCTGGGGGCACGATTTTCGTCCGGAGTATACAAAGATGAAATTTCTAAAAAAGACTTTTCCCGATATACCCGTGATTGCCTTGACGGCAACGGCTGATAAGCTGACCCGTCGGGATATTACTTCGCAGTTAGGACTGGAAAATCCACACGTTTTTATCTCATCTTTTGATCGACCTAATCTGAGCCTGACCGTAAGTCCGGGCCAAAAACGCTACGAGCAGATTGTACAATTTGTGCGTAAGCGAAAAAATACTTCGGGCATCATTTACTGTCTAAGTCGCAAAGGTTGTGAATCGCTGGCGCGTAAATTATCGGGTGCCGGATACCATGCCGATTATTACCACGCCGGGATGACGAGCCGCGAACGTAACGATGTACAGACGGATTTTATTAATGATAAAATTCCGATTGTTTGTGCAACGATTGCTTTTGGAATGGGTATTGACAAATCCAATGTACGTTGGGTCATTCATTATAATATGCCCAAAAATCTGGAAGGATATTATCAGGAAATTGGTCGCGCAGGACGAGATGGAGCTCCCGCAGATACTTTGTTATTTTATTCTTATAGCGATGTAATGACCTTGCGGGATATCATCGAAAGGAATGTAAGTGAACAAGAAAGTATTCAACTGGCCAAACTCGAACGGATGCAACAGTACGCCGAAGCGTTGATCTGTCGTAGAAAAATCCTGTTAAATTATTTTAGTGAAAACCTGGGAGAGAATTGTGGTAACTGTGATATATGTAAAAATCCGCCTAACCTTTTTGACGGAACGATCATCGCTCAAAAGGCCCTCTCCGCAGTAGCACGGGCCAAGGAACGAATTGGGGTAAATTTACTCATCGATATTTTACGGGGCTCCCGTAGGCGGGAAGTTCTGGAACGAGGATACGATAAAATAAAAACCTACGGGGCCGGTGCGGACATCAGTAGCCGGGACTGGCAGTATTTAATTCAGCAAATTATCAATATCGGTTTACTGGAAATTGCATATGATCAACATCACGTACTGCGGCTGACCGACGAAGCGCAACGGGTTTTGTTTGGCAAACAAAAAATCCAGTTGGCGAGAATGGCCGAGGTGAAGGAAAGACGAGAAAAAAGCAAGCGCGATGTACAAAAAGATAAAAAACGAAACCGGGTTAAAAATGATTTATTTAAGGTTTTGCGACAACTGCGAAAAGATCTGGCTCGTAAAAAAGGAATTCCACCATACATTGTTTTCTCCGATGCGACTTTGCAGGAAATGGCCGCAGAATTGCCCGTTACAGAGGTAGATTTTCGGGCGATCAGCGGGGTTGGTGATGTGAAGATGGAGCAGTACGGTCCGATCTTTATGCGCGCGATTGCGCGGTATCAGGCGGAGCAAGGTGGTGGCAGGGGAGCAGCGGTAAAACCTTCACTGGACGAAAAATCTGAAGGAATGATTCAACTGCTCAAACGCGGACTGCCGCTTACCGAAATTGCGATGCGCCATGGTTTAACACCTCAGGAAGTGAGTAGTCGCCTCGCAGCGCTCTACGCCAACGGAGCGGAGATAGAACTCAAAAGGTTGATTTCCAAAACGGAGTTAAAACAGATTTTAGAGTTGATGGAAGATTTGCCTGATCCGATTCGGCGGAAGGATGTGATTGCGGCGCTGGATGGGCGGATGGGGCCGGAGAAGGTGGATTATGCGATGGCTTATATTGAAAGGAATGGGTAGGAGTGGATCGGTGGATCGGTGATCTTTTACATAGAAACTTATAAAAGGGATGAGGAATATACTTTGGCACTCCTCTCTCGTATTACTCCCCCGTGAACTGATCGCCTACTCCTCCCACCAGGTATTATAAACCGCCAACACTCCATAATAAACGCCCGCCAAAATAGCGATCAACGACAACCAAAAATATTTTCCCGGATGATAATACAAGATAACGCCAAGGTCGATAATCAACAGGGTCGTAATCGCAATCGTCAAACGACGAAAGTGTTTGCCCCGACTCGGATACACAAATTTAATGGGCACAAAATGCAGGATCGCAAAAAATATAACCAATAGTGCATTGGCCAACGAAGAAAAGTCAAAAACAAAATACAAGTAAAAAACCACCATATTCCACATCACCGGAAATCCCACAAAATAATAATCTTCCGAAACCATTCCTTCTTTGGAATAGTACAACGCCGAGACCAACAAAATTAAAATAGTACAGGGCAAGGTAAGTGGAGGATCTACCAATCCAGCTTGATGAAAAAAGTAGGCGGGAATAATCGCATAGGTCGCAAAGTCAATAATATAATCCATTGTCTGCCCATTCATATTGGGCAGCACTTCTTGCACGCGAAAGATGCGCGCAAAGGTTCCGTCGATCCCATCGATCACCAAGGCAACCACCAGCCATAACATCGCTCCCCTCCACGCCAGATCATTAATTGCCAGAATCGCCATGAATCCAGCGACTAATCCACTAGCGGTGAGCAGGTGAACCGACCAGGCCATTATTTTTTCTATGACCGTAAATTTTTCTGAAGAAGTATTTTGTGGATTTTTACTCATTGTTTTTTTGCTTGTTGGCTCGTTAACCAATTGGCTTGTTGGCTCCTTCCAAGGGATGAGAAATAAATAACTATCCATTCTGACTTTCTAAAGTATTTAAAAAACTCAAAAAAGACGGCAGAGAAAGTTAAGTTAACAGATCAACGTAGGAACAAGGCAATGCCTTGTTCCTACGTTGATCAATATGCCAATTATTTAGTGCCGGAAGCACTAGTGCTTTCGGAACTAAATTTCTATGTATAAAGGTTAAGGGTGCTTGATAGATCTGATGGTGTGTTTATTTCATGGTGTTTAATAAAGTAATTTAAAATTAATAATTAAATATACTATTTGTAAATAATTGTTAATCAGTTTATTGGTTAATCAGTAGTCGGTCAAATATTAGGTAATCCTGATGTAAGAGCGCAACCAAGATGGTTACGTTCGCATTGCGTACTATGTGACTGATCCACCGATTAACTAATCAACAACTTAGTTCCGGAAGCACTAGTGCCCCATCAACGTCTCCAAATAATGACGCGCTATCCCAAACTGTTTTTTGATCGCCGCTATCTGTTCCAACAATGCTTCCTTATCTACGGGTCTATCGTGTCTTTGTCCAACAATCAACAAATTTTTTCCGGTATGCTCGGTGGAGATAAATTCAAATACTTTGGTCTTGTAACCCTGGGTTTCCATTAACAACGCACGAATAGTATCTGTGATAATTTCTGCTTGCCTTTCCAATAAAATTCCATGTTGTAGAATCGGCTGTAAATCCTTGCTTTCCGTAATAGCTTTTCGAATCTGTTTATGGCAGCACGGCGCGCAGATGATCAGTTCTGCTTTGGCGTTGATTCCTTTATAAATCGCATCATCCGTCGCGGTATCGCAGGCGTGTAAAGCTAGCAGGATATCTGTTTCCGGCAGCTCGTATTCCTGAATAAAACCGGACTCGTAACCAAGACCTTTATAACCCAGTTCTTTTGCAATGGCGTTCCCCTTTTTGATCAATGCCTCGCGTAATTCTACTCCAGTAATTTTCACTGGACGATTTAAAGTATGGGTAAAATAATCGTACAGCGCAAAAGTCAGGTACCCTTTTCCAGCGCCCATATCTACTATCTGCAACGGTTTCCGGTTTTCCAGTGCTGTTTGTTGCCGGACCAGTCCATCGACAATTTCTACAAACTTTTTGATCTGCCGATACTTGTCTCCCTTGTCCTTTTTTACGTTTCCACTACTATTTAAAATTCCCAGTTCCACCAGAAAACGTTTATCTACAATCCAGTCTTTCTTTTTACGGTCGTGGCTATAGGATGGAAGATCATCCGTTATTTTGGTGGCCTTGGTGTGTAAAGTCGTCTTACCTTTGCGGCGCATTTCCAGAATAATTTGTTTTTCGGTGGTAAAAAGATTCGCGATCAAATACGTCTTTTCCAATAAAGCAATAATTCGCTTTTCTGCTTCTTCGAAAGGATAATTTTTGGTAATGTCTTTGGTTGGAAATTTAGAAACAAAAGAGAGTTCTGCATTGCCCCGGATGGTCACTGGTCGGATCGTTATGCGTGCGGCATCCTCATTCCCTCTTCGTACTTTGGAAAGAGTAAGTCTGATAAACTGATCATTCGACCAGCTTTCCCGCAGGGCTGCATACAATAGTTCAGGCTGGTTTGCCATTTAATTTTTTGAGGATAAAAGTAAGGAAAAAATTCAGGAGTACGGACTACTCAGGATCATTAAAAATACTTCTGGTCATTTACCAGTTGGAAGCTATTTTTTAAGGAGACTGGAAGACTTTAGCCAGAAAAAATATCCAGAGATATAACAGAAAAATTTCGACAAAAACAGTTGGTTATCTGGAAGCGGGGGTATAATCAGAGATAGATTTGGAATCTTCTAATCGTTTGATGATCTTAGCTGGATTACCAGATACAATACAGTAATCGGGAACATCTTTTGTAACGACAGCGCCGCCACCGACGATACAGTGTGTACCGATGGTTACACCAGCTGTAATTACCGCATTGGCGCCGATCCATACATCGTCTGAAATAACAATATTCCGGGTAGTTACTTTGTGTTCACGAATAGAAAGGTTGAGGTCTTTATATCCATGATTGAGGCCAGAAATGACCACATTTTGTGCTAGTAATACGTCACGACCTATCTTTGCGGGTCCGATCACGACAGAACCGATACCAATCAGGGAATCTTCGCCAATTTCAACGGGTCCCACCACATTATTGACAACCGCATTGGATTCAACCATTGCACGCTTCCCCATCTTGAAACCGTGATTGGGAAGTAAATCCATACGGGCACTCCAACGTACAATAGAGCTGAAGGGCCGACGAAAAAACAGTGGATTGACAAACGTTCTGATCCACCATCTCGGACGGTAGTCGTTGATTGGAAATATCAGAAAATTTGCCAACTTCTTCAGGCCCGGACTATTGCGCAAAAAATGGCTGACTTTATTCATTGTACGTTTGTTGTAAAACAGTATTTTATGATCCCATTCATTCGGATAGAGAATTTTTTACAAACTTCTATATTTCTCTTTTGCCAAATTGTTAAATTCCCCCTAAATTTACCATTGGAAAGCATAAATTTTGTAAAATCCGGGGGAATGGTTTAGCGTATGTCCAAGATTTATTTTAGACAAGTTCTTAGGTAAGGAATGAGTTAATAATAAAAAGTAATTATATTAATAATTAGCAATATATTTTGAAGTAAAGTTAATTCTTTAGACTCAAAAACTCAAGAATCTTATGATGTATTTTGTCTGGTGGTAGAAAATTCCCCTGATCATCTGTACATTGAATAAGGTGAAAATCTACCTGATTTTTCACCATTTTCAGGTATTCTTGTCGCACTTTCTCCTGAAAGTTTAAATCTGCTTCGTGAATATCCTTCTTCCCGTTGAGGTAGTCCCGATCTTTCCCCTTCCGTTCCTTACTCAGTGATTTTTGCACTGCTTTGAAAGGAACGTCCAGATACAAAGAGACCACCGGACGAGGAATCTTATAGTAATTATACTCTATATTCAAAATCCATTCCCTTAATGCGATTTTCTCCGATTCGTGGTTCAATTTTGCGCATTGAAAAGCGATATTGCTATTTACATAGCGATCCGCAATCAATATCTGGCCATCATGCAACCAGTTTTCCAGCGTTTTTGCGTGTTCGTGGCGATCTGCTGCAAACAAAAGCGCGACCAACTGGGGATGGACCTCGTTCAGTCCACCAAACTCTCCTCTTAGAAACTGCGCAATCATATTTCCAAAAACGCCCTGATTTAATTTTGGAAAGTGAATATCCTGAAACGCTTTTCCCTGCTTTCGCAAATGTTGACGCAACAACTCCAACTGCGTCGTTTTTCCAGAGCCATCCAACCCTTCTATTACAAAAAATTTTTCCATTGTATTGTTATATTTCTAATGCAAATTAAGAACTTAGTAGTCTTTCCAGTTAATACTGTCGGTTAATTTGGCGAATGTTGAGACTGCACTTCGTTAAAAATACTCGCCATAGCTAGGCTATGTCTGCGTTTTTTGCCTCGTTCAGTCCCAAAATTCATCCAAATTCTACCAGACGCTATTAACTGGAAGGACTACTTAGAAATGTTGATAAAATAAATGACGATTCTATACTTCCTCTTTTTCCGCCACTCCTAATCAACATTCCGCATATAAACTGTCCGGTGAGGAAATGGTATCTCAATTCCTTCTTTGTCAAATTGCTTTTTGATACTTTCCAGCGTATCCCAACCCAATGCAGCAGAATCCTGTTGACTGGCTACCCAGGCCCAACCGCGTAAATTAACAGAAGATTCCCCCAAACTAATCACCCGTACCGGAACCTGAGGATCTCCTCTTTCTAATTGTTCTTCATTCCGACCATCGATAAGCAGCGGATGCGCCATAATTTCTTTACGAATGATTTCTTTGGCCAAGTCAATATCCGAATTATAACTAATCCCTATATCAATCCACTTAATTATACGGCCATCATTCAGGTCCGCATTTACCAATGTCTCATTACTGATAATTGAGTTGGGAATAATGATTCGACGGTTTTCAAAATCTTTGATGACCGTATGCCGAAGCGTAATGTCTTCCACTACCCCACTTCTTCCACTGGACAAAGTAATACGATCGTTAATTCGATAAGGCTTAAAAAGAACGATAAACATTCCTCCGATAATATTACTTAAGGCTGCTTGAGAAGCAAATCCAACTGCCACTGCTGCAATCCCCGCTCCCGCTAGCAATGATGTAGCGAGTGTTCGTAACGTATCAATGTGAGAAAACGCCCAGCCAAAACCGACAATATAAATCAGCGCCGTCAAGAGATGACTGATAAACCGATAACGGGTAGGATCATTGCCGCTCATGATCACCTGCTTTTTGACAAAGCGATTGAAAAAATAACGAAATATCAAGGCGATTAAAAACGTAATGCCACAGATAGACGCTACAATGATCAACTGATAAATATCTACTCCTAATCCTTTAAAATCCATTTTTTCTTAATTTCGGACAAAGATAAGGTTTTGAAAAAGGATGTGTAAGTAAATTTATTATTAGCTCATTCCTAAGGAACAACGATCTAATAGATTCAGAATTATGACTAATATTTTTTGTGCCTAACTTCGTTTAAAATACGCGCCATAGCTACGGCTATGTCTGTGTTTTTCAACTCGTTATACACAAAAACTACCTACTCAAAATTTCTTAATCTATTTAATCCTCGTTCCTAAGCAACTAAAATCTCAGTACCTTGCAAAAAAATCCACCCCTATTGAATTTTCGACATCCACTGATTTACCTGTTCGCTATTTTTTTGCTAACCGCAATTTATCTCTTCTTCTTCGCAGACTACGATGTAGCCTGGCCGGGCTTTTTTTCTATGATGATTTTTTATGGGCTTATTTTTTATTTTGGTCATTTCGCCAGTCGTTTCCGCAAGACTAGTAACGCAGAAGAGGTACTGCTCGCCGGAAGGTCCATTCCACTTTACATCGCTGTTTTTACAATGAGCGCTACCTGGATCGGCGGTGGTTTTATAAATGGAACCGCCGAAGCAACGGCCAGCAGTGGATTGTTGTGGGTACAAGCTCCGTGGGGCTACGCGCTTAGTCTGATCATTGGCGGATTATTTTTTGCTAAAAAGATGCGTCGCGGACGTTACCGAACGATGCTGGATCCGATTCGGGAAAAATTTGGGCAGGGTTCCGTTCCACTGTTTTTTCTGCCCGCGCTGACGGGAGAACTATTTTGGACAGCCGCAATCCTGACCGCACTCGGAACTACGTTTGCTACGGTTTTGGGAATTGACAATGCGACGGCTATTATCCTTTCTTCGCTCGTCGCCATTGGCTACACGATGCTCGGCGGACTTTGGGCCGTGGCCATTACAGATGTATTACAATTGTTATTGTTATTTTTTGGATTGGCAATTGTGGTACCTTCTTCGCTTTCCAATGTCGGTGATTTATCCCAATTATGGGAAACTTATCAAACTAGGTTTGGCGCGACGGCAACCCTTATTCCTTCCCGGGCAGCATTGGGCAGTTATTTTTGGAACTGGTGGGATTACGCCCTCCTTTTAATCTTTGGTGGCATTCCGTGGCAAGTTTATTTTCAGCGTGTACTGTCTGCCAAGAATGAAAAAACAGCAATGTGGTTGTCCATTTTTGCTGGTTTTATTTGTTTACTCGCAGCAATACCTGCGGTAATTATCGGTATGATCGGTGCCACTTTTGACTGGACGGCTGCTGGTCTTATGCCACCACCCGATGCGGCTACTACCTTGCCCCATGTGATTCGATACCTTTGTTCACCAACTGTGGCCACCATTGGATTGGGCGCCATTGCGGCAGCGGTGATGTCTTCGGTAGACTCTTCAATTCTTTCTGCCTCTTCGATGTCCGGCTGGAATATTTATCGGCCGGTGTTTAAACCCAATATTTCCAGTGCTGGTCTGGCCAGTGTTATTAAAAAAATTATTGGAATAATCGGGGTAGCCGCCACCCTCATTGCGCTACAGGTAGGTAGTGTTTACGAATTATGGTTTTTGTGTAGTGACTTTGTTTACTGCTTGTTATTTCCGGCGCTCGTGTGTGCGCTCTATGATCCCCGAGCCAATCGCATTGGTGCCATCGCTGGTTTTTTAGTAGCGGCGGTACTTCGATTTGGCGGAGGAGATGCGACGTTGGGAATTCCAGTTTTCCTACCTTATCCCATGATTGAAAACGGGGTGGTTTTATTTCCGTTTAGAACGCTCGCGATGTTGAGTGGGTTGGTGACGATTTTGGTGGTTTCGAGGTTGGTGAGGACCTCCGACTAGTAATATATTCATCTAATTATACCCAAACAATTAACTCAGTTTACATCAAACTTGTTACCTCTTAACAAGTCGGCCGGTAGGCAGGTTTCGTCTATTTTTCGCTCCATAGCTAGGCTATGAAGCTCAATTCTTAAGGCGTAACAAGTCTATTAAAAAAACGTTCTCTTTAATTTAAACGGTATAGTTCAACTACTCTTTCCAAGTCCGTTTTATCATTTATTTCAAAGAAATAATTCAATTGCCATTTTTGAGTATTTATTGCTTGACGACTCTGAGGTCTATCCCATCTTGGATAAATCCTAAAACCTCTTTTACCTTCTCTTTTCGGTGTTGATATGAGTCCTTTTTCAATTAAGATAGATTTTGGAAATACAAATTGACCAAAATAATTTTCTTCTTTTACATTAATTACATAAAAATCTATTAAGTCTGTTTCGTCAAGTGGCTCAGTTATTCCATTTTTGTTTCTTTTCCAGAACGTGACAAATTGACCTACTTTTTTCGGGGTAATCTTAGATTTCCTGCAAACTACTTTCAATCCATTTAGCTTGAATCTGCAAGCTGCATATTCTTTACTTTCATTTTCTGCTTTAAACTCAGTAATTGTTAATCCACACTTTTCAAAAACTGATATTTTAGTCAATGTTAAATATTCATTCATGTATTTTGTACTTCCTTTTTTATTATACATAAAACAATAGACGACACAGACTTTTGAACATCCTAGTTTTCCTCAAAAAAATCAACGCACCACCGTTATATCCCCTGATAAAACCGCTCTTTCACCATCAACAAAACTAACATCTACCAAGTAAATATACACTCCAGAGCTAACCAGCTGACCTTTAAATTTCCCATCCCAGGCGATCACAGATTGACTGGATAATAATTCGGGTATTTCAAAAAGTAAGGCTCCCCAACGATTGTAAATTCGTACAGAATGAATGATCGTCGCGTTCGGGCCAGGTGATAAAACAAAGTTATCATTGATCCCGTCTCCGTTAGGAGAAAATGCACTGGGAACATAAAAAGGGTATTCTTTATTAGTACTAACCAGCGTAGTATCACTAGCGCTGCATCCGTCTCCATTGGCTACGGTAACAATGTATATACTATTTGAGAAAGGTTGAACTTCCGGAAGTAAACAGGAGAGGCTGTCGCAGTTAATGCCAGAGGCTTCATTCCAGTAAATGGTGTCGACCGACTGGTTGATCGCTACTGGTAGAGTCAAAAAACTACCTACATTAATCGTCGTATCATTCGGTATTGAAACAGTGAGTGGCGATGGCGCTTGAATTTCAAAATCATATCGAACAGTACATCCATCTGCGTCCTGCACCCAAAGCGTATGTGGGCCCACTGCCAAGCGAGAGAATAGAGCAAAATCCTGAAAACTTTCGTCATCTATAGCAAACACATGAGGACTTATACCACCCGTCACCGTATTAACCAATAAAGAACCATCCGCTATATCATAACAACTCGCATCTGTAATGTCGTAATCTACTTCTAGATCTCCGGCGATCATCACGGTATAAATAATACTGTCACAACCGTTCTGATTTAGAAGCACCAACGTGTCAGTCCCCAAAGAATCCGGATCGCAACTCACAAAATCAAGATAGGTCGTATCTGCAATTAACAGAGTGGTCGTCGTAATTACGGTACTATCACATCCATACTGATTAGAAAAAGTAATGGTCTCCGTTCCTGTTAAATCAGGATCGCAGGAAGTCAAATTTAACAAAGTATTTTCAGAACCCGAAAATACTGTTTCAGTAATTGTAATAATACTATCACATCCCGCCTGACTGGACAAAACAGTAACGGTAGAATCCACTTGTGCAGCATCACATGTTTCTAGTAAAATATTGGTCACCGTCGGAACGGAATAACGAGTTTCTGTCACCACCGTACTATCACATCCCCTAAATCCAGTTAAATTTTCAACGTCCATTCTCATCAGCATACTGTCACAAGTTACCGTCAAAAGAAGGGTCGTATCTGGCGTAATATAATTCGTAGTAATCATCGTAATTAAACTATCACAACCATATCGACTTTTTAAAGTATCCAGCAAAATACCTGCTTGACTTTGATCACAGGTGATGGCGATTGAATCAATAAAAGTCGTTGGAATAAATGTATTATTCGTGATCACCACACTATCACACCCTTCAATATTCGTATACACCACCACCTCTTGACCGGACTGACTTGCATCACAAATCTGGCCTGATAATTCTGTAGTGTCTGGTGCTACGTAAATAAAATCAATCATGGTCGTACTATCGCAACCTGACATATTTATGTCTTGAATGGTCACCAAACCAGCCTGATTTTCATCACAAGTAAATTCAGTCAGATTGATTGTATCTGGAGCGATATAAGTCACCGTATTGATGATCGTACTATCGCAGAAATCTTGATTGTCCATGGTCATGGAAAAAGTACCCGCCTGGCTTTCATCACAAGTAGTCGCAAAAAAGCGCGTCGTATCTGGAACGATATAAGTCACCGTATTGATGATCGTACTATCGCAAAAATTTTGATTATCCATGGTCATGGAAAAAGTACCCGCCTGGGTTTCATCACAAGTAGTCACAAAAAAGCGCGTCGTATCTGGAGCGATATAAGTCACCGTATTGATGATCGTACTATCACAAAAATTTTGATTGTCCATCGTCATGGAAAAAGTACCCGCCTGGGTTTCATCACAAGTAGTCGCAAAAAAGCGCGTCGTATCTGGAGCGATATAAGTCAACGTATTAATGATCGTACTATCGCAAAAATTTTGATTGTCCATCGTCATGAAAAAAGTACCCGCCTGGGTTTCATCACAAGTAGTCGCAAAAAAGCGCGTCGTATCTGGAGCGATATAAGTCAACGTATTGATGATCGTACTATCGCAAAAATTTTGATTGTCCATGGTCATGAAAAAAGTACCCGCCTGGGTTTCATCACAAGTAGTCGCAAAAAAGCGCGTCGTATCTGGAGCTATATAAGTTACCGTATTAATGATCGTACTATCGCAAAAATTTTGATTGTCCATGGTCATGAAAAAAGTACCCGCCTGGGTTTCATCACAAGTAGTCGCAAAAAAGCGCGTCGTATCTGGAGCTATATAAGTCACCGTATTGATGATCGTACTATCGCAGAAATTTTGATTGTCCATCGTCATGGAAAAAGTACCCGCCTGGGTTTCATCACAAGTAGTCGCAAAAAAGCGCGTCGTATCTACATTGGCAACAAATAAATCGGTCATAATAATACTATCACAACCTAAATAATTGTCAAGAGTATCAATGTACATACCAGATATCTTCTGCCAGGCATTGGCTACAAACAAACTATCACCACCACAGATCATTGGATTATCAGTCGTAGTTGTTACTGCTACATCAGTGATAATTATTGCGTCTTCATAAGTACAACCGTATTGATCCGTGACGGTAACCCGATAAGTATTTCCGGCGTTAACAATAAGTTCTTGTGTAGTCGCATTCCCAAAAGACCAGGCGTATGTTTCTCCAGGATTTTCCGCATCAAGCGGTATAGAATCACCAGCACAAAGATACCTGTCCGCTCCCAGATCAACGGTCAGTGGTTGCGTTGCCAATACATTAATGGTATCTAGTTTCAGACTATTAAATCCATCGTGCACAGATAAAATAATGGTAGTATCCTGATCAATTATCAGATTTCGATTTGCTACACTACTTCCATCTTCCCAAGTGTAAACGCAGCAATCACAAGGATTGATGGTCGCATCTAAATTAAGCATACCATCGACGCAAAAAATGGTATCATTACCTAAATAAAAATCGAGGGTTGATTCATATTTCAATAACCAAATATCATTGTTACCGCGAGAAGGTTCATTTTTTTGTGGACTGGTATCTGTCGCGGTAATTCCTCCCAATATAACATCTCCGTTGCTCATCGGCAAGGCATAATACATATTGTCATTTTGGTCTCCACCAAAAACCTGATCTTTAATTTTATTACCATTCGCGTCGGTAGTCACAAACCAGTAATCAGCCCCTCCTAGCGAAGGTTCCGTACGATCAAAGTCCGCCGGACTTTTTGAGAGCGAAGCGATTAAAAAATTACCATTGGATGATTGATTTACCTTAAATGGCTGATCCCGGCCAGAAGCACCAATAGTAGAATCCCAAAGAATGTTTCCGTCTGTATCTGTCTTTACCATCCAAAAATCCCGCTCTCCATAACTAGGTGCTGTTTTATCTCCGGTCATTCCAGATCTGGATTCTCCGATAAGTAAAACTCCTCCGTCCATTGTGAGGATCATATCTCTCAGGTTGTCCGCTTCTGCTCCACCGTAGGCACGATCCCAAAGCGTTGTACCATTGGCATCTAAATTTACCACCCAATAATCCGACAGACCACGAGAAGGGGCTGTTCGATTTCCATCATCGAGCGAAAAACTCAGGCCACCGACCAATATTGATCCGTTAGGTAATTCTATTAAAGCAAATGGTTGTTCGTCTCCGGTTCCGCCAAGCGTACGATCCCATAGCTGATTTCCGGTGATATCTAGTTTGACAACCCAGTAATCATCGCCACCAATATTCGCTTCCGTTTTATCATTTCCGATACCAGAGTCTGAGTATCCTGCCAGTACAAATCCACCATCGCTGGTTTCTACCAAGGCAGTCATTCTATCCCCCATACTATTTCCCTGGATTGTTTTGTCCCACAGCTGGTTGCCGTCGGCGTCCGTTTTGACGACCCAATAATCTATACAATTCCAACATTCACCAGTTGATATTTCTGTTTTCGTTCCGTTGATTCCGGTAGAAGAATGTCCACCGAGTAAAAATCCGCCATCAGTTGTTGGAATCATGACCCGACCATTGTCAATCAGATTACCTCCATAAGTATTTTGCCAAATAATATTTCCGTTGGCTTGATCTACTTTGGCCAACCAATAATCAGACAATCCCATGGAAGACTGAGTAATTTCGCCGCTAACATTAGAAGTATGAGATCCAAAAAACACGAAGTTGCCATCGGCTGTTTCGACCATTGTCTGTAATTCTTCGTATCCATCTCCCCCGATGGTCTTATTCCATGTGAGATTTGTTTGCGCAGAAAGGTTAAAGACTGGAAATAGAAAGATGAACCACCATAAGCAGGTAGTCAGGGGATTGTAAATACCGAAAATTCTGGTAGAATCTTCTCTGTTCATGGGTTGACTTTATCTTTTATAAAACAATTCTATTGTAGAATGCTATTTAGGAAGGTTGAAAAAATGAATGACGATATCTATACTTCCTCTTTTTCCGCTACGCTGCATTCATAAAATGGTTATAGACCTTCTAAAAACATGTACGAAAATATATAGATTGTAGATTTTTTTCTTAAAAGAATTGTATGAGGTGTCGAAGATTCCGGGGCAAAAATAAGGCTATTCTACTTATAAAGATATCTTAAATTCCCAGTATTATCAATTTTAAGGTTCACCTTTACATATATTTAACAGGAAAGCTATTTAAAAATAGAGCTATGCGTAAAAAAATATTAATTACCGGTATTTCCGGCTTTGTAGGTCATCATTTTCGAGGGAAGAATCACCAGGATTTACAATTATTTGGTACTTATCATCAAAATCCCGTCGAATTTGCAAATATTACCTGTTATCCGCTGGATATTACAAATACGGAAGCATTTATAACACTTTTGGAGGAAATCAAGCCAGATACGGTTATTCATCTCGCTGCCTTATCGAATCCTAACTACTGCGAAAATCATCCCGAAAAATGTCAAGATATCAATAGTGCCGCTACCTTTCACCTCATCACTGCTTGCGAGCAACGAGATATCCACTTTATTTTTGCCTCTACCGATCTTGTTTTTGATGGGAAAAAGACTGGTTATACTGAAAAAGACGCCCCTAACGGAATTATGACCTACGGTATTGACAAGGGTAAAACAGCCCATTTAGCGGAGCTGATGTATCCTGATAAAGTAACCATCGCTCGACTCCCGCTCCAATACGGCTGGTGTGAAACAACTCCTAACTTTCTGACCGACTGGGTAAAAAAGCTAAAATCAGGGGAGACCATCAAAGCATTTACCGACGAATACCGTACGGCAGCCTGGGCGGGTGATGTCGTAGACGGGTTGCTTTTACTAGCTGTGCAGCAAAAAAGAGGTATCTGGCATCTCGGCGGACCAGAACGTCAGAGTCGTTATAATTTTGCAGTGGAACTAGCCAAGGTTTTGGCGGTGGAACCTAAATTGGTGATTCCTGTTTTACAAAAAGAGGTGAAGATGGCAGCCGCTCGTCCGGCGGATGTTAGTTTGAATAGTGAGAAGGCTTTTAAAATAGGTTACGCACCGGGGTTGGCGGCGGAGCGGTTGAGGATGATTTTGTAGGTTAGGAATGTTGAAAAAATAAATTAAGACACTATGCTTCCTCTTTTTAATCGCCATTCCTAATTAATACGTTCCAAAATATCGGCGTAGAAACCATTCCAGTGTCAATAACCCTAGCAGGATAAAACACAACCAACGAATATTGATGACCGAACGTGTTTTGGACGTTTCGTAAATAATCGGTTTGATGGTTTGTTTTTCTTTAATATTGGCTGGAAGCGCATCGAGCTGATCGGCATAAATTAGTTCTCCGCCATAACGGGCGCTCAACAGTCGAAGCAGACCGTGGTCGGCGGTGGTTTCGTAAACTTCCAGTTGGACCGGACGAATACTGAATTGTCCTTTGTGATTCAGCGCTACCCCATTGCTCATCACTTCGGCCCGGTAACTATAATTTCCTACAGGTAAAAATCCTGCATTTAAAGTATAAGTAAGGCCAGTTTTAGAAAAGGTAAAATTAAAGTTTTTGCCTTCACTGTTCGTAATAACGATGGTCGCATCCGGATCGTTGATTCGCTCGTAATTATTGTTATATAATTCGGCGTCAAAGAATACCGCTTCATTCTCATTAAAAATATTCTTACTGACATCTACTCTAAATTTACGCTTATCTTCCTTCACACTGAGAAACTGAAAAGTCTTGCCCAGTAGCTCGTCAAATAGTGCATGGTTCTGATGTTGGAGATAATCAAAGAGTCGCCATTTCCAGATTCCTTCAGCGGCTAAAACCCCTATTTTAACACCGTTATCTTCTCCATATAAAAGCAAAGGATACTTGGTATCCACTTTGCCAATTCGCTGATAAAGCAGTACTTCACTATTGGCATTGTCTTTAAAATCACCGAAAGGCGCCGTCAATGGTGCAAACCCCGGAAGCTTTTCAACCAACTGATTATCAACATTATAGCTATTAAAATTGGTCGCCACAATCGCTTGTACTGCGTTGGTCTGTTGTGTGTTTCCTTTGATGGTTAATATAGACTGTGCCGTATTAAATTGTGGAAGCGCAGACTGGGTTCCGATCACAAAAAGGTGGGGAATTTTTTTGGTTCGTAATGTAGTTAAAACAGCCGCCGCATCTCTCGTTTTTCCAGGCAACTGGTGTAAAACAACAAAATCATACGCAGCAATATTAAGGGAAGGGTCCGTAATTAAAGCAGTCTTAACCTCATAATTTTTATTATTTGAAATACTTTGTTTAATCGCCGAAATATCTGGATGTGGTGTATTGGCCAATAATAAGATTTTTTGTCGGGCATCAAGGACATCGATAAAAATCTCTCTGGTATTGTTGGCAGTAGTGACCTCGCCGTTTACTTTATTGACGGTAATTTTAAATCGTCGTACACCCGCGCGATTGGCATCGAGGGTAACTTCTTTGGTCGTAAAAAAATTATTTTTATTGATAGAAATTGGAAATCGCTGTAACACTTTACTTTGCGCTCCTTCGATGGAAGAAACCGTCAGTGCCGTATTCTCCCCCACACAATTGATCGCAGAGACATCAATTTGAATGGTAAATTTATCTCCGAGATAGGCGATTCTATTATTAAAAATCCGTTTGATGATCACATCTTTTTTAGCGATGGTATCACCGAGTGCGATGGTATAAATTGGAGCCGCCAACTTGGTACCGGCATAAACAGGATTACTGCCTTCATTGTAAATTCCGTCAGTGGCCATGATCACCGCACCGAGGTTTTGGTTGCTATATAAATCATAGACATTGCCCAATAAATCCGAAATATTACTGGACTTATCCGTAAAATCAAAACTGATTCCTTCCCGTACTTCACTACCGAAAGCGTATTCCTTGACATCATAATCTGCTTTAAGTGCTGTACTTAAATTGGTAAAATCCGCTTGATATTTGGTCTTTGCCTCCGGCGACATTTCGGCCAGGATAGATTCCGAAACATCCTGGGCAAGTACGACCACCGGCTTTTTTGTTTCCGTCAAGGTAGACTTAAGCAGAGGAGATAACAATAATATAGCAATCGCTCCAATACAGAGAAATCGTATAAAACCCAATACCCAACTGAGGGTGGAGGTTCTTTCCGGGAAAGACTTATTCTTAAAATAGAGCACAAAGGCAAATACCAGTCCTAGTAAAAGACAAAGTAAAAGGTACCAGCTGGGATATGGGAAGCTCAGGTTATTCATGTATTCAGGTTGCGTATTAGATCGGCAAATTTAACCGATTTTGGGCAAGTAATTGTCAGATTACGTAGTAAGTACGCAAAATTAGGGCAACTTGTTTTAAATAAGCGTTAGTGCGCCTCCTTTGGCACTGATTATGTAGTGTTTATAAAAAATATTTTTAATATGAAATGCATCCTGTTTTCCTTTGCTCTACTTTTTTCTATCACCGGCCTGGTTGGTCAAAACAACGAATTGGTAACCATGCCCGAGCTGGCACAAAAGATTGCCTACCTCTCGGACAAGTACGAGGGAATCCGTAATCAGAAGAACGAAATGTTGCTTAAGTTTAAGGCAAATTCTAAAGAAATAAAAGACCTGGATGCTCGTCTGGAGGATCAAAGTGCGATTAATTATGCTGCTACAAAAAAGATCATAGAGACCAATGGTTTTCCGGATCATGATATGGTTGGTAAAGAATCCACTCATAAGTTTTGGATGATGGTACAGCATATGGACAAATATCCTGATTTTCAGATGCAGGTACTCAGGGTGATGGCTAACGCTGTAGATCAAAACAAGGCCGACTGGATTGACTTTGCATATTTGACGGATCGGGTGCTATTAAATCAGCAAAGACCGCAACATTACGGTACTCAGGTGTATTACGATCAGGCAGAAGAGACTTATAAACCACATCCCGTGGATGACATTACCCGCACTAATGAGCGTCGGGCGGAATTGGGCTTACCTCCACTGGATGACTTTTTAGCGAATACCAACAAAAAATATGAAGGGGCGATTAAAAAGCAGCCAGTTAAGGATGCGGCACAGTTTGAACGTGTTCAGAGTGCAGATGCGCCGGGTGGCTTTCGGAAGGTTAGAAATTATTAAAAGGTTGAGTAGTTGAATCGCTGAAAATTACTGATGATTGGTTAATCTAAAAGGGCTATTGGCTATTGGCTATTGGCCAGGGTGTTCAATCTACACTGTGTAAGCTAAAAATTTCTTATGCAGTTTTTTTATTACGTTTTTTCGGATTGATCCCAGAGGGATCACATTATGTTAGCCGA
>Ga0209828_1001279_pt1 | contig 23022 bp, 21 predicted proteins | sample MaitaG_FD_187429 | JGI IMG/M metagenome (GOLD analysis project Ga0209828, IMG submission 187429) | Marine algal microbial communities from Maine, USA - Maine_Asex2 metaG (SPAdes) (version 2) | ecosystem: Host-associated > Algae > Red algae > Unclassified | place: Maine, USA | collected 2015-01-05
CTGATAAATATAAAAAAAATTTATAATAAAGTAAAAGCCGTTTTCTTCAGTAAGGAAAACGGCTTTTTTGATATATTTGTACCTGTTAAATTATAAAAAACGGATAACCTAACATATAGCATTTTTTGCATAAAAAAGTAATACAGAAGTATTACAAGGAACGGTTCGAAAATAACCAAGTCTAAAATGTCAATTAAAGCAAATTATCCCCTGTCATCAATCTCCAATTTAATTGAATAAACTTTTCTTATTACAATGGTAAAATCTGAAGAAGCGGACTTATTTGCGCTGATTAATGGTCTAAAAGCGTTTGAAATTAAAGCAGTAAAACGGTATGTCGATACTTCTTATCTGACCGATAAATGGTTGCTACTGAAAATGTTTAAGGAAATTAAGCGGCAAAAAGCATACAGTAAGGAGGCCTTGATGAAAAAATTAAAAATTACGGAATCTGAAATTGCCAAACTTAAACACAAACTTTTTTCGGTCATTATTCAGGCCCTAAAAAGTATCATGGTCAAGGACACTTCGCAGGATTTGATCGACCTGATGCTGGAATTTGATTTGTTGATCAAACACGGGATGTTTCACAAAGGCAACCGGAAACTGGAGAAAATTGTGTCGGTAGGGGAGGCTCGCTGTGAATATGATATTTGTATCTGGGCAATTAAAAAAGCCATCCTGAAGGGTTTGTTTGCGCACGTTAATTTTAAATATCGCCATTTGCTGGATAATGCTTATGCAAAAATAAAGTCCTTGCAAAACAAATCTTTGGAGCTTAACGCTTATAAAAACCTGAGTGATCAGGTGCTATTATTACATTACGAATTTTTGGATCGTCGGATAGAAAACAGAAACGAAATATTGAAGTTTTTAGAGCATCCGCTAATTACTGAAAAGGTAGAATATCAAAGCGAGCTATCCGAATTTTTTTACTATCGGATCAAGTCTCTGATCTATCTGGGAGATAATAATTACGCAGAGTCGAAGATTTATTCTCTCAAGGCGCTGGGATATCTGGAGTCTATTGAAAATAAAAACAGAAACGATTTTAATTATAAAATTGTAACCATCAATAACTACCTGGATGCTTCGTTGCATTTGGAAGATGTCGCTGCGTTTGATCAAATGATTGTCAAGATGGATCAGTTAATAGATAAAAACTCGGAATCGTTTTCGTTGGCAAACAAAGCCGTTTCTATTCAATTGCGATTGTCCTGCGTACTCAATTATCTCTGGTTGACCAAAGATCATAAAACTTTTATCAAAAATTACGACCAATACCAGCAGACCTCCATCGACTGTGACCAATTTCTGCGGCCCAATATCGCCGCAGAAGTCCTGTTTGGATTTTCCAGAATGTTTTTCCTGGCTAAAGAATATGATCAGGCGCACCACTACTGCCTTCAATTGATTGACAAGCATAAAAAAAATCCTACCATCACCGTGCTATGTTGTTCCAACATATTAAGGATTATCATCAATTACGAACTCGGTAACGTAAAAGCCATTTCCTATATCATTCAGTCAACTAAATATTTTCTAAAATCCAGAAATCGCTATTTTAAAATTGAAAATATTTTTTTTAGTGGATTGAGTAAGATAAAACCCTATCATTCCAAATCCGAGAAATTGGAATTATTTAAAGTGTTACACGCAAAACTTAGCGAAACTGCCGGATTTTCGGAAGAAAGGGTGGTGGACAAAATGGTCGGCCTGACCGATTGGGTAGCCGAAAAAGCGGGTTACAAATTAACCTAAAGTAAAGTCTAACACTATTATACAGATATACCCAGATTTCCTTTTAAGGTGATATTTCTACTTGAAAATTAAATGATGCAAGTATCTGAATATCAATTGTTTACCAATTTTTTACTGCATTTTTATTGCTAATAAAAGTTAATTTGGCACGAACCTTTAAACCAATTGTTATTGGTATAAAGGTTAACTTTATGATTAAGTACTTGAGGCACTATACTTATTATTGAATGATAACAATTTAAATATAATTTCTTCGTACATACCATTTTTGGATAATTTTGTAGCGTAAATTCCTTGTTGATCTTGTAAAGCGTAATTTTGTATTCTATGACTTATGAGCGATTAAGTTCGACATTATTAAACGAGAATTAAAAGGAAGCTTGAATCAAAAGATGCTCCGCAAGTCAAAAGGTTTTTATGTTACAGGATATCTAAGGAATGTTGATAAAATAGATTAAGGCACTATGCTTCATCTTTTTCCATCACTCTTCGTTACTAAAATGGTTATTATGCTGTGCATAACGCCCATTTCAGCGCCTTGATTGATGAAAAAATATTTCGCCTTTTATCTCAATCTATTTAATCGCCATTCCTAAGACATTCCCAACAACAAGAAAGTGCCGGAAATCTGGTAAGAAGTCATGCCCGCAGGAACTACTTCATCGCTGGTTGCTTTTTGACGAATTAGTCGGTAAACGCCATAATAGGTCATCCCGTTTTTTTCGAGCACCGCCTGTCTTCCACCGATCGCATCATTAATAGAAAAAATAAGTATAAACCCAAGTTTGCCATATTCGGGACGCTCTAGAAATGCCGCCGCCTGAATACACTCCGTCATCCCCAGTTCGAGGATAGGTGCATCCAGTACAAAAGCATCTTGTGGCCCTTTACTGTTAAGCTGATCGTACGAAGCGGGAATATCTGATCCAGCATTATTTTCGTTTATCTGCTCGGGCAATTTAAATTTTCCGGGAGTTTGTAAGTCACTATTTCTACCTCCATCGGTACCATCGGTTACGAGAATAGTCAATCCTGTTTCGGTTGTCTGAAATTGGGCATTTAATGCGTTAGAAGTCAAAAATACGCAAAGACAAAAGAATATATGTTTCATAATTTTTTATTTTATAATTTTAAAAAATCTCTCCACAATAATAAACTTTATTCGTTGCTATATAAAATATTTCAGAATAAAGTCTAATAGATATCAACATTCCTTAATCTCTGGAACGTTTTAAAAATAAGTTATAAATGCTTGGGTCGGTTAATTGGCTCCTGCTCTTTATTGGTAAAACACGCATTATGCTAAGCAGGTTCAACCGAGCATAAGTTAATCAAAGATAAACAAAACTAAAGTTATAGGGTTTTTCGGTCAGCCTAGTGGTTCGGGTACTAAATTAGTATGTATTTCAAATTATTAATTTTTCCTAGACATTAAGAACAGTTGATTAGTGATTAGTTAATCGGTCCTTCTGATGCATAGGTATCACACGCTAAAGTATTTGAAAAATTCAAAAAAGACGATAGAGAAATTTAAGTTAACAGATCAACGTAGGAACAAGGCATTGCCTTGTTCCTACGTTGATCAATATGCCCAGTTATTTAATGCCGAAGGCACTAAAAGGACAACTAAGGGATGAGGTAGAAATAACTATCCATTCAGACTTTCTAAAATATCAATTGATGTATGTACAGTTTCTAATAATAACGACGTCTGTTTTTTGAAGACATCCTTGTTGGCTGGCTGATAAAAAAGAAAAGCTGCTGCCCAAAAGGTAAGGACAGCGCTTTTCTTAATAGAATAATTACCAAAAAATTTGTGTTTGCAGACCTGACAGGCCCGCAAAAGTCTTTTAACCCAAAAAACAGGTTATTTTAAATTTAGTTATTCCTCTCAATAAAGCTTTTAAATCGGTTTTGATCGTTTTAATACCATACATACGACTAGAACCTGGTTTTCGGATCACAAGGATTAAAAAAAGTCAATAAATGCTTCGTTTGCTGAGACACAGTGGGGAAATTCAATAATCTGTGTCTTGTTTATCAACATTCCCAAGCAACTATTTATCCTGCTTCGCAAAAACCTGTTTCAACAAATTTGTCTTCCGCTCGCTTACATTTTTACGAATACCCAATTCCTTCTTTGCTACCATTCCGAACAAACCAGTTAGTGCTTGCTGGGTTACGTAATCGTCCAAATCCGGATTTACTTTAGAAACAAAAGGAATTGAATTGTACTTAGTGATCACATCGTTCCAGTATTTGGTAGCGTTGACGCGGTTGAGTGACTTTACTACTTTAGGTCGAAAAGCGCTGGTCAACTCCGTAGAAGTGGTTCTTTGCAAATAACTGGTGGCTGCATTATTGGAACCCATTAAGATATCCGTCGCATCCGCAAAACTCATTTGCTTAATGGCGCTCACAAAAATAGGCTTGGCACTTTTGGCCGCATCTTCTGCTGCCCGGTTGAGCAACTCAATCATCTTTCCTTCTACAGAGCCAAAACCGGGAACGCCAGATAATTTATTGGTTACCTTTTGTACCTCTTCGGGTAATAAAATCTTGTAAGAACTCTTTAAAAATCCGTCTTTGGCAGATAATTTATCTGCACCTTGACTGATCCCCAGGTTGAGGGCTTCTTTTAACCCCAGACCAATTTGTTGTGGTGTCAACGCGCCACCTTCCAGCAGACTTCCAGCCATTTCCTGAAATTGTGTACAAGCAGTCAGTTGAAGTGCCACCAGTATAAACATGAATTTCTTAATCATAATAATTTTTTTTTAAAACTGCACAAGGCAATTTAGGATCGTTTAAAAAATGATCCTTGGTAAAGTAATATTTGTGTTTAGACGTTTCTAATTATACTAGGTAAATTCTGGAAATGTTATAATAATCATAAGTTATTCTTCGCGGTTCTCTCACTCGGCATACTGTCATACGCAGCCCTTCGGGGTCGTTCGTTTATGTTCCTTTCAGTCGGGGCCGGTCAGTTACCCGCAAAAAATGTCATACATTCTTTACATAGACACCCCTGAAACCTGGTTTGTAAATTCTCTCTGGTTTCTGAAGATACCTTTTTTTCAAAACACCAGCAGGATTCGTCACCGTAACAAATAAAAGGTGTTTGGCAACGTGGGCACTGACGGACAAAATTCTCCGTTGATTCTACCGCAGAGTGAGCAACCCGGTGTCCTGGAATTGGTCTGTTTTTACGTACTTTGATGGTAATGGCCTGAATCGTGCTAAATTGCCGTCGGATGGCATACGAAATATTTTGAATTAAGGTTTCGATCAACTGCACGGTGTGCCGCATTTCAACCTGACAAATCTGATAAATGGTTTCGTAGTTAATGGTCTCGTTCAGGTTATCATTTACGGAAGCAGCTTCCCAGTTGGTGATAATGAAAACATCTACTACAAAACTATTGCCAATGACTCGTTCTTCCGGGTATACGCCATGATAAGCGTAAAATTCCATACCTTCCAGTGATATTTTTCCCATGTGTTGGATTTTTATTCAAAGATACGGATTATGGATGGAGTGGAATTGTGAAGAGATAAGTTATTCTTTTAATGATCCTTACGAAGGATCAATTAATAATTGTAAAATCTCGCGTGCCCCCTGAAAAGGTGTTTTTTGATAGGATAATACGGCTGTTTCGATATTTTCTACAGTAGATTTTATCTTTGGATTTGTTTGTAAATAAAGCCGCAAGTCATTCTGAATTCGCTCATGCAACCAGTAACGCGCCTGTTCTTTTCTTTTTTCTTGAAAAAAACCATTCTTTTGGGTCATATCGCGATAGCGCGTACACACTTGCCAAATCTCTTTAATACCCGTTTTTTCAATAGCGGAAGAAGTCATAACTGGTGGAATCCAGCCGCTATCCGTCGCAGGCAAAAGGTGCAAAGCATTTTTGTAAGCTTTTTGGGATTGTTTGGCTACCGTAATTCGGTCACCATCTGCTTTATTGATGGAAATTAAATCCGACATTTCTACAATGCCTCTTTTTATACCTTGTAGTTCGTCACCCGCTCCGGGTAATAACAATAGCAAAAAAAAGTCCACCATAGAATGTACGGCTGTTTCGGACTGACCAACACCAACTGTCTCTACAATAATTTCTTCGTAACCAGCTGCTTCGCAAAGAATCATTGTTTCTCTGGTTTTTCGGGCCACACCACCCAGCGAATCACCGGCTGGAGAGGGACGGATGAAGGCATTTGGATGAACCGAAAGGTCCTGCATTCTTGTTTTGTCTCCCAAAATACTGCCATAGCTCTTCTGACTGGTTGGATCGATGGTCAGAACGGCAATTTTTTTTCCTTGTTCTACTAAATAAATACCCATTGTTTCAATAAAACTGCTTTTTCCTACGCCGGGAGTGCCAGTGACTCCAATTCGAAAACTTTTCCCCGCGTGGGGCAAACAAGCTTCTACGATCGACTGTGCTTTTGCCTGATGATCCGGGTGCCGACTTTCAATAAGCGTAATCGCCTGACTCAGTATTACCCGGTCACCATTCAGGATTCCGGCCACGTACGTATCGGTCGTTTTTTGTTTTTTGGGAATTGGTTTACCCGCTGCCTTTTTGTTAAAAAAATTGGGTTTGCCTCCGGAACGATTAGAGTCAGGCTTTTTGGCCATAGTTTATGCTAGTTAAAGTTATTAACAGTGTTAAAAAAATAAAATTAACAAATATGTAAGTAGTTGTCAATCAGTGTTAAGAGATTAAAAAGGCTTAACATATTTTAGCTATTGCTATTTTTTGGTGTTAAAGCGGTTAAATGAGCTTTGATTGGGGATTTCCCCCTTGCATCGCGGTGATATTTGTCATTATCTTGTGATAAAATGCGTCAGTTTTCACACCCTGACTGGCGCATTGCAGTCCACACTTTTTGACCGGAAATAACATTTCTAAGCTATGAAAACAATCTACTCCAATTAAACGGTGTAGAATGTCCAAACCCCGGTCTTTCCCCAAGTGTTCTCTCCGCAGGAATCTTCCTGTGGACGAGAACACCCATTTTCTCCAGTGGTTGGCCCCTTTAATTACCTTAATTTGTAATGAAAGACGCTCTTACTATTTACCAGCCACTGGTGAAGATGGTTTGTTTTTCATTCCTAAATGTTAAATTTATTATAAAATATACCTTTCCGAACTAACATTTGCTCTTTTCATCCGTTTCTATCAAAGTTATTATAGAAAACCTAACCTTGGCCAGCGACAATTACCTTTATAAAGGTATATTTTTGTGGCAAAATTCAATAAATTTTTATAGATCCTACGAAGAGACTTTTAATGTCTCCCGACTAAGGGATGTTGATAAAATAAATTAAGATACTATGCTTCATCTTTTTCCATCACTCTTCCCCGCCTGACTGACCGTCAGGTCGGGCAGGGTTGCTAAAATGGTTATTATGCTGTGCATAACCCCGCCTGACTGACGTCAGTCGGGCAGGGCCCATTTCAGCGCCTTGATTGATGAAAAAATATTTCGCCTTTTATCTCAATCTATTTAATCGCCATCCCTAAAAGATATTATTTCAAATTTTTAATTAAACATTTCAATCAAAAAAAATTACGATGAAGAAATTCACAATGTTTTCAAATTACTTTTTATTATTAGTAGTTGCCGCCGTTTTTGGATTAACGTCCTGTGGAGACGACCCAATTCTAAATAATGAAATTCCGCCTTCCGCTCTTATTACTGCAGATGCAGAAGTAGGTCCTGGAGGAAATATTACCCTTAATATCAGTGGTTCAAAAGGAGATGCAGATATGGATTTGTTGACCATCACCGAAAATGGTGCAAATGTTGGTCTTGACCGTATTACTTCTACTGATATCGGTGCTAACCCTGCGTTGCTTGCTGGTGATAATACGGGTGCATTCGGTTTTATTGTAGACGTAGAAGCACCTACTGCTCCTGCTACCTATACTTATACTGCTACTGTTCGTGATGCCAACGGGAATACGGATGAAGCCAGTGTGGAAGTTACGGTAACCAGCAGTCCTCCTACTATCAGTTACATAGGTTCTGACCCGCGTGAGGTAAGTTTAGGAGCTAATGTATTTAATATTACAGCAACGCCAGGTAGTTCTAATCTATCTACTATTGCCGTTTTGGAAAATGGAGATTTGGTTGATGCTGACCGTTTATCATTTAACGGTGTTGATTTTGACACCAACCCTTACACTTTGTTGGGAGACGACCAGACAGGATTTGATATGTCAGATGTAATTATAGATTTTAACGAAGGTGGTTCTTCTACAATTAGATTTGAAGTAGAGGATATTGCAGGAGAAACTGCGGGCTTTGATATTGATGTAGCTGCAGGTACACCAATTACCAATCAGTACGAAGCAGTTTTACTGTCTAATCGAAGTGGTCCTGCTACTGCTCTTGGTGGTCTTGATCTGGATGGTGGCCAAAATGTTGCCGGAAACTCTCCAAGTGCAGAAATAGTTGACTTAGGAATTGTTTCTAATTCAGACCCTACCTGGATTCAAAAAATCCGTGGAGCTAATGGTACTACTTTACGTGCTGCTGATACGAGCCAGCCTGAATTATTTAACTTTGGAAATATCACTAGCCGGGAAGCAATTGTGGCTGCTTTTGAATCTGGTTTGTCAGCTGACCCTAGTGACGAAGTAGTAGAAGGAGATGTTTTTATTGCAAAACGTGATAACAATTACTACATCATGAGTACGACTGAAGTAGTAGTGACAGATGACAACAACGAAGATTTTTATCGTTTTGATATCAAAACGTCTATTCAATAGATTTTGAAATTATTTTAGAAAAAAGAAATCCCGGCGATCACTACGATCGTCGGGATTTTTTACTTCTAATCAAAGTTTAATCCTCATCCCTTACATATTTTAGTCCTTTATTTTAATAAAACGCCTGGACTGCTTGCCCAACCAGATCGTATACGTACCGGCAGGCCAACTGGTAATATCCAGATCTATATTATTCATTCCACTCTGCACTGTTATCGGTTGATTGATGATAATATTTCCAAACAAGTCATTTGCTATTAAAAAAGTTTCTTCTGTTTGTCTGGCATTAAAACGAAGGTGTGCATCGTTGTACATGGCCGGATTCGGGAATAGAGTAGCAATACCGATATTCTCATCGTTTTCAATACAGTTGGATTTCAGTACCATCATTTTTGAGTAATCTGTCTGACCATCAAAATCAACCTGCTTAATGCGGTAATAATTTTCGGTAGCGGGCAACTTATCTACAAATCTGTACTGTCGATAATCACTGGTTGTACCCGATCCTTTTACGGTTCCCAGAGAAGTAAAATCTCTACCGTTAACACTTTTTTCTACCTCAAAATATTTGTTATTTAATTCGCTGGCGGTTGTCCAGTTAAGTACAACTTCACAACCTATTTCTTTGCCATAAAAATCTGACCAGGTAACGGGTAGTGGATTGTTGACGGTTACCGTTACGAGTGCGGTGCTGTAGCCACCATTTTGATCCGTAATAATATAGTAGAAAGTATCTATGCCTACAAAATCAGTAGGTGGTGTGTAAAAGACAAAATCATCTCCTGTATTATTTGGTGTACCGTTGTCATCAATCTGAATAGCACCTCCCTGTAACGAAGTATCGCCCATTGCGGTCATATCTCCACCGATGCTGACAATCTTCAAGACATCATCTGTATCAGGATCTATATCTGGTTTGTCCTGAAATAAAATATCAATTAGTGTTGACTCATTGATGTCGGTAATAGCAAAATCTTCGTAGGCAACCGGCGGTGCGTTTTCAGCTCCTGTGGCAATGAGTGTTTGATAATTTCTGCCTTCTCCCCGGTATACTTTTGTGTCGAGGCATATCGGATCATCCCAGTCTCCGCTTTGAGTAGCGTAGATGGTGGCAGCAAAAATAGCGGAGGTACTGATGAGGAAAAAGAAAGTGAAAATTGTGTGGTAAAAAAAGTTCTTCATGGTAAAATTGTTATGGTGTTTCCACGGAAGAGGGGATTTCGTGTATAAAAAAAGCGTCGAATCTGGGAGGTGGAAGGATAGTGGAGAGAAAAGTACTGTCAACCGGGAAAAGGGAAATATTGTGACAGGTAAGGATATTTGAATTGATAGAAAAAAGCTTTTAATTCGCATGAGGAATACATTCCCATCGAAAACAATTTAAATCATTTTTCCATCAAATGTGACATTTTCAGTAAAATATTTCTTAAAAGGAGCAATCGGCCAGGCAAGTAATCCGCTTTATCGCATGTTCCATGGTGGTACCAAAGGCGATAATCCCTTCTTCGTGTCCCGCCATGGCAAAATATCCAGTATGATGACGAACATCAGTTTGTTCTAATAACCGAATAATCTCATTGGCCATTTCCGGGGTTCCGTACGGGACCGAGGCGTGGGTAGTTGGCATACGATGTACCAGCGATTTCCACAAATCAAGATCGTGAATATGTACTACGGCATTTACTTCAGGACAATTTTGATAAATCACGGCGTGGCTCATAGATTCCGAAGAAGCCTTGATCGCGCCACTGCACCAAACTCGGTTGTTGGCAATATCAATTTTATCAACTACACTATAATGAGTGGTTTCCAGTTTTTTAAGTCCTCCGGTAGCAGCGCCACTAATGACAAATTTTTCAGTCTCTAAACGTTCACTAATATTTCCGTAACCAATGCCATTTTTATACATACCAATAAATCCCCGAGCGTACATTTTCTGACGACCCCAATCAATAGACTGGAGCGCCTCCGTCGAAAGAGCCGATCCTTTTTTCCAATCACAATGAAATTTGATATACCCTTCTTCCACCGTATCAGTATTCTGGAAATAATTCATGAATTGATGTTTCGTTGGCCTGACAAACACCGCGCTCGGTGATCAGACGGGTAACTAAATGCGCCGGTGTAACGTCAAAACCATAATTGACCGCCGGACTTTCTGGTGGCGAAACTAATACTTTTATAATATTTTTTTTGTGCAATCCCTGAATAAATTTTACTTCTTCCGAATTTCGCTCTTCGATAGGAATTTCCTTTACTCCGTCACGAATCTCCCAGTCAAATGTAGAGCCTGGTAATGCTACATAAAATGGAATTTCATTGTCTTTGGCCGCCAGTGCTTTGAGGTAAGTACCAATTTTGTTAGCGACATCTCCCGTACGCGTAGTTCGATCACTGCCCACAATGCAGCAATCGACCAGGCCATGCTGCATCAGATGACCGCCCGTATTATCTGGAATCACCGTATGGGGAATACCGGCCTGTGCCAGTTCCCAGGCCGTGAGCCGGGCACCCTGATTACGGGGACGGGTCTCATCCACCCAAACGTGAATCGGAATTCCTGCACGGTGCGCTGCATACATGGGAGCAGTGGCCGTACCGTGTTGGACACAGGCGAGCCAACCGGCGTTGCAATGGGTAAGAATGTTAAGGGGTTGTCCTTTCTTTTTTTCAATCAATGGTTGTAAAAGTGCCAGGCCATACTGGCCAATTTTTTTACAATTATCAATTTCTTCGTTACTGATTTTTTGAGCAAGTTCCAGTGAGGCGGAAATTATTTCTTTGGGATTTTTAAGGTGGCCAATCTGTTCCAGCTGTCGATCTACTGCCCAGGCCAAATTAACTGCAGTGGGGCGACTGGCTTTTAAAGCAGCAGCAACTTCTAAAAAAAATGCACCTTTTTGCGAATGATGCTCAGCTTCCAGACACGCGAGGTACATACCGTAGGCCGCCGTCACGCCAATCAGGGGCGCACCCCGAACGTGCATTTCCCGGATGGCTATTTCAGCGTCTTTCCAGGACTTTAATTGTTCTATCACCAACTGGTGGGGTAAAGATCGCTGGTCAATAATTTCTATAATTTTAGCATCTTCGGTATTTAACCAAATAGATTGTAAAACTTTAAGCTTGTTTTTCATAATTCGAAGATAATAAATATGCTGAATTGCCTATCAAATTTTGGCAATAGTATAAAATTGAACTCAAACTTATGAACAAAGAAATTTCTGTGACGCGGCAATTAATTCCCAACGGTTGGGGTTGCGAGTTGGTTGGGCATCATGGCAAATATTCCGGCGATTGGCATTGCGAAAGATCCGTTATTAAAAAAGGCATATTCTGTTGGTACAAAAAAGGGAGATCGTGCCGAATTTTACGGCAACAAGGAATTAATCAGATCCCTGCATTTTAATCCTCATCCCTTACCGTTTTTCATGACCGTTTTTATAATTATTAAGTGCCTCTGTGCGCGTCGTTGCGTGTAGTTTAGAATAAATATTATGGCAATGACTTTTAACAGTTTCGATGGAAATATTTAATGTGGCGGCAATGTTTTTATACAGTAATCCTTTAGACAGTTCATCGAGTACCTCTTTTTCCCGGTTGGTAAGAATTTTATCGAATGGATTTTTCGGTACTGTAGGTTCAAGTTGAAAAGAAGCGACGACCTGACGAGCAATCTTTCGACTCATTGGCGCACCTCCATTTGCTAGATCCTGAATAGCCTCAATGATTTTTTTAGGTGGTGTACTTTTTAGCAAGTAGCCACTGGCCCCTACTTTAAGTGCATTAAAAATTTTATCGCCTTCTTCAGATACCGTTAGTACTATAAACTGAATTTTCGGAATTTTAGATTTAATTTTTTCAATTAATTCCAATCCTGAAATTCCCGGAAGTCCAATATCCACTAAAACGATATCCGGCACATTGGCTGGTAATTTTTTAACAGCACTTTCACCATTGGCGTAAGTTTGTGTGCAAGTAAAACCCGGCGTTGCATTAATCATTTCTTGTAGCGCAAGTCGATAATCGTCCGAATCTTCAACAATGCAAATGTTAAGAGATTTTGTCATTAGTATTATTATTTTAAGAATGGATTTAAAGTACAAGAAAGGATTTTTCTCTTAAAAAGATTAATAGAATACTGTTTTTTAATAAAAATGGTACAAAAGGGGGATAAAATTCTAAAGAGATGGTTTTATCTTTAAGGAATTAATTTTTTATTTAACCCTTTTTAAATCAATTAACATGACAACACCAATTTCAAAAGTGAAATTTACTGGAAAGGCAAAAATTTTCAGCCCCAAGTACTACAAAGATGAGTTAATCGCTCTGCAAAAAAAAGGAGCTACGACCATGGTTCAGATCCCAGGTGTTTTCTCTGATGATCCAAAAGACGCTTCTAAAGTCGTCATAGGAATTGACAAGGATGGAAAGCTTATGAATGGTAAAAAGGATATTGTGGTATGGCCTTGTCCGCCTATGTGTGAGCCACCAGGGACTGGCGGATTGATAACTCTTTCTAGGTTTTTAATTTAATAATAAGGATCAATTAAGCAGCCAAATGTTATAAGTTATTCTTTTGTTGATCCTAAGAAATTTTGAACTTGAAAACATACCGAATTAAAAGGCTTTACCTTTTGTTCTTTTTTTTAATTTAATTTAATTAAGTTACTTTAAGGTTAGGAACAACGATCTAATAGATTCAGAATTGTAACTAATATTTTTTGTGCCTAACTTCGTTTAAAATACGCGCCATAGCTACGGCTACGGCTATGTCTGTGTTTTTCAACTCGTTATACACAAAAACTACCTACTCAAATTTTCTGTACATAAACTTTTTTTTAAATAAAGACGATTTTCTTTAATGCTAAAGGCTATCTTAAATATCTTTTTTGCTTTCTCATTCCTGACGCTCTCTGCGCAGTCGTCGGGATATTTGCATTGGCAACATTTGGGTACTTCTGATCAATTACAGAATCCTGCCAATAGTTTTTTATTCAAAGATTCAAAAGATTTTTTGTGGATTGGATCCCTTTCTGGATTACAACGTTATGATGGTTTTAAGGTAAAGAATTATGGTAACTTACCTGTTGATACCTTGGGAATGTTAGGGGAAAATGTACAAGGTCAGATTGTGGAGGATGAGAATAATGACCTATGGATTACGACCTATGAGTCTTTAAATCATTATGATGCAAAGACTGAAATTTTCACACCTTATCCTATTATTGATGAAAATGAAAATGCAATACCTAAATTTCATAGTTGTGGTAAAACGGAGAATGTCATCTGGTTACTACATAAAGATAGTCTTCGACAATTTGATGTTTCTATTAGGGAATTTACTGCTACTACTGGAATGGACACTAACAGTTTTAACCGAGGTACTGTCAGGAAATTTGGAAGTACTACCTTGGTTTATGCCTACAGCCGAGCAGGCAATGTATTGAAAATTTTTGAATTTATAGATGGAGACCTAATGGATACTCGAGAAATTCATTCGAAAGGCTTAGCTATTTTTTCGATCTATCCAATTAGTAAGGATGTTTTATTGATTGGCGGTAAAAACGGATTGCAAGAAGTAATTATTGGTTCTTCTAAAGAAAATAAAGAAATTTTATGGCAAAAAAAATCGCTAGGGCCAGTTGTCGGAATAGCTGCTTTTAATGCAAATGAAATACTGATTACGACCGTTACAGGAGATGTTTTTCGCTATAGTTTAAAGACCAAGGAGTTGGTAGAAAAACTAAATTTTGATTTATTTAAAAAATCAGATTCTGATAAAGAATTACTTACTGCATTGGTAGATAAAAAACAGAATATTTGGGTCTCCACCAGAAGTGATGGGATCTATTTTGCAAATCCTGATAAAATCAAATTCTCTAATCTGTTTGCCGGTAGTATAGTAACAAACTTAATACAACGGAAAAATGGCGAAATATGGGCTTTTACAAATAAGAACATTATTATTTTAAGTGAAGAAGAAGAAATTATTCAAACGCTGAAATCTGATCAACCAAATGCTGATAACATGATGCTATATTATGTTGTTAATAATCAACAAGATCAAATTTGGACCGACTATTATTATAGAGAACTACTTGTCCCTTCTGATTCCTATGAATTTATAGAAACAGATATATCCAAACAAATTTGTAATGGACTATTACTTCAAGATGGGCGAACTATTTTTGTTAGCACAGTAGCAAAAGGATTTTTTACCATAGAAGAAAAAAATGATAAGTTGGATACGATTCAGGTTCCAGGTACCAAGGAAATTAATGAAGCATTTTTTTTATATCAAAATCCTCAAGGTGATTTAATTGTTTTAGAAGGAAATACTAGGTTAAATATTTATGACCCAACAGATTTTACTAAAAAAGATAGTGTCCCTTATCGCGGATGGATTTTTGATATGCTGACAATTCCAGGTGACTCTATACTATGGATTGTGGGAGCAAACGGATTGGTTTCGTTTAATTATAACACCCAATCTTTTATTTATCATAGCAAAGATAGCAGACTACCAAACGAAGTATTTGGAATCCTTCCCGATGATGAGGGAAATCTTTGGTTGTCCGCTAACGACGGAATCTATCGCTTTACGCCAAAAACAGACGAGGTAATCGCCTACGATCAAGCGGATGGTATTGGTAGTAAACGATTTTCAATGGGTGCCCACATAAAATTAAAGGATGGTAGATTAGCCTTCGGCGGAGATAACGGACTCGTCATCTTTGATCCCAAAGATATTAAATCAAAAATCCCTTTAGCCGTTCCGCAGATTACCGATATTTTAATTGATGGTAAAAAACGGACAGACTTAAAATGTGAAAATTCGGGAGCCACCAATATAGAAGAAATAGAAAAACTCTGTTTTAAGCCACAAGAAAATAAACTGGAATTTCACTTGGTTTCTAAAGAATATAGTCATACCAGGGACAATCAAGTTCGCTACCGATTATATCCCGAAGAGGCTGAGTGGAAGATAGCAGAGAGTGGTGGTAAATGTCAATATACGAATATTGAACCCGGTGACTATACTTTTGAATTACAAGCCGCTAATTCTGATGGTATCTGGAATACAATGCTAACGGATGAGCTCGAAATTACGGTTTTTCCTCCTTTCCGGAAAACATGGACTTTTACCTTTTTGATGTTTGGTCTGGTAAGTTTAATTGTTTTTGGGATCGCGACCTTTATTCAAGAACAAAAAAGAAAAAAAGAGCAGGCACAATTTGAAAAAAATATGGCACTGGAAACAGAAAGGCTTCGAATCGCCAGAGATATGCACGATGATTTGGGGTCCCGACTCTCTGCCATTAGTTTAAAGACAGCGATGCTGGAAAATAAGTTTGAAGATCCTAGATGGAAAAGAGAGATGGAGAAATTGACCACCGACGCACAGGAAATTTCCATTACCATTCGCGAAACCATTTGGGCAGTCGATGCCCGAAATGATACGCTGGGTAGATTAATTAATTATTTGGTTACCCATACCAAAGAGCTTTTTGATGGACTACATATCGATTATCAATTTGATATCGCTGAGGATTTGCCCGATGCTCAAATGGTCTCTGGTAAAACGCGGCGAATGGTTTTTCTCGCCTATAAGGAAATTTTAAATAATATCGTCAAGCATGCTCAGGCTAGTGAGGTATTGATCAAAATTAAAATGGAAAAGGATCATTTTATTTTGACAATTACCGATAATGGTATCGGATTTGATCTGGCCGAAAAAGAAAAAGGCAGAGGCAACGGTCTGGACAACATGCGCTATCGAATGGAAAAAATTGGTGGTACCTGCCGCTTCTTACCAACCAAAAGCGGTACATCTATTGAGCTAAACTTTAATTTTTAAACAATTCCTCCCATCTATCCTGCCAATAATTTTGGTAGAAATTACTTGCTGAAGTCTGCAACGAATGCAGCAAATATCAATAATAAACAGCACTTATTGTTATTTATCCCCCGTATAAGCCGTTTTATCCCCCATTATCGCTATTGGTGAACTAAAGATTCCTCACGACCTTTGTTTAACAGAATAGGCAAAAATCCAAATGAACAACAATTAGTCTGTTTTCGGTATAACCATACCGTTCAATAGCTATTGATTTAGTTCTACACTGCTACAATAACAAAATCTCAATCCCTTACTTATTCTGTAATGGGTATCGATAAGATATCATGAATTTCTTCTCTCTTTTAAATCGTGTTTGGTCCTTTAGTTCCAGGCATGGTTTTTTTAATTACTAATCAACCGTTCCTTAATCTCCAGGAAAAAATTACCAATTTGAAATACCTACTAAATTGCAACCTTGGCAGTTTTGAGTTATGTTTGTAATTATTTAAGCTGTTACGCTAATTTGTTAATTATGAAAATACTGACTTTTGGTATTGCGAAAGATATTGTGGGCGGGTCTGAAATGAATTTGCCTTACGTCGAAGGTATGACAGTTTTATCATTAAAAAAATCAGTGTTAAGCGCTTATCCGCAATTTGGAAAATTAAATTCACTGGCCATTGCGGTCAATAATGAATATGCCGACGACGACTTAAAAATTACACCACAGGATGAAGTAGTATTGATTCCTCCGGTGAGTGGAGGATAGGATACAGATATTTTTTACCCCTTTTTAATAAAATTTCTTGGATCATAATAAGATTGATATCCAGATACTCGAAACGCCTTTAAACGAGAGGACCTGTTTGGACTTTGTCGCTCATTCCGGTGTCGGAGGCATTGTTAATTTTATCGGTACCGTCCGTAACCAAACGCGGGGGAAGGCAGTTACCAAATTAGAGTTTGAAGCTTATATTCCCATGGCCATTTCTGAAATGCGTAAAATTGCCGTACGAGCCGCTAACGAATGGCCAGTTCAAAAAATGGCGATTCATCACCGGGTCGGAACCTTGGCTATTGGAGAAATTGCCGTCATTATCAGCGTAGCCTGTCCGCATCGCAAAGCGGCTTTCGAAGCTTGTTCCTTTGCCATTGATACTTTAAAGGAAACCGTTCCTATCTGGAAAAAAGAATTCTTCGAGGATGGTGCAATTTGGGTAGCGGCGCATCCTTAAGGAATGTTGATGAAATAAATTAAGACACTATGCTTCCTCTTTTTCCATCACTCTTCCCCGCCGGACAGATCGTCAGATCGGGCAGGGTTACTAAAATGGTTATTATGCTCTGCATAACGCCCATTTCAGCGCCTTGATTGATGAAAAAATAGTTCGCCTTTTATCTCAATCTATTTAATCGCCATTCTTAAAACAGTTTTTTATTTTCCAATTTCAACCCTTCCAGGTCCTCCGGCGAATTCACATTCGTTAATGCCCGCGTGTTCGGTGCATTTACCAACGCTACTTCCGAGTTAATCAATACTTTTCTTGGACAAGAATATCCTTGTGCTAAAAAAGACAATAAAACCGGATAACTCCGGGGTTCCCAGATGGTAATCAACGGTTCCGGAAACTCATTGTTAGGGCTATTGAAAGCGGTAGCAATTTTAGAAGTATCCCGATGCTGAATCAGATAATCCAGCGCTTCTTTATCCAAAAGTGGAAGATCACAAGCGACGACCAACCAGGCCGTATTGGGATTTTCCCGAAAGGCGGAAGCAATCGCACCAAAAGGTCCCAGCCCTAAAAAATGATCAAAGATCAATGGCATTCCAAATAAATCCGGATCCGCAGACTGGTCCGGCCGACAAGATAAAAAAGTTTGTTCGCAGCATGTTGATAAAAGATCAAAGGCGTGTTCTCGCTGCGGCTTACCATGATAATTAATCTTTCCTTTGTCCTGTCCCATTCTACGACTTTTTCCTCCCGCAAGTACCAGTCCATTCAAAATAGGTAGACTACTTTTTAGCAACGATTTTAGAAATTTACTGATAGCAGAAGTATTCTCAATCGAATAGACCGGAATATCTTTTAAACTTTGTTCTGCCAATGCTTCCTTTAAATAGTCGGGAATCTCCGTAATATTTTTTGTAAATAAAATCATTACGACGGCTGACAAACGGTCTAGTTTTTTTCGCAGAGACTTTTCTTTTTTTGGATCAATAACCAGGATTTGCTGCTTGGCTATAAAGTGATTTCCGTTAACGAGTACCGCGTCCTCACCATTAAAAATATTTCGGTATTGAAAAGCGTTTAATGTTCCATTTCGATCAAATCTATGAAAGTTGATCTTATCAGTATAATGCTGGGAAGCATCTTTTTTACCTACTTCGTTTTCCCCCGCATGATCCGCATCTACGTAACCAATTTTATATTCGGCAGATAAAGCTTTAATAAGTTTTTTGGATAATTGCTGAATTGTATCGCAAGGTGTTCCAATAATCGCCCATTCCCGGCGATGAAAATTTCCGTAATCGGGGCGTGTTAAGGCGGTATGTTTTTTGTGTTTTTTCATAATTTATTTTTTCGGTTGAGGAACTGAATAATCAAAATCACTTTTCCCTCCAGTCTTTTTTAACAATCTGGTTTCTTTAATAACAATATCGTGCGACATCGCTTTACACATATCATAGATGGTCAAGGCCGCAACGGAGGCACCCGTGAGTGCTTCCATTTCAACTCCTGTTTTTGCGGTTAAGCTAGCCGTGCAGGTAATCACGATTTCCTGATCTTCGTTGACCGAAATATCTACCTTGCAATTGTCGAGTCCCAGTGGATGACAAAGCGGAATAAGATCGCTGGTTTTTTTAGCGGCCATGATACCGGCTAGAATAGCGGTCTGGAATACAGGACCTTTTTTAGTTTGAATTTCACCTGCGTCCAGTTGTTTTAAAACTGGATTGGTCACTACGACAATACTTTGAGCAGTAGCAGATCTTTTGGTGATTTTTTTTTCACCTACATTAACCATCGACGGATTGCCCTGATTGTCCAGGTGTGTTAGTTGATTACTCATTATTATTAAGATTATATTGTAATATTGATTTGCAGAATTGTTTTACCATGATATTGGAATTTGTGGTTATCTTCAAATATCGGTAACAATTCTGTATTTTTATAATATTACTCTCCTTTCTCTTTTATTTGTCAAAAGTCCAGTACCCGTCTCTTTTTATATAACTAAAAAAGTCGCATTCGAATGACGAATACGACTTTAGTATAGTAGACTTGTTACCCTTTATGCTCATTCCTGGAATAAAGGCTGGTTTTTTGAGATAATCTTTCTATTTACGAGCGATTAAATCCAGTTGCTTATTTAGTAGAATATTGTTTAGTGAAAGACCGTCGCAGGTTTCATTCACTCTATACGTGGTGTAAGAATCCGTATTGATATCGGTAAGAATCAATAAAGACTCACCGTCCTCTGAAGTTAGTTCCCAGACCATATTTTTAATAGTAGTCGGAATACTTGTATCCGCAAAAGAAGTGGTGATCTTCACAATGCCTATTTCATTAAAATCGAAGTGACGGGTCATGCCGGAAACAGTTGTACTTTCGGTCAATGTCCAGTTGTTGTAGATCAGGTCGATTGTAATCCGCTCTTCGTTGTCAAAATTTTTACTATAATTGACAGAATCCAGTCGACATTGACTATCCTCACTAACGGGATTCGTAAAAGCTTGTGTGCCAAAACTGGAGAAAAACAAGACAGCTAGTAATATGTAATTTTTCATAATGTAATTATTTTAACTATTGGTTTTAATTGGGTTGTTATTATAAACACAAATATAAAGCCGATAGGTTGCATGTAACAAATAAGCTAGACGAATAGAGTGAAATTTTCGATGAATAACAATTTACTTGTCCGAATCGCTTATCTTTGTATATATAACGGTACAATATTACAATAAGTTTGCCCCTAAATCCAGTGCTGGAAATGCTGATTATCAGATGGTTTTGTCGCAGTTATAAATTCAATAATAACTTATTTGAATGTCTTGGAATAAAGAAATATAAAGTGGGCGTCAGTTCATGGCTTCCAAACAATATTTTTTATTAAATAATTATTAATTTTTTTATTACTCATTAATCCGTTTTAAATAGTTATTCCAAATAATATTTTGTCACTATGGATAAATTCCTTTTTACCTGCCACGGCCTGTTTTTTCTAATATTGATTATTTTGAGTGGCACGGCCTGCACCACAGATAGTACCAATGCATCTGCTCAAAAAACTGGTCCGGCACCATCCGATACCGCTACAGCGCCAACGACCGAGAATAAAACAAAAACCATTTTATTTTTTGGAAATAGTCTTTCGGCTGGTTATGGACTGGATCCTTCACAGGGTTTTGTAGGACTTATTGAGCAGCGAATTGATTCATTAAAATTAAGTTACAAAGTCGTTAATGCTGGCAATAGTGGAGAAACGACGAGTGGTGGAAAAGAAAGAGTAGGCTGGATATTAGAAAATTATCAACCCGATATTTTTGTCCTCGAATTGGGGGGCAACGATGCGTTACGCGGACTACCAGTCACCAACGCAGAAGCCAATTTGCAGGCAATCATTGATGCGGTAAAAGAAAAATATCCCGGAACCAAAATACTACTGGCCGGGATGATGGCACCGCCGAATATGGGAAACGAGTACACAACAAAATTTGCGGCGATATATCCACGCTTGGCGAAGAAAAATAATACAGCGCTTATCCCTTTTTTACTTGATAAAGTCGCAGGACAACCCGCGCTAAATTTACCAGATGGAATTCATCCGAATGTGGAAGGGCATCAAATTGTGAGCGAGACGATCTGGAAAGAGTTGAGGGCGTTATTGGTTGATTTTTAATTAGGAATCTGCACTTGTTTTATCAACATTCCTAAACTTTACTTTGCTATCTTTGAACCGTTCCTAAATCAGTTTTCTGATCCAAAACAAAGCATCACTTCGTATATATATTAACAAGTATTAACTATGAATAATTACCCAAAGAAAAAACGCAGTCTGGAGACCGAAATAGTCGATCTTTTTGCTAAGGGAGACGAACGTGCAATACCGTTGGTCTACAAAAATTACAGCGCCAATTTGTACGGAGTAATCACTCAGATTGTAAAACAGGAAGAACTGGCAAAAGAAGTGTTACAGGACACCTTTATAAAAATCTGGAAAAATGCGAAAAGCTACGACCAGAAAAAAGGTAGAATTTTTACCTGGATGCTAAATATTGCTAGAAGATCCGCCATCGATGCTACAAGAACTGCGGCCTACAAAAAAGGTCATAAGACGGATTCGATGGATGCCCCCACTTATCACAAGGATAAAGGGACCACCGAAACGTACATCGAAGACAGTGGCTTGAAGAAAATTATTGGCACTTTGGACGATAAGTACAAAGAACTAATTGATTTGATTTACTTTCAGGGATATACCCATCGGGATGTTGAAAAAGAATTGGAAATTCCTCTGGGAACGGTAAAGTCCAGAGTACGATCTGCTATTAAACAATTAAGAGAAAAACTAAGCGATGAGGGAGGTAATAGTAATCTGGAGCTTAAATCTATCATTGCAGCCCTCATCATTTCAACGATATAAAGAATGGATAAGACAGAATACATAGAATCGGGAATATTGGAGGCTTACGTGCTAGGGATGCTTTCACATCAGGAATCGCTGGAGGTGGAGGATACTCGCCTGGAAAATCCTGAGATCCATGCTGAATTGCTGGTCATCGAAGATGCGATGGAAGTTTATGCTGGTCGCTTTGCTAAAATACCGCCCGTCGGTATGCAAGCCGCGATTATGACTGCTATCCAGAGAATCGATTCTACCCCAAAATCAGATACACTATCACAAAAACCAGGACCGTCCGCCAATGCATTTAACTGGAAATTACCGTTCGGTATTTTATTGGCAGGACTGTTGGGAGTACTCGCTTTTGCTTTTAATAATTATAATGCTAAGGTACAGTTATCAGATCAGGTAGAACAGCAAAACGCTATAATGGTCACCAATAAAGCGGAATGTGATAAAGCGAAAAATGAAAAAAATGCTTTGGAAAAACAATTAATATTCTTACGTGGCATCGACAACCAAACGATTCGAATGAGTGGCACGGACAAAGCGCCCGAAGCCTTCGCTACTATTTTTTGGAATGACATAACAAAAGAATCTTATTTGGGTGTAGGTTCATTACCTGTACCACCTGCGGACAAACAATACCAACTCTGGGCTATCGTCGATGGCGCTCCCGTAGATATGAAAGTATTTGATGTTAGCACTGATAACAACCAATTACATAAAGTGGAGTTTATTGAAAAGCCACAGGCTTTTGCCGTTACACTGGAAGATGTGGGCGGCAGTTCTGCTCCGACGATGGAGGAGATGTATGTGATCGGTGAGGTTGCAGCAGGGTAGTTTTTCTTTTCGTTTTTTTCGTTTTTTAGAATAGCTAAACTTTGCTGTTGGCTATTGGCTATTGGCTAGGGTGTTCAATCAGCTGAAAAAACCTCTGCATTTTTATGATAATTTATTTCAATTAGATAAATTCATTTGATAATTTGCTCTTCAGAAAATAATGCG